>OGEK01001420.1_pt1 | contig 16351 bp, 10 predicted proteins | sample 1570641 | NCBI WGS metagenome assembly OGEK01 (sample SAMEA2582136, study PRJEB24529) | metagenome | biome: Human gut stool | place: China | collected 2011
GACTGTACATATAACCCCGTACCGCCTACAAGGATGGGAATCTTTCCCCTCTTATGCAGATTTCCAATCGTCCTTCGCGCCGCTTTTTGAAAGGCCGCTGCAGAAAAGGATTCATTCGGTTCAATAATATCTATAAGATGGTGGCGATAGGTCGCCAGCTCCTCTTGAGTTGCTTTGGCCGTACCGATGTCCATACCCTTATACACTTGATACGCATCGACCGATACCAATTCCGTTTGAAACCGTTCGGCCAGTTTAAAACTGAGCGCCGTCTTCCCCACAGCCGTAGGGCCGATGATGGCGATTATTTCATTCATTTACGACTACACTCCAATACGGCATAAGAAATACGACTGTATCTTCCGCCGCCGACTTTTAAATTATCATATTTTCCGGATAATTCCGAAAAATCACGTCCTTTAATAACCCCTCGTTTTCTGGCCTTACAAAGAGCCAAATCTATCATATCCGTCGTCAAAGGGACATGACAAACAACATCACGTAAAGGCGTAAAATTACTGCTTTCTTGAACGGGCCGGGTAAACATGGGATCAAAATAAATAATATCTATACTTTCATCTGGTAGATTAGGTACATAGTTTTCAAAGGTATCATAACTTACCTCAATACGACGTAATGCGTCCGTCACACTTTTCACATTATGCGAATAATGAGCTAAACCATAAGATGTGGCAAGCCATATAGGTAAAGAACCTTCTAGACCTTTTATTTTAGCCTGAGGAAAAGCATAGCTCACAACGATACTGTCACTACCAAGACCAATTGTACAATCAAGAAACGAAAATTCTTCTTTATCAGTTATTTCATTAGTACTTAGTATTGTCTGAACAGCATTAATTAAATGATCTCCTTCTCCACGTTGCAAACGTAGTATACGTAATTGAGCCATGGATAAATGAAAGCTATGTTGCTGATTATCAGGAAAATGAATAGTTAAGCCATTACCAGAAAGAACAGCAATAAAATCACATGGATGAGCATTAAATAATGCTGGTATAGATAATTTTCCTCTTTTTATATAGGCCATATGCATAGAGGAAGCCAAAGCTTTGGCTTCCTCTTGAATGGCCTCATTAGATTTTTGAGCTGTAGTTAATATATTCATATTAAGACCGTAAGAATAATTTACCTAATTCATCAGGTGTAAATTTGATAATCGTAGGACGACCATGAGGACATACATATGGTTTTTCGGTACTAAATAAGTCCTCAATTAAGGTAGTCATTTGATACATATTTAAATTATGACCTGCCTTGATGGCCCCTCTACAAGATGCATAAGCTAACATTTCATGTCGTAATTGGGCCTTAGTAGGCTGTTGATGATCATGTAAGTAAGAGAATATATATTGCAGAATTTCAAATGCTTTTGACTCTACTAAATCTACTGGAGCCCCTACTAATTTTATCTTAGTAGGACCACCTAACTCTACATCAAAGCCAAGATCAAGTAATGTTTCTCGTTCTTCCTCTACTAAATTCATTTCATCATTTGTGGCCTCACTATACTGAGGAACCAAAATAGATTGCATAGGAATCGATTCAGAAGACTTACACAACTTATCATAACGCACACGCTCATGTGCAGCATGTTGATCTATGATATATAGATCATCACCTTTTTTAGCTAATATATAACAAGATGCAACTTGACCCATTGGTAAAAAGCCCGAGTTTTGAATTGTACGATCTTCTATCTCTTCGTTACGAATATCGTGAGACAAGGATTTAAACTTCTCTACATCTTCCGAAGTATAACTAGTGTAAGCAGTAGGAACAGCTTCAAAACTTTTATCTACAAAAGAGGATTGTTCATAAGTAGCCTTAGGTGCAGGTGGTGTATACCCCTTTGTTTTAAGGTTTTCCACAAACTGCGAAGTTTCACCGCGCATGACTTCATAGCCTTTTGTACGGCGTCCACCAAAAACCTTATCATAATCTATAGCTGTTGCTATATGTTCAGCAGACTGCATTGAATCGTGTACAACAGTAGGTACTTGATAAGAATCATAAGTAGTATTACCAGCTAAGGATGTACTATTAGAACTAAAATTCTTAATATCACTATTACTATTACTATTACTAGCAATATCATTACCATATTTATCGGATATGTTAGCAACTGTACCAGTCATATAAGATGATGACTCTCGTTCGTATCTCTCATGGAGTGGATTATTTAAAGCATTTAAGATACCGTGATATACGGCTTTAAATATAATCTTATCATCTGAGAATTTAACTTCACTCTTGCGAGGATGTACGTTTATATCAACCATTCTCGCAGGCACAGTAATATTTAGTACCACTAAAGGATGACCATTTTTCGGCAATAGTGCATGGTATGCATTATCGATAGCCTTCATTATGGTTTTATCAGAAATCACGCGATTATTGACGATAATGGTCTGCCATATCCTTGTACTTTTAAGAAGTGTGGGCTTACTCACTACGCCATCGATATAGATAGAATCACTTTCATAAGCAACAGTAAAAATATCATCTTTGGTTTTATATCCATATAGCGCAGCTACAGTATCACTAATATCGCCATTTCCTGGTGTGATAATAGCTACCCGATCATCTATGATAAGCTTAAAAGAAATATGTGGATTACTTAGAGCTAATTTCCCTACAATATCTTGAATTTTAGAGGCTTCTGTACGCTCCGTTTTTAAGAATTTACGACGAGCCGGCGTATTATAAAATAAATCTTTAATTTCGATAGTTGTACCAGGTGCCGCACCATAAGGAATGCAATCGGTAAAAGTGCCGCCATCAACAGTAATACGAGTCCCCAAATCAGAGTCTGCTTTACGAGTAGTCAAAGAGAAATGAGATACAGAGGCAATACTAGCCAAAGCCTCCCCACGGAAGCCTAGGGACGCAATATCAAAGAGGTCCTCTACTTGTTGAATTTTAGAGGTTGCATGACGTAGAATCGCCAAGCGAGCATCTTCCTCCGTCATACCGATACCATTATCAGTAATCCGCATATAGGCCACACCGCCTTCACCAATTTCAACCTCAATATTAGTGGCAGACGCATCAATAGAGTTTTCAATGAGCTCTTTAATAACTGATGCGGGACGTTCAACGACTTCACCGGCAGCTATCTTATTGATTGTCGTTTCATCCAATACGTGAATGGTTGCCATTATTTCCCGCCTCCTTTACGAGCCTCCTCTTGTAGTTCATATAATTTATTTAATGCTTCAATTGGAGTCATGCTCATTACATCGACTTCCAGTAAGCTATCTACTACGGAATGGGTAAATAAATTGCCTAGTGGAGAATCACTAACTTGCTTAACCGCTGGTTTTGCCACATTAGTAAGTTGAGCACCCATAACTCGATTATTTAAGTCACTTGCATCATGACTTTGATCTTCCAAGGATTCTAAAATCACTTCAGCTCGTTTTAATACAGAGTTAGGTAGGCCTGCCAGTCTGGCAACATGGATACCATAACTGCGATCTGCACCACCTTTAATGATACGACGCAAGAAAGCAACATCTTTCCCTTTTTCTTTAACTGCAACGGTATAATTTTTTAATTTACTATAGCTTTCTTCTAAGCAAATCAATTCATGGTAGTGCGTTGCAAATAAAGTCTTGCTATGAATATGCTTACAAATATGTTCCACTACGGCTTGTGCGATACTCAAACCATCAAAGGTACTCGTACCCCGACCAATTTCATCGAGAATAATTAAACTATTATGAGTAGCATTTTCTAAAATATACGCTACCTCTTTCATTTCTACCATGAACGTGCTTTGACCAGTAGAAATATCGTCGCTAGCACCGACACGTGTAAAAATACGATCCACAGGTGAGATAGATGCCTCACGAGCAGGGATAAAGGAACCAATCTGTGCCATAATCATTAAGATAGCCGCTTGACGCATGTAAGTAGATTTACCTGCCATATTAGGGCCTGTAATGAGTAAAAATTCTTCATCATCATGATTTAGAACGATATCATTTGGTACAAATACCTCACGTTTTAAAAACTTTTCAATAACTGGATGACGACCATCACGAATATTGATTTGACCATTCATCACAATAGTTGGACAAATATAGTTTTCTTCGTATCCAACTAATGCTAATGAGCATAATACATCAAGGTCTGCAAGAGCACGAGCCGTTTCTTGCACATCTTTGATAACGAGTTTAATATCATTACGCAATTGTTGATATAGTTCGTGCTCTAAAGCGATGATTTTATCTTTTGCGCTGAGAATTTTAATTTCAAACTCTTTTAACTCAGGCGTAATATAGCGTTCAGCATTGGCCAGGGTTTGTTTTCGTATGAAATAGTCTGGTACTTGTTCTGATTTACTATGGGATACCTCGAAATAGTAGCCAAACACTTTATTATAACCAGTCTTAATTTTTGAAAGCCCTGTAGCTTCTTTAATATCCGCTTCCATCTTAGCAAGCCATTGCTCGCTATTAGTCGCTAAAGAACGTAGCTCATCTAAATCAGCATTAAATCCATCTTTAATAACACGACCGTCTTTTAATGTCAACGCTGGTTGCTCTGCAATAGCTCGACATAATAAGTCATAAATATCTTTATGATCTTGCATGCGCTCATTAATAGATGTTAAAGCTAGACTTGAACATGTACCTAATACATTCTTAATATCAGGTAGAACTGCTAATGACTCACGAAGAGCCGTTAAATCTCTGGGAGACACAGATCCGGTTTCAACACGACCAACGATGCGTTCAAAATCGTAAATACAATCTAAAAAGTTACGAATATGAGAACGTTCAGCACCGCGTGTAATAAGTTCTGAAACGGCTGCTTGACGACGTTGTATTTGATTTATATCAGTTAATGGACTTTCAAGCCATTGTTTTAAAAGGCGTGCCCCCATTGGTGTCAACGTACGATCTAGTACATCCAGTAAAGTACCTTTTTGTCCACCATCGCGTAAATTATGAGTAATTTCAAGGTGCCGCAAAGAAGATGTATCAAGAATAAGGCGATTACCTACACTTAATTGATGTACATAGTTGATATGAGAAATTTCAGATTTAATGATATCCTCTAAATATAAAAGCATATAACCTAATGCTTCCCATACATCCTCTTCCATAAGGCCTAAATCACCGAAATGAGTTACAGCTTTTTCAGCTACTTCACGTTGTGTATAGTATGTAGAAAAAGGAGAAAATACGACATTACTAAATTGATTTTCAATAAAATCCTGAATATCTTGCGGTAATATCGTTCCTTCAGGCAATATGATTTCACTTGGTCTATACATGCTGAGTGCATCGTACATATCACTGCGTTTTTCACAATCAGTAATGCGGTGCCAAATAACTTCCCCTGTAGATACATCAGAAAACACAAGAATCCACGTATCTTTTACCATATAAAATAATGATAAAAAGTTATTTGACCGTGCATCGTTACCATTTTCTGTCATCACTGTACCAGGAGTAACAACTTTAATGACATCGCGCTTAACAATGCCTTTAACTGCTTTAGGATCTTCTAGTTGTTCACAGATAGCAACTTTATATCCTTTTTTTACAAGCGTTTCTATGTAGCTTTCAGCCGCATGAAAAGGAACGCCACACATCGGTGTGCGTTCCTCATCTCCTGTAGGACGACCTGTTAAGGTAATATTAAGTTCACGTGATGCGACTAAAGCATCCTCATTAAATAATTCATAAAAATCACCTAATCGAAAGAACAATAATTCTTCAGAGTATCTAGATTTAATATCTAAATACTGCTCCATCATAGGTGTTTGCTTTTTACTCATATTCACCTCATATATTATGAGTCATATCACAGATTCCGCTTATATTCGTATATTCCCATACGATTATTAAACAAATATATAAACGGGTATAATAATTTATAAACAATAGGTGCTAAGGACAACATACTTCCTGTAAAATTAATCAATCCAGTCTGTTTAAGCTTAGGATTCATAACTACAATTTCATGACCGTCCTTAGTTCCCCACTGAAAAGAAACATTCATTTTACTAAGCATATCATGTTGTTTAGTGCGTTTCGCCACATATGGAGAAATCATATCAAGATATAACGTAAACTCTTCAAAAGAATCAGTCAGCAAGCCTAAAAACTGCTTCATTTCATCCAATGTAAGATACATAACTACACCTTCACTAACAAGCAGTAGTTTTCGTCCATTTATCTCAATATTTTTAGTCCACAATTCATCAGTTATAGAACTCACTAAATTATGGACTCGTTCATGAGGCTCAAAAAATTGTGTACGTGCTTCAATCACTCCGGCAAAATCGATATTATACCAATCAATATAACCGTTGTCGACTCGATAAAACATAGTATCTAAACCGGCACCTAATGATACGACGATACAATCTGGATATAGAGATATAAAGTTTCGTATCTCTTCATCGATTACTTTTGCTCGTCCTAAAATTCCATAATAAGACATCTTAACATCTTTAAATTGATCAAAATCATAATCAATATGCTTTAAAATATCCCAGGATTTCTGATCCTTTAATACAGATTGATCTGACTCATAATCTTTCGCTCTTGCATATAGTGTCAATAATGCCGTTTCGCCTACAGCGTTTAAATCAAGTTTCATAGTTACACCTTCTTTGTAAAAATACAAAATGTAAATGGTGTTCATACCTATGAATGTCTTCAATATACAACTTTTATATTATTTTATTATTATAACACATATGATTTCTAATCAGCATCTATGGTAAAAAAGAACATCGCCACCACATGTTTAGCAAACTAATTTTAGATAAAAATTCTAACCTTAGAGTTAACATAATAGTGACGAGTTCTTTTTGATTCTAATAGTTTATTTTACAATACTACCATAACAAACCCATGTTTGAGCTTTATCGATATGAGCTGGTACAGTTTGACCAATTGATAGGGAGTCATCCTTAGGGAATAAAACCATTTTATTACCAGATGTACGACCGAACCACATGTCTTCATCACGAGGACTTGGTCCCTCTACAATAATATCAAATACTTGTCCTTCCATAGGTTTATTTAATTCATAAGAGATTTCATTTTGTACATCCATCAATGTTTGTAAGCGAACGCGCTTAATCTCTTCTGGAATTTGATCATCCATAGTTGCTGCTGGCGTTCCAGATCGCTTAGAGTAGATAAACGTATACGCCATGTCATAGCGCACATCTTTTAATAATTGTAATGTAGCTTGAAAATCTTCCTCAGTTTCTCCTGGGAAACCTACAATAATATCCGTAGTCACCACCACATCTTTTATTTTTTCACGGCAATAAGAAAGTAATTCTTTATAATGCTCTACCGTGTAATGACGATTCATTTTCTTTAAAATACGATTGGAACCAGATTGAATAGGTAAATGTAAATGCGTCACAATATTGGATGACCTACCAAGAGCATCAATCATAGACTTACTCATATCTTGAGGATGACTTGTCATATAGCGAATACGTTCTATACCAGGAATACCATCAAGAGCATCAATTAATGTACCAAAATCTGTACCATCTTTAAAATCTAGGCCATAAGAGTTTACATTTTGCCCCAATAAAGTGATCTCTTTAAATCCTTTAACCCCTAGGTCTGTAACCTCTTTAACAATGGCCTCTACAGGACGGCTAATCTCTCTACCACGTACATGGGGAACAATACAATAGGTGCAAAATTTATTACAGCCATTCATAATAGGTACCCATGCATAAAAAGAGCCATTTGGTTTTGCCTCTAATTCAGGCAATACAGAGTTATCCATATCTACGCTGATTTGATGCGTATGTCCATGTTGTACTTCTTCAATCATCTCGTTAATATGTTGAATATTATGAGTACCCAATACAATATCAATATGAGGAGCTCGTTTAAACATTTCTGCTTGATTTTTTTGAGCCATACATCCTGTGACGGCGATAATCAAGTTTTTATTATTACGTTTTAGTCTTTTTAGCTCACCTATACGCCCATAAACTTTAGTTTCTGCATTTTCACGCACTGCACAAGTATTTAGCAGAATTAAATCTGCAGTTTCAACATTCTCTGTTGGTATATACCCAACAGATTCCAGCTGATGCGATAATCGCTCAGAGTCGGCGGTATTCATTTGACAACCATAGGTGTAAATATAATAAGACTTCATTCTAACTCCTACACTTTAACAATCTTACGTTTTGTTTCAATAATATTCTTAACTTTAATGGACATGCGTTCAATAGACATGCCGGTAATATATTCAATTTCATTGCGAACAGATTTTTGTACCTGTTGCATCAACGGTTTAACAGGATATCCATGTTCAATAACTACAGCCATATCAACAACAAGACCGTTTTGACCTTTGTCGCTTTTTTTAAAAGAAATTATACTGGTCTCATCGACACCAGCTACTTTTTTTAACCCATTTCTAATCAATTTAATAATTACTTCATCGTCAAAAGTGAGTCGACCATAGTAGCTAAAAGCAGGCCGTACAACAGAACGTTCAAATCCTTCAGAACCAATTTGACCTAAGGTATCTTGATCTTGTTTTTTCAAAGTCCTGCGGCGCCACATGGTTTTGATTGGATCAATCAAATACCCCCTAAAGTGTGGCTTTAATTCCATAGTCGGCACAGGAATTATATGTTTACCCTCTTTAAGACGTGCATGTTGTGCCTTTTCAATTTCCTTAGGTGTTGCAACATCTTCTATACGAATATATCGATCAGGTTCTTGTAAGCCTAAAGCTTTAGTAATCTTCTTAACCATATTATCAGAAGTGCCGATAATCATAAGCTTATTAGGTTTAATCTTATCTAATTGTTCTCGTACGGATTTAACTTGTACTTCGTCTTGAAAAATAGCACGACGAACAGCTTTTAAACGACTAGACTCTTTTTTTGCAGAAAAGCCAGCTACAATTTTATTATCATGAATCAAAATACCATCATCGATGATACATTCAATTTTATTTTCATGAGCAACTACGAGGGCACGATGACTTTTACCTGTGCCACTACTACCTACAAAAGCAACGACTTCCATAGCCTACCTCGTCATTTATAACAAACTAATAAATTCTGATACATCCTTACCAGATACTAAGTAATCACCAAATCTATCAGGTTTCTTGCCTACAATACCATGGTAATCAGAACCACCAGTAATAAATAGCTTATGCTTTTTAGCGAATTCTTTATATCGCTCCACATCATCATCATTATGCTTTGAGTGATATACCTCCATACCATCAAAATCATAATTTAACATTTCCAACACATATTCATCACTAGTAACCAATTTAGGATGAGCCATAACAGCAAGTCCTCCAGCTTTATGTATAATATCAATAATATAAGGAACCTCTACTTTTACCTTAGGAACATAGCAAGGACTATCTTTTCGAAGAATACCTTTAAATACATCATTAATATCCTTGGCATAACCACCATCAATTAAAAGTTTACCAATATGTGGGCGACCATAAGCTTTAGTATCAGGAAATTGTTTAATGAGCTCTTCTTTTGTAATATAATATCCTTCATTGTTACAACGACGGATAATTTCATCGATACGTTCTTCACGTTTTCCTTTAAAAAACGTAATAAAATCGATTAAATCTTTATTATTTTCATCAAAACAATATCCTAAAATATGAATTGACTTATCTTTATAATCAGCACTAAATTCACAGCCATTTACGATTTTAATAGATTCATTAGGATCTAACTTCTTTTGAGCAGCACGCAATGCTTGAATGCCGTCTATTTCATCATGATCGGTTAAAGCCATCATAGATACATTACAGTCTATGGCATGTTGCAATAGATCTTTAGGTGTTTCAACACCATCTGAAAAGATGGAATGCATATGAAAATCTACAAGCATATAGCACCTCCATTCCAAATATTCTATCATTTAATTATGACTTATTTAATCTATTAATTCAAGTTTAGAAAGAAAAATTGCGACCCTAATGAACATTCACTAGAATCGCAATTCTATTATAAGTTTTGAAGCAATTCTGTTACTTTATCAGATACAGAATCAATAGCACATGGAAGAGCTTCTCCAGACTTACGGATTTGAATTTCTACTTCGTTATTCTCAAGAGTATTTTTACTTACTGTAATGCGAAGTGGATAACCAATCAAATCAGCATCTTTGAACTTAACACCTGCACGATCTTTACGATCATCTAACAATACATCTACACCAGCATTTTGTAATGCAGTATAAATAGTTTGACTAGTAGACATTAATGCTTCGTCTTTTGCATTAATTGGAACAATAACTGCTTCAAATGGAGCGATAGAACGTGGCCAAATAATACCATTTTCATCGTGATATTGCTCAATAGCAGCAGCTAGTGTACGAGATACACCGATACCATAGCAACCCATAATCATTGGATTAGGACGACCATTTTGATCTAAGAATGTAGCTTGTAATGCTTCAGAATACTTTGTACCCAATTTAAATACTTGACCCACTTCGATGCCTTTAGCATGTTCTAAAGCACCCCCACATTTAGGACACACATCGTCCTTCGTGATTAAACGAATTGGAGCAACAATAATATCTTCTACATTAAAGTCCCGTTTTGGATTGATATTAACGTAGTGAGCATCTTTTTTATTAGCGCCACCACAAACATTGTAAGTTTCCATAACAGATTCATCAACAACAATAGCAAATTCTTCTGTTTGTTTTAAACCAATAGGACTGATGAAACCAGCTATTAAACCTACTTTTTCCAATTCTTCAGGGGTGGCCATCTCAGGCTCTACAGCACCAAGAACGGCATGTTGTACAGCGACTTCATTTACTTCATGGTCACCACGAACAATGGCTAATACCACTTTACCATCAATAGAAAATACTACCGCTTTGATAGTTTTATGTAATGGTAAATTTAACATGTCTGCCACAGCTTCAATAGAACTTGCATTTGGTGTATCCACAACAGATAACTCATGAAGAACTTCTTCGTCTTGCTTCATGATACCAGGCTTGCCGATTTCAATGTTAGCTGCATAATCACACTTAGTACAATATACGATATCAGCTTCACCAGCTTCGGCAATGGCCATGAACTCATGCGTACCACTACCACCGATTGCACCACTATCAGCCTCTACTGGGCGGAATGTAAGACCACAACGTGTAAAAATACGTGTATATGCATCGTACATAGATTTATAGGATTCATCTAAACCCGCTTCATCTACATCAAAAGAATAAGCATCTTTCATAATGAATTCACGGCTACGCATCAAGCCATAACGTGGACGACGCTCATCACGGAATTTACTTTGAATTTGATATAAGTTGACTGGTAATTGACGATATGAGTTAATCTCATTTTTAACGAGGGTTGTAATCATCTCTTCATGTGTTGGTCCTAGACAAAACTCATTATCATGACGATCATTGATACGCATCATTTCTGCGCCATATGCGTTCCAACGGCCAGACTCTTTCCAAATTTCTGCAGGCTGTAAAATTGGCATCATAATTTCTTGAGCACTAGCACGATCCATTTCTTCACGTACAATAGCTTCAATCTTTTTAATACTTCTCCAACCTAATGGTAAAAAACTATATAAACCATTTGCAGTTTTACGCATAAAACCAGCGCGAAGCATAAGCTGTTGGCTTACTACATCAGCGTCAGATGGAACCTCACGCAATGTAGGTGCATATAATTTAGTGGCTAACATAAAGACTCCTCATCTAAATTTTCTAAATATTGGTCAATTTCTCTAAACAATGTATCTACTAATTCGGCTTCTGGTACAGTCTTAATAACTTTCCCTTTACGGAAAATAATACCTTGACCATCACCACCAGCAATACCAAAGTCGGCCTCACGCGCTTCCCCTGGACCATTTACAACACACCCCATAACGGCAACCTTAATAGGCGCTTTTATGGATGCTAGACGTTCTTCTACAATACCAGCCATATCAAATAAATTTACTTGGCAACGACCACATGTAGGACAAGATATCATAGTGGCCCCAAAATTTCTTAATCCTAAGCTACTTAAAATACTTCTACCTACTTCAATTTCGTGAATTGGATCTCCAGTTAAGGATACCCGTAATGTATCACCAATGCCATCGAGCAATAATGCACCAATCCCCATAGCAGATTTAATAGTGCCTTGTTTAATAGTACCAGCTTCTGTTACACCTAAATGTAACGGATAAGGAATCTTATCAGATAACTTACGATATGCTTCCACCATTAGAGGTACTTCCGTGGCTTTAATGGATAATTTCATTTGACGATAATCGAGTTTTTCTAAAATTCTTACGTGTTCTAAAGCTGTTTCAACCATACCATCCGCTGTAGGATGTCCTCCATGAGCATCGAGAATATGCTTTGGTAAAGAGCCTGCATTAACACCAATGCGAATTGGGATTTGTTTAGGTTTTGCCTTTTCAATAACGGCTAAAACCTTATCTTCACCACCAATATTTCCTGGATTAATGCGCAATCCATCAACATTATTTTCAATAGCTTCTAAAGCTAATCTATAATCAAAGTGAATATCGGCGATCAAAGGAATTGAAATGCCCGCTCTAACAGCCTTTAAAGCCTTTGCAGATGCCATTGTAGGAACGGCGACACGAACCAGTTCACAACCAGCCTCTGCTAAATGATTAATTTCTGCAATTGCCTTCTCTGTATGTACTGGATCCGTAGTAATCATAGATTGAATACTTACCGGTGCATAATCGCCGATTTTAACTGTACCTACATAGATACCATTTGTTGGTTTACGTACAATCATTGTAATCTCCCATCTGTCTTATAGTAAACGGAAAATATCCTGCGTTGTTACATATAAGAATAATGCTACCATTAAGGCAACCCCAACCATTTGTATATACATAAGAGCTTTAGCAGGTAATCTACGGCCTGTTATAGCTTCCGCCAAGATAATAATCAAGTGACCACCATCTAAAACAGGTAATGGTAAAAGATTAATAACCCCTAAGTTAATACTAAGGAATGCAGCAAAACTTAATAGTGGTGCAAATCCTGATTGTGCAATAGTACCTGCCATTTGGGAAATTCCTACTGGACCAGATAATTCGGCTGCTTGTGTGCCACGAATCATATCGTAAATCCCACTGACCATAGCAACAATAGTTTGCCCCGTCCGACTAACAGCAAGGCTCAAAGATTCACCAATACTATAAGTTTCACGAGTAAAGCTAGGGTAGATGCCAATCTTAGGACTATCTTGTTCCATTTTAGGTATTACCGTAGTCTCTATAGTTTTTCCTTCACGCTCTACAACAACAGTTACACCATGGTTTGCTGTGCCTTGTAAACTAGGACGAATATCATCCCAAGTACTAATTTTTTTACCATCAATCGTAATAATTCTATCGTTAGCTTCTAAATGAGCCTGCTCTGCAGAACTACCCGCAATAATGTTACCAATTACAGGTTCATTTGTATATGTAAGATTTCCTACAGTCACATTTAGGCCAAAGAAAAGTACAATGGCTAATATAAAGTTAAATACAGCCCCTGCAGAAATAACAATAAATTTTTTCCACGCAGGTTTATTATAAAAGGAGCGCTCATTAAGAGGCTCGTCAGGTGTCATACCAGCAATACGATTAAATCCTCCAAGAGGAATTATACGAATAGAATATAAAGTTTCCCCTTTTTGTACTTTAAATATGGCTGGACCAAAACCTATAGCAAATTCATCAACTTGCATACCTGACATCTTAGCTGTAATAAAATGGCCTAATTCATGAATAAACACGATTAAACCAAATACAAATATTGTGGCTAATGCCGTAATCATATATTCTCCTATAACATCAACGATGTTGCCTTTTCACGGGCCCATCTATCGATGGATAATAAATTATCTAATGTAAAATCATCTTCTGGTCCCATAGATTCAAGAACAGAAGTAACGACTTTATAAATATCACCAAAGGCGATTTTATCTTCTAAAAAGGCATATACTGCCGTTTCATTAGCTGCATTAAATACAGCAGGTTTAAATCCACTAGCACGTCCCACCTCATACGCAAGTCGAAGTGCAGGAAAATCGTCATACCGTGGAGGTAAAAACTCCAATTGTAGTGCTTGACTAAAATCAAGATGATTCATACTTAAAACTTCACGTTTGGGATACGTCAAAGCATATTGAATGGGCTCGCGCATATCTGGATTACCCATTTGCGCTAATATCGCACCATCCTTCATACGTATCATAGAATGAACAATACTTTGAGGATGTACTACTACATCAATATGATCAAAATCAAAACCAAATAACCAATGAGCTTCTATTACCTCTAAGCCTTTATTGAATAAAGAGGCAGAGTCTATAGTTATTTTATTACCCATATTCCAAGTAGGATGTCGCAAACAATCTGCAGCAGTTGCAGTTTGAATTTTACTAGAATCCCATGTGCGTAAAGGTCCACCAGAAGCAGTGACAATTAAAGAATCAACATTGTCACGTTTCTGTCCTTCTAAGCACTGAAATATAGCACTATGTTCACTATCGATAGGTAGGATTTGTACGCCATGTTCTTTAGCTAAAGCCGTAATTAATGGACCTCCAGCAACAAGAGTTTCTTTATTAGCAAGACCTATAGTCTTCCCTTGTTTTATAGCTTCCACTGTAGGCTCAATTCCCGCAGCACCTACAATAGCAGTAACAATCATTGTTGCTTCTTGAATTGTAGCTGCTGCAATGAGGGCTTCCTTACCACCTATCAATTTTGTAGGACCTGTATAGCGTGCTTGTAATTCTTTAAAAGCACCTTCATCTACAAGACCCGCCACCAAAGGTTTATATTCTTTAATCTGATGTTCTAAGAGGTCAATATTATGATGTGCCACTAAGGCAACCACCTTGAATTGATCTGGATGTTGAGACACCACATCAAGCGTCTGTGTACCGATTGAGCCAGTACTGCCGATAATACTTAGGTATTTCATAAGTGTACCTCTATAAAATTAGTACGAAAATAGCAATATATATACTAATGTAATGGGAGCCGCAAATAATAAACTATCAAAGCGATCCAATACACCGCCATGACCTGGTAATAATGTACCAGAATCTTTTACATTACATAGTCGTTTAATCTTTGATTCAAACAAATCACCTAATGGTGCTAATATACCGCTAATCATACCTACATGGATTCCCATCCACCAAGGAATGCCAACGATATACGAAAATACTGCACCTGTAAGGATACAGCCGATAAATCCACCAATAAAACCTTCTAGTGTTTTATTAGGACTAATGGATGGTACTATTTTACGTTTACCAAAAGCTCGACCTGAAAAGTATGCAAAGGTATCGCTAGCCCAAGTAGTAAACAATAATAACCAAAGTGTAATAGTGCCCCAGTTATATAGTTCAAAAGGCATTGATAAATCCATGTAAATTGAGTCATGACGAATCAAGAGTAATGAAGTCATACCCATACCAATATATAATAAACCAAATACACTAAAGGATACACTAGACATCGAGTACTTAGTTTCACCAAATGTACACAACATATAATTGGCAAATAAACTTAATACTAAAATAGCTATAGCTATAATATACTGATGACATGCAAGAGCAATCATTAGCAATAAAATGCTAATATATCCCCATATAATGGATATCCGAACACGTTTAGCTTTACCAAGTAATACAAACTCACGCCACCCTAATAAAGCTAAAAGTGTAATTAGCACATCATACACTAATCCACCAAATGTAATGGCCCCTAAGGCAATAATAAAACCAATAACAGCGGTAATAACACGTGTTTTTAACATTTTTTATTCCTCATCACATAAGCCACCAAATCGGCGTTCTCGTTTCTGATATGCCGCCACAGCTTCAAGTAAAGTTTCCTTAGTAAAATCTGGCCAATGCAAATCGGTAAACCAAAATTCAGCATACGCTAGTTGCCATAACAAAAAATTACTAATTCTAAAATCACTACTAGGACGAATTAATAAATCTACATCACTAAACTCTTTAGTGAATAATTGAGAACTTACATATTCTTCAGTAATTTTGTCCATTGTAATAACGCCATCCGCAACGGATTTTACAATGTCGCGGATAGTTCTAACTATTTCATCACGCCCACCATAGTTAATCGCTAACTGTAATGTGAGGCCTGTATTATTCTGAGTTAATAATTCTGCATCTTGAATGATTTTTTGTAGGTCTTCTGAAAGCCCTCCAATAAAACCAATAAATCGAATGCGTACATTATGTTCATGCATATACTTAACATTATTATTTAAGTATTCTTTTATGAGAG
>OGEK01001440.1_pt1 | contig 16114 bp, 21 predicted proteins | sample 1570641 | NCBI WGS metagenome assembly OGEK01 (sample SAMEA2582136, study PRJEB24529) | metagenome | biome: Human gut stool | place: China | collected 2011
TCGCCGCCGCCATCAGCGTGTTGTAATCCGCCTGCAGGATTTTCCCGTCTTTCAGGGCCTTATTCAGTTCTTCCTGACGGGCGGTATATTTCTCCAGCGGCGTCAGCAGACGCTCATACGCCTTCTGCGCCTCTCCGGTATACTTCAGCTGTGATGCGTCCCGTTCGGCCCGGTCCCTGGCGGCCAGTTCACCGGCTTTTTCCATATCCGACTGCAGCGTGGCCGCTGCCAGCCCCAGACGGGCATTTTCCCGGTCATTCCATGCGCCCTGAAGGTTGGCCCGGAAAGAGGCGGTTTTTCCCCGGCGCTGGCTCCGGCTCTGGTACCACTGCCATTTTTTATCCGCCTCATCAAATGCCTTCTGTGCACTGGCGAGCATATCCGCTGAGGACTCAGGACGACCGATATCCAGAATGGCATCCCACATCGATTTGAATGCCTTCCCTGTTTTATCCGCCCAGGTCTCCAGTGTTCCCATGTTTTCTTTCAGGCAACGGGTCTGCTCATCAAAGCCTTTCGTGGCGATATCGTTCGCCGCCTGCAATGCCCCGGCCTCGTCTCCGGAACGCTGCAGCTGTGCAACATACGCAATCTGCTCTGCCGTCACGTTACGGAACTGGCGCGCCATCGCCATCAGTCCCGACGTCGGGTCGGTGGTCAGTTTTCCGAAAGCCTCTGCAACCTTGTCCACCTCCACACCGGATGCAGAAGCAAAACGCGCGACACTCTGGTTGATGGCATCAAACTGTTCACCACCACGCACACCGGCATTCACCATGGCTGCCAGTGACTCACTCGCCTGGTTAAACGTCAGCCCTGCGGCCTGTCCGGCTCTGGAGAGCGTCAGCATGCGATCGGCAGTCAGTCCGGACTGATTACCGGAAAGAACCAGGGTTTTATTAAACGCTGAAAGCGTGGAATCTCCCTGGTACCAGGCGTACACCAGCGCACCTGTCGCCACCGCCAGCGAGGTGACCCCGACCATCGGCAGGGTGATCGCACCGGCAAGCCCCCTGAACATGGGGATCATCCCGCCGAAGGAGTCCTTCACCTGACCGCCCTGTTGCAGCAGGATCAGCCAGGGATTCTGACCACCGGCAAGCTGCGTGGCGATATCCGTAAACTGTGCGGGCAGGGTTCGCATGGCCGCTTTATACTGCCCGACGGAAATCCCTGCTTTTTGTGCAGCCAGCGCCTGGTGGCTCAGCCCCTGCTCAACGACAGTTGCGGTTTTTCTGGCGTCAGTATCCAGACCTGAAAAATGACGCCTTACCCGGCTCATCTGCTCATCGAAACGGACCGCATCCAGACTCAGGTCAATAACAAGATCACCAACCGGCTGGGACATATCTCACACCTCCCGGAATCCCCGCTGAAGCCATCATTAATGCGGCATCATCCACCATGACATCCGCCACATCCGCAGACGATAAAATATCGCCCCCTCCGTCCCCACCGAACCGGACGCCTCCGGCAAGTCCTGCCGCTTTCTGCATCAGCATTTTGTCCTCATCCGGCCTCTCCACCTGCTCTTCCTCATGCCGGGGGACAAGCAGACTGAAATCAGAGGGATGCATATCCGGATCGCAAAAAAACAGGCTGAGTACAGCGTACGTCAGCCCGGAAAAATGCATATCCAGCTGGGTATCCTGAAAATAATGCGTGCGGTAAAAACGGTGCCAGTCGGCATATTCGGTGGATGTCATCCCGGCAAGCATGGCGCGCCAGTCGGGTCTCCCCATCTCACGCGCCAGTCTGAGGGCAAAGTTCAGCTCACCGTCGAAGACTTTCCCGCAGAAAAATCATCATCAGTCAGCGTGTTATTTTTCGCCACTTCAGTAATATCAGTATCCGGACGAACAGCTTCGATCATCCCGGACAGACGCAACACCACGTCTTCCGCCCGGGCAATGGCATCAGCAGGCCAGGTGGTGAGCACTTCCTGCTCTATCTTCATCACGGCCTCATTCATTGACGGTGACTGCGTTTTCTGTGGATGGTTATGCCACAGGGACATCGCCACCAGAAACGCGCCGGTTCTGACAAGATCTTCCACACTCACCTGCAGGTTGCCGCTGGCTTCAGCCTCTTCTGCCCGCCGTTTCAGGAGGGCAAGATGCTCAATACGCTGCAGCGCAGACAGCTCAGAAAGCGTGACGGATACACCGTTATATTCAAATTGTTCTGTTTTCAGGAACATCGCTTATCTCTCAGCTCTTTAGCTACCCGGCACATTATTAACGGTAATTTCAGCCACCGCAGCAAACTGACCATTACCGGAAATCACAGGGATGCTGACTTTTCCATCCTTAACCCCCGTCACAGTAATCGTCATATCTTTCACGCTAATGGTGGCTTTTGATGGATCGGCGGAAATCGCCCTGAATGTCTTATCCGTTGCATTTTCCGGTTCCACAGTAACGGTCAGGGTGGTTGTTTTCCCTTTTGCCACCGTACCGGATGTCGGCGTCACCTTAATCGCACTGACCGGCGTAATTTTGCTGCGTTCTTCCGCTACAGAAGGTTTACCCACGTTAGTGACTTTCACCGTGCGGGTGATCACTTCTTTCGCCGTCACGGCCTTACCGATACTGCTGACCCAGCCACGAAACACATCCACCGTGCCATTCGGAAAACGGATTTTATAGGCCCGGACATCGCCGCTTTCAAACCAGCCTATAAGCCCTTTCTGACCTTCCTCTCCCGGTTTCCAGGCCAGCGTAAAACTGGTATCACCTGCAGATTTCTGCCCCTGCCCGGTCGCGGTCCAGTCTGCGTCTTCATCATCCAGGTAGTTATCATCGTAGGATTCTGCCGTCATCTCGCCCGGCGTCAGATCCTTCACCTTAGCCAGTCGCTGCCAGTCAGCGTCTGACAACGGGTTTGCATAAGCATCACCCTTGCCGTTGTAAACCCACAGAGTGGTACCGGCACCTTTTACCGGCTCCAGGGGATTTGGTGTTGCCATATCGTCCTCACATCTCGTATGTAATGGAATAAGTCAGATCCGCAGAGCTCCATAACGCCATATCGTCATCACGACGATACTCATAGCCCTGCGTAACCATCGTGGTAATCAGTCCTGCCAGTGCCGGGATCGCAGTCATCGCCGGATAAATCCGGCTTTCCATCCACTGATCAAGCTCTGAATCCGGTACCTGTGCCGGTAAAAACACCTCAATATGCAGTGTGGCCCGCCAGGTATCTGCATCCAGCTCTTCACCGGTATACTCTGCATCCGTCAGATAAACCGCGATCGCAGGAAAATCCTCTTCGTCAAAAACAACGGGGCGACCATCAAACAGCGTCGCCCCGTGTTCATGCTGCTCGAGTGCATCCAGCACTGCAGCACGGATATCAGTGTGTTTCATCGTTTTATCGCAATCCTCAGTTGTTGTTTCAGCGCGGATGCCAGTTCTCCGGGCAGGCGTTCACGCCGGATACGGTCAACATTCTCATCAAACGCCTGTTTCAGTGGGGCCGCCATCGGGATTTTCACCACATCAATAGGGTAACGGTTTTTCCCGGCCACACGCTGCATGACATGCCAGCGACCGTTTTTTAATCGCTGAATGAATGCCCGCTGATACCGATGCTGACCGGCTTTAAGTATGCTGTTCGGACGACGGCCCAGCATCCTGATCCCCAGCTTAATCACTGGAAGATCACCGCGGTTAACGATAATTTTTGCGTTCGGATTTCTGACCGTCGCCCGTTTCAGTCTGGACCGTTCCTTAACCAGTTTCCGGCGTACCTTTGTCTCCCGGGCAACCTGTGATGAAGACTGATTAATCGCCGTTGTGGCCACGCGGTTAATCGTCATTGCTGAAGCCGCCGGAATGGCGTTTTTACGAACCCGGCTCAGATTATCAATCGCCTGATCAAGCCCTTTTATCGCCATAATTTCCCCCTGCGTTTATCGTCGCCGGTTAACAGCGGGTGGTTGCCCACGGTTGAGCCAGAGATAACAGCTTCCCCCGTCATCCGGAGAAACACGATCCACCCAGAACATCTCGCCGTTAATGGTCAGCGTGTCACCACGCCGTACAGCACAAACCGTATCCGTAAGCACAAATAATGACGGGTTGCTTCCTTCAATACGGATCCCACTACTGGCAAAACCCAGCGACTCCGGATCGTCAAAAACGCCATGAACCTCGCCGCCACGCTGTGCACCGGAGGTGAACTGCGCACTGATGCCCATCACTTCAACAATCGTACTGTCCACCCCGGCAAGGGCGGCATCAAAGGCATTCTGAAAATCACGCATAAACAGCCATTCCACCATCAACGTGTGTTTTTGCATCTGAGGACATAATCAGAATCACCCGACCAACATCCGCAAGCTCAACGGATTCCCCCGTTTCACCATCAATGCCACAGAGATGGAGGCAGGTCAGAACTCTGATGCGCGTTAACGCGCCGGATGTTTCCTCACGAACATCATGAGCCGCGGTTTCCTGCTCCCGGATATCCATATTCATAACCTGTACATCATCGCCGGATGACTGCATTTCCTCTTCCCATTCCGCCACCCGCTGCGCTATCTCTGCGGCACTCCCGGATATATCCGGCTCACGCCCCAGAATCAGGGCCAGTTCATCAAGCCGTTTCAGATTTTGCTCTTTCGTTGCCATATCAGCCCCCTGTGAAAAAAGACACGGGGGCATTTCGCCCCCCGCTCACGGATTATTTCACCTGTACCACCACAAACTCATCCGGGTCCGGCAACACCATCAGCGGCGCGGACTGCGTCATGGTAAATTCACGGGCGGGATCCCCCACCGTCAGCCAGTGTTTCGGATAACGGGAAGAGGCCACCACACCTTCGGACAACGCCTGAGCATCCTGAATGGCACCGTAACAACGGATCCCATCAGCAGCAGTATTCCCCAGAACCAGCATGCCATCTGGAAGATAACGTTTTTCGATACCGTCTTCTGCTATATAAGACGTTTTCGCCACCACAATGGCCAGATCGCCGTAATACCCCTTGAAGGACACCACTGCGCCCAGATCTTTCACTGCCGTTTCGAGTTGAGAATTTGAACCGCGACGGGTATCCAGTTTTTCGCGGAACAGCTTAAAACCATTCAGAAGACGCCAGACGGTACCGTCCATAATGGCAATATTCACAAGACCGCTGGCCTGGTCGCAGTAGAGGTCAATATCATGTGTAGGATCGAACGTGTCACGATCCTGTTTTGACCACTCCTTACCACTACCCTGAGTGATGTTATTCTTCGTCGACCTGCCAAAATCGACCTCAATTTTCTCGAACTGGTCTCCTTCCATGGTGTATTTGCCATACAACACAGCATTTACCGCCTGCATTTCTTCCACCTGGACAATCGCGTGCTCTTCCTGTTTGAGGTTATCGGTAATGATACGCAGACGGCGGTAAGCCGGATCATTCAGTTGAGATGGATCTTCACCAGGAAGGCGCTCAACCGCCTGCTGGTAATTAAATTCGTGTTTCGGCTTGACGTAGCCCGGACGCAACACGCGGGTTTCACCACCACGATGACGCAGCACTTTTCCTTCAACAACCGGGGAGACATAGGCCGCCACCGGCGTTTTTCCGGTAATTTTGTCCAGCATCACCTCTTCGGTATGGAAATTCACCGTACGGCGGAAAAACAGCTCCAGAAACAGCGCACGAAATTTAACTTTTTGTTCGGTATAACCGAGTAACTGGCGGGTCGTAAACAATCCCATAAATCAGTTCCTTTCATTCAGAAATCAGTCAGGCCACCGCGGTGGCCTGATAACGTGTTACGGCAGCGCCGTGTGACTCAGGGCACTGCCGGCAAAGGCGTTGGCCTTTTTGTGTTCATCCACACTTTCAGGCCAGCGGATTGCCTCCGTCGCAAAGGTTCCCGACTTGTAATACGTCAGCGCTGTCTCTGTGCCTTCAAGCGGCAGTACCAGTATGCCAACCGCACTACCGGCTTTCTGTCCGTCCCAGACCACCAGTTTCCCGGTGGCTTCATCCAGCATCAGGGGCGTCAGTGCCGGTGTTGGCGAGGAAATCCCGCTGCTGCCTGTGGCGGTATGAGCCGGATCATTACCGGCAAAAATACATACTTCCGCACGCTGTTCAGTGATGGTTTTCGTCACCATATTGTAAAAACCTCCTGTTGATGGTCAGCACTGACTTCATGGCATGGCCATGAGCATTTTCACGTCCGCATCACCGTCTGCTGACGTCTGTGACACGCCACCCCGCACCGCTGCCGGTGAATGATTCGCCATGAAATGTTCAAACAGGGCGGTTGTGGATGCAGAGACCGGTTCTGCCTTACCTGATCCCGCAGCCAGCACAGCCCGGGCGCTCTCCACAGTCATTCCCGGGCAGGCAGCCAGCTGTTCAGCCTGCGCCTCAGCCCCTTTTGCCTCATCCAGTGCCATGATCTGATCACGGAGTGAGGGTCCGGCATCCGCCTGCGGTGAAGCAGCCAGGATCGGGCGGGCTTTTTCCACCGTCATCTCCGGCATCGCCGCCAGCGTTGCCGCCAGTTGTTCACGACCGTTCGCTTCTTCACACGCCATAATGCGATCGGCTTCACTCTGCGCGGATGCCACCGGCTGCTGCGGTGCCGCCGCGGCCAGAATCGCCCGGGCCTGTTCAACGCTCATGCCCTGTTGTCCTGCCAGCATCGTGGCAAGCTGTTCACGTCCTTTCGCTTCCTGGCATGTCAGGATCCCCATCACTCGCTGGTTCTCCTGCGCGGCGGCTTCCGTTGCAGTTAATTGCGGCATAGTGCCTCCTCTGACATTACTGTTCAGCGCCGTGGCCATCACACTGATGGCATCCGACGCATTGATTAATTCATCCGCCAGCCCGGCCTCAATGCCAGACTGACCTTCAAAAACGGCGGCCTCTGTTCCCGTGACTGCATCAACAGACAGACCGGTAAACATCGCCACTTTTTCGGCAAACATCCGGCGCGCCGCATCAATCCGCTGCTGCATGTCCTGGCGAACCTCTGCCGGCAACGCTTCAAACTGATTGCCATCCACCTTGTGCGCCCCTGAGTAAATCAGCGTGATATCCACACCGGCCTGCGCCAGATGACCGGCATAGCTGACATGGCTCATCATCACGCCAATGGAGCCGATACGGGATGTCTGGGTAACCAGTCGTCGGGAGCAGGCCGACGCCAGCAGCATAGCTGCAGAACAGGCCGTGTCATTGCACAGTGCCCAGACCGGCTTCTGCTGCCGGAGGCGGTAAATCATGTCAGCACAGTCAAACGCCCCTGCGGCCTGCCCGCCCGGACTGTCAATATCCAGCAGTACGCCCCGGACCGATGTGTCCGCCATTGCCTGCTGAAGACATGCGACAATGCCGTCATAGCCTGTCATGCCGGAAAATGGCCGCATGCCACCCAGCCGGTGCACCAGCGTGCCTGTCACCGGCAGTACAGCAATACCGTTCACCACCCGGTAAACACGGGCCGGTCGTTTACCTCCGGCCATGTACTCGTCCGTTTCAGCCAGCATTCCGGGAGCATCAAGCTGTACCTGCTGCTGTGGTACCGAAAGACTTGCTGCCCCCATCTCGCGCCCGAGCGCGCAAAAGAAAACCCGCGCATAGGCGGGCTCCAGAAGCAGCGGTTCATTGAATGCTGCGGCAATAATGTGTGAAAGATTACGTCTCACGTGGTGTTGTCTCCTCTTCCGGCCTGCGACTCTCCGCTATCTGCTGCTGATACGCCTGCGCTATCCACACCGGACGTGAGAGTCCGGCTTTTTCCCGCTCTGCAGATTCCCTGACCTGCTGGCGGAAAATGTCCTGATAATCCTCGCCCATCAGCGCCAGCTCTTTCTCATACGTGCTCAGTCCGGCCTCAATGCGCATCACTGATTCCTGAACCTCCTTGAGCCCGTCAATGGCCATTCTTCCGGCTCCAATCCACTCAGCCCGTGACCAGGCTGATCGCGCCTGATAAAAATCAAAACGCGCCCGTGGCGGACGAATAATCCCCCGAAGAAGAGCCTCTTCCAGCCAGCAGGAAAACATCTGCGTGGCCAGCCGGGCCGCAATAAATTTTCGCCGCCCCATAAAATAGCGCCACGACTCATTGGCGGATGCACGGGCACTTGAATAACTGACCTTCGAGTAATCACGGGACAACTGTTCGTAGGAAACGCCAAGACCGGCGGCGATATACCGCAGCAGCGCCTGTTCAAGCGCCGAAAATCCATTGTCTGAATCCTGCGCGGTCTGAAGTTTCAGATCATCACCGGGGAAAAGGTGCGGAATTTTGACACCGCCCAGCGTCACGCTATTCGTGTCATACCAGGTGGAGAACTTATCCAGAATATTAATAAGCGGATTATCCTTCTGCCCCTGCGGCGCACCGGCGATATATTCAAAGGCCTTTTCGGTATCAAGGTCACTTTCAATCGTCGCTGCATACATGGCTTTCACAATGGCCGACTGAAGCTGTGTTGCCTGCAGGGAATCCAGCATCTTCAGCCGTTCCATGACGCTGTAAAACTGATTAGCCCCACGGGTCTGCCCGTCCTCCACCGGCTCGAAAATATGCAGCATGGCCGGACGCCCGGTGGGAAGTTCACGCGGGATCCGTTCCCATCGTCCACTACCAGAGAACGGAAAATCATCCTCACAGATATGGTACGCAACGGCACGGCCATATCGATCGACCTCCACCCCGGCCCGCAGAAAACGGTTCCCCATACCGTGTCCTGGCGTGTCCACCCGTTTCGGACTCACGGCTTTAAAACGCGTACGAAACAGTTGCGTGCTCTCCGTATCCCAGACCGGCTGCACAAAGATTTCGCCGTTAAACGCATGAACGCCCACACCTTCACGGATAAATTCCGTAAACGTGCGTTTCCCTTCCACGTCGATCTCGCCAGACATCCCTTCGGCGTATTCCGACCAGGCCGCCTCCACCTCATCGACAAAACTTTTTGCTGCAGTCTCCCGCATCCCCAGCCAGCGCCAGTTCGGACGGTAGCTGATCAGAAACATATGCCCGACAATGTGATCCTTATGCAGGGCCACCGCATTGGCCGCTATCCCGTTATTGCGCACCAGATCATCTGCCCGGGCATTCCCCAGACGCAACGCGGGCAACAGAGCTGCATCGGCACTCTGCGCCGGTGGCAACCACTCCGCCATTTGCCCGCCAAATCCTGCGCCGCCCCCGTTGTAGCTGAGGCTCTCCCGAAGCGGAACGCCGTTCACATCAATCAGGACAGGCGTTCGTTTCATAACCTCACTCCCAGCGGACGACGGCGACGTCGGGTTGTCCCCAGTACCGACTCCGCATCATTGATCGCCCGGTTAAGCTCATCCAGAGAAGCCGCCGTATATTCAATTCTGCGACCATCTTTCTGGACAGACACCACCCGTTTACCGGTTAATAAATCAAGGCGCGCCTGACGCAGCGCCTGCAGTTCAGCGACTGTAACCATTCACTCCTCCGGACAGCTTCGCTGCCAGTTCTTTAAGGGTTGGCCGGGTCGTCTCTTCTTCCCGGGATTTTGCCAGTACAGCCAGATCAAGCTGCCAGCGTTGCACGGACACACGTAATGCCGCGTAGGCATACACCAGGCAGTCCAGCGCTTCGTTACGCCGCTTTTTGTTATCCCACAGCAGACGCATCTTTCCTTTTTCCCACTTCTCCACAAGCTCTTCCGCGACCAGTTGCTGCGCCTCTGTCTGCGAAAAAATCTCCGGATCATCAGGAAAACGGATGGCATACGACGTGGCTTCATCCGCAGGCGTGGGATCGGCTCTCATACGGGCATAGAGAATTTCTTTTGCGGTGTCCGTCCCCACTTCACACAGATACACGCCCCGCTGATTGCGGGTTTTTGGCATGGTGATCACCGGCTTGCCATAGACAGATGCGCCTTTTACCGGCAGCACCCGGAAAACACCGTGTTTTTTTGACCTCTGATAAACGATTTCGCCATCGATCCCCCCGATGTCCCAGCAGACACGGGAAATGGTCATTTCGGTGCCATCCGCATGGCGGTATTTTTTGTTGATCGCCGCATCCACACGTAACAGCGTCTCTTCCTCATCGGGACGCCCCATAATGATGATTTTATCCACCAGAAAAGCTTCCTCTCCCGGTGCCCATCCCCAGACATACATCTCAAAACGGTTTCGCTGCGAGTCAATGCCGGCCGTCAGATAAACCACCCGGGCAGGCACCGCCGCCGTGTAACGCACAACCTTATCCATCAGCACCTGGTGATCGAGTTTTTCGCCCACGGCCTCTTCCCAGGTCTCGCCCAGCGTGGTGTTCACAAAGGTTTTCAGGCCGTTGGGATCTTTCAGTGCATCCAGCCAGTCATAGACAATCTGTACCCAGGTGGTGAACGGACTGTACGCCGTCCAGATATGGAAAGTGATGGAGCGCGGCGGCGGAATTTCATCACCCCGGTCGCTGAAAAACATCAGGCCGTCACGGGTCCACATGCCCGTGTTTTCACAGATCCACCGCCCGTTACTCTGGTCAAGCTCAGACTGATGGATCACACAGCCATGATGCTCACAAAGGTAGAAAACACTTTCTGGCTTATTCTTCTCCCACTTAAGACCGAAAGGCGAGGCATCATCGCCAAATTTCAGATACTGCTCCTCCCCACAGTGCGGACAGGGCACATAAAAACGCATGAAATGTGCCGACTCGTTAGCGGCTTTTTCGATCTGGCAGGAGCCTTTGATTTTAGGCGTCGAGCCGCGAATGGATTTTGGCCATACAGAGCCCTCAATACGTTTATCCCCCAGCAGGGTTGGCGAACCCTCTTTTTCAACATCCGGTTCGAACGAGGAAAGTTCGTCATAGCAGACCACATCCACGGATTTTTCACGGTAGTTTTTGGCGGCAGCGCCGCCCAGGCACCAGAAACCGACGCCCGATGAAAAGCGTTTCAGCGTGAGGGTATTGTCACGATGTTTACGCCCCAGCCATGGAAAAAGGTCTTTCAGACATGGCACATCCCGAATCGTCGCCTCCACGTGAGACTTCATAAAATCTTCAGCGGCAGAATCCGTGGGCTGAAAAAGCAGACTGTTTCGGGATTTATGCTCAATAAAATACCCGACCACCCCCAGCAACATCTTTGTATAGCCAACACGGGCAGATTTAATCAGGTTAACCGTGCGAACCTGGTCGTTACCCATACAGTTCATAATGGCGATCTGGAATGGCAGCGTTTTCCATTCTCCCTCACCATATGAAGATTCTTTAGGCAGATAATAATTTTGATCAGCCCATTCAACTGGCGTCACCGGCAATGCCCTTATCAGGGGCTGTAATGCTGTTGTGACAGCACTCATCATATTATTCAGTTGTTGCTCTGATATATTCATCGAGTAAATCCGGTAATTTATCCCCCGCCCGCGCACACTGATTTGCCCCCTTCGCAATAAGGGTTTTCAGATGGTCAAGATGGCGCGGTGTTAAATCAGGAAACTGTCGTTGCATGGATAAAGGGATGGAATCAAGCGTACTGGATAACGCCATTGCCAGCTTACTGAGGGCAAAAATACAGAACCCGGTGTCAATAAGTTTTCCTTTTGACACCTCATTTTTTAACTGCTGTGTAACAGCCTGTTCTGCTGTCAGTTCCCATCTGGCAATAAGCAATTTCTCCTCATAGTCGTCTTCGCTATCGCCATCAGGCACATCGTTTTTACTTCTCCTCAGATACGATATGTAAAAATCGCGCCAGGCATCCAGATCCAGTTGCCCTCGCTTATTCGATATCGGGGCACCCGGCAATTTCTGCAATCTGCGAAGCTGGCGATCGGTCAGACTTAAATGCCTGGCAACTTCAGTCTGCGTAGCCACTCCTCACCTCGCAAAAACTCTCACCTCACAATCACAACAAAACCGGTCATGTCCGGCTTACATGTCTATTTTTTGTGCATGTCCGGTTCACAGAAGACCTCTTTTTTTATTTTTCATATAGTTAACTTGAAGAGAAACCGGACATGGTTCCCGGAAAATTTTCATAAATAGCGAAAACCCGCGAGGTCGCCGCCCCGTAACCTGTTGGATCGACGGAAAGGACCCGAAAACGAGAATAATTATCACTTACAGCAAGAATCGAATCTGATCTATTATGGTGCTTGCTATTATGTGCCGGCACAAGTGCGTCGTTTACCGTCATTTCACACAGAGGCATCATCAAATGAAAATCAGAAATATTCTCGCTATCTCCCTTGCAACATCATCCTTCAGTTGCCTGGCATTTAAATCCTCGCCCAATGTGCTACCAGGACCAACGAATCAACTAACTGCGGTAGAAAGTAAAATTATCGGACATTTTTATGCCCCACACAGTGCATTACCCGGAACAACCATCACAGGGACATGTGACGCCTCCCCCGTCCCGGGATGCACCTGTCCGTTTTGTACTATGCTGCGTAGCCAAAACCGATAACATCCGCATTTACCTGGTATTACATGATGAGTTCACGCAGCGACTGATAGAGGAAGGAAAGATGGTTAGTAAAAGCAAGGCGCATTGCCGCCGCATGCTGCAGGCATTGCAACAGACGAGAGCAGGTATTTTTGACCAGTTGGAAAACTGCCAGCATACTTTGCCCGAGTATATCGCCATCTCATCGGAAACCAGTGCAACTCTTATTCATCGGGTTCCACCAGAGAAAAAGAAGAAATGAACAGTGAGGCGTTGTGTGGCATACAACGCCTTCTTCCATCATTCCTCGTCAGCCATGACAAAAATATAACCGCTGGCTCTTTCATTTTTCTCCTGCGTCCAGCCCCTCTCTACCTGGAAGCATCAAGGACGTGACGGCGTAAAGATAAATTGTCTCTTCACTCCCTGACAGGGGCGATTCTTTTCAAATCGCCATTTCGCCATGGCCTTCACCACTTCATCACGAAACAAATTATGAGGCTCTGAGCGGAGAAAAACGATCCGTGTCACAGTCCCATCAGCACCAATATCGAACTTAACCTCAACCAGCCCCTTGATATAATTTGCTGCAGCATATTCCGGATATCGTGGATACACCGTCACTAATTGCCGGGGCTCATCAGCTTTTTGCTGCGAGCATCCCACTGCCAGGACAGATAACAGAAAAAGTAGTAAAAGGCGTCTTTTCATTTTTATTCCTACGGGTCTTATTCTGACAATATATCCTGTGTTCCAGACTGCCACATCACCACATCCTGTGCCATTATCTGACTCACATTACATACATCGCATCGGGATACAGTAGTAGCACTTTCTGTAATACAGCTTCCTGTTTCTTCCACCATCGCACCGGGATAAACCCGCGAATCATTAACGCGGTAAAAACCCGGTGTGCATCGTTTTTAATTATCCCCGCACACTCGCGCAGAGGAGTCTCCCTGTCGGGCTGCGGTCTCTGTTAATGAGGGAATATAGCGACGATACGGCGCATCAACAAAACTTATTTCAGGCACTGAGTGCGGATATAGTCCTGTGCCCCTTCCAGTTGCTTGTGCATCGTCATCAGCCGCTCTCTGAGGGTGAAATAATCCCGTGTAACGGTGTCTGCCAGTTGGGGGCCGGTTGCATTATCCACGCCGGAGGTGGTGGGGGCTTCACGCACGGAGCCTGGACAGGTGGCGTTGATCCGCAGGCGCTTACGACCAGCGGCAACGTCAGCGCGAAGAGTTTCATTTTCAGCTCTCGCATCGGCTAATTCCCTCGAGTATTTTGCATCGAGCGCAGCAACATCGCGCTGGCGCACCTGCATATCAGTAATGGTTGCGTTCGCCAGCTTCAGTTCACTGGCTTTGTTATCGCGCTGCGCTTTGTAGGTAATCGCGTTATCACGGTAATGGTCTGTTGCCATCCACAGCGCACCACAGGCCACCAGCAGAATAACGATAAACGCGGAAAGCATTCGGTTTATGTTCACCCCAGCAACCCCGACGAAGACAACATCATCCAGGCCATGGAAAGAAAAAGAGCAACCAGCATTAGTGAAAATGAAATGCCGACAATTACACAGAGGATCTTCGCCAGCGTTATGAGTTTGTCTGACATGCTTAATCCTCCCTTCACGATTTCAACGCAATGACCAGTTTTGCCAGCCCATACAGCATCGGGGACACAGCAACACCGACCGCCACCCACTTAATGGCAAAAGCCAGTGCTCTGCTGATGTCATCAGTTACAGGCGCTTTCAGTTCAAGGCCATTTTTCATAGTCAACCTCAACAGAATTCGTTTACACTTCGCCATGTTCTCCCTTGCCTTACTCAAGGTCAGAAACACAAAACCTCGCTTGGTGCCAACAAACGGGGTTTTTACTTTTATTCACTTACGTTTCGCCAGTTCGCAGGATTTCGTGTTATCCGCCCGCGTGGCCATTCCTCATTTTTCAGCAAAATATTCTGCTTATCTGTCGATACCCCAGCACGCCAGCGCGCTCTCCTGGTCACGACGGGATACCTGACCGTAACAGTTGTTTGAACGAATACGGCAGTCTCTGCCACCGTCCTTAATCCACCAGCGAATCGCTTCGCAGGCACCTTTTCGATCACCAGCATTAATTCGTCTGTAAAACGTCGACGGGAAACACTTACCGGGACCAATGTTGTACGGACAGAATGACGCGATCCCCGCTTTCTGGGGTTCGGTCAGCGGCACTCTGATGTTTTTCTCCACCCACGCCAGCGCTTTATCACGCTCAATGGCGTTAACCTGGTCGCATTTTTCCTTCGACAACTTCATGCCCGGAACGACAGGTTTGCCATCCACCATGATGGCACCACGGCAGATGGTCCAGATACCTGCACCATCACGGTATGCCGTGGTGTGGTTGCCTTCCTTTTCATCCAGAAACTGGTCGAGAATGTCAGGCGCAGGCGCACCAGCGGCAATCAGCGCCAGAACGGCAGCCGACAGGCCGTATTTGATTTTGGTGTTCATGGATATATTAAATATTCAGCCGCTGTCCCTGGCCCACTAAATACGCACTTTAAGATAAGTCAGCCCCGGATGAAGCCAGTAAGCCGGCCCTTTTTTAAAGGGTGGAGTATTAAAATCACGAAGAAGAGCCTCCCGCACAATTGCATCCTTATCAGCACCACTGGCCAGCGCTTCAATCTCAGCGGCTACCTGAAGATATCCCATGCAACGGCCAACGCGCTTCATCAGCCCCTGCTTTTTATTGTTCTTCAGGTAATCAATGGCAAATTCAATGAGCTCCTCACTGTGCTGGTGCGATGGAGGTGTTACTTTCCCATTTTCTGAGATGGTTATTTTCCCAGCATCACCGGATACAACAAAGGATGGCCGGTTACACTCCCATTCCGGGTCACTGAAATTATCATTATGAATACTGAAACACTCTGCGAGATTTCTGCTCATCACTTTCCGACAATAATCGTCAAACGCAGCAAACTGCTTTTCATCGCCAGAAGGCACCAATATCGACCATTTCTTATTCAGCTCAACGACGTAGCTCTCCAGTTTTTCAATACGTGATTCAACATCATCTTTTTCTGACCGCAGTGTTGACGGCGGCATCTTCAGAGAACAAGTAATTCTTCCCGGTAGCTTTCCTTTGTAGGTTATCAACACATCCTGCGCCTCTAAAATTACGGGGCGCTTTTCCGGCAACGGTTCGTTCCCTTCACATAACCCGGCAGCAACATCCATGAAAAACTGCTTCGCCTGCTTTTTCGCCTCAGCTTCGTAAAACTCCAGCGTGGCACCTTCAGTACGGTCAAGACTAATCGCCACATCTGGCAACAACAGCGACGCTTGCCCGTCACCTTCCGACTTCACAGTAACAGTAACCTTATCCCCGTAATTATTTATCCCCTTAACAACCAGTTCATATTTTTTATTCATCACTTTACTCTCCCCGCGCCGCCTTACGCCGGTCCTCTTTGATTTTGAAATACAGGTTAGTCAGATACGTCAGCAGGCCAAACAGCAGACTCCCCAGTACACCTATTGCCACCCACTGGGACGGAGAGACTTTGTCCAGCAGCTGCAGTAACCAGTATCCCGTCCCCACCGCTGACGTGGTGTATGACACACCTGTTGTGATTTTTTCCATCTGGTACATACCCCGTCTCCCGTTATCCGGAAGCTGACAACAATAAAAA
>OGEK01001443.1_pt1 | contig 16045 bp, 14 predicted proteins | sample 1570641 | NCBI WGS metagenome assembly OGEK01 (sample SAMEA2582136, study PRJEB24529) | metagenome | biome: Human gut stool | place: China | collected 2011
GCGCTTCACTATCGACTGTAGCGGTGTTCGTCGTGGACAAACGGTGCTGGATTTAGCCGGTGGTACGGGCGATTTAACCGCGAAATTCTCTCGTCTGGTGGGCGAAACCGGGCGCGTTGTTCTGGCAGACATTAATGACTCCATGCTCAAAATGGGCCGCGAAAAGCTGCGTAACATCGGCGTGGTGGGGAACGTGGAATATGTGCAGGCAAATGCCGAAGCGCTGCCGTTCCCGGATAATACCTTTGACTGCATCACGATCTCCTTCGGTCTGCGTAACGTGACCGATAAAGAAAAAGCGCTGCGCTCCATGTATCGCGTGCTGAAGCCGGGTGGACGCCTGCTGGTGCTCGAATTCTCCAAACCGATTATCGAGCCGCTGAGCAAAGCTTACGACGCCTATTCATTCCACGTGCTGCCGCGCATCGGTGAGCTGGTGGCCAACGACGCGGAAAGCTATCGCTATCTGGCGGAATCTATCCGTATGCACCCGGATCAAGACACCTTAAAAGCCATGATGCAGGATGCTGAATTCGAGAACGTTGAATATTTCAACCTGACGGCGGGTGTCGTCGCGCTGCATCGCGGTTACAAGTTCTGAGTGGAGGTGTCCCGTGCCCTTTAAACCCTTAGTCTCCGCAGGTATCGAAAACGTACTGAATGCCTTTCTCTATCGTGCGCCAGCGCTGAAAGCTGCGCGTCAGCGGCTAAACGGGAAGGTATTACGCATTGTTTTAAAAGAGTTCTCGACGCCGCTTGTGCTGGTCTTCAGCGAACGCCAGCTTGACGTTCTGGGGGCGTGGGAAGGTGACGCCGACTGCTCGGTCATCACGCACATGAGCGTGCTGCCAAAACTGCGCGATCGCCAGCAATTAACGGCACTTATCCGCAGCGGTGAGCTGGAAGTGGAAGGCGACATTCAGGTCGTGCAGAACTTCGTTGCGCTTACCGATCTGGCGGAGTTTGATCCGGCAGAGCTGCTCGCGCCGTTTATCGGTGACATTGCCGCGGAAGGCATCGGGAAGGTTCTTCATGGTGGCGCGTCCTTTGCGCGTAAAAGCCTGCTACGTCAGCAACGCTATGCGGCGGAAGTACTGACTGAAGAGTGGCGAATGGCCCCCGGACCGCTGGAAGTGGCATGGTTTGCGGAAGAAACCGCGGCTGTTGAACGTGCGGTTGATGCGTTAACCAAACGGCTGGAAAAACTGGAGGGCAAATGACGCCTGGTGAAATTCGGCGCCTCTACTTCATTATTCGTACCTTTTTGAGCTACGGGCTCGACGAGCTTATCCCTAAAATGCGCATCACGCTGCCGCTTCGTATCTGGCGGCGGATGCTGTTCTGGATGCCTAACCGCCATAAAGGTCAGCCGCTTGGCGAACGCCTGCGCCTGGCGCTGCAGGAGCTTGGCCCGGTATGGATTAAGTTCGGGCAGATGCTGTCGACCCGCCGCGATCTCTTTCCGCCGCACATTGCCGATGAACTGGCGATGCTGCAGGACCGTGTTGCCCCGTTTGACGGGGTGAGGGCGAAGAAACAGATCGAAGAGGCGATGGGTAATCTTCCCGTTGAAACCTGGTTTGACGATTTCGAAATAGAACCGCTGGCGTCGGCTTCTATTGCTCAGGTGCACACTGCGCGTCTGAAAGAAAACGGCAAAGAGGTGGTGATTAAGGTGATCCGCCCGGATATCCTGCCGATCATCAAAGCCGACATGAAGCTGATTTACCGTCTGGCCCGTTGGGTTCCGCGTTTATTACCTGATGGCCGCCGACTGCGCCCGATGGAAGTGGTGCGGGAATATGAAAAAACACTGATTGATGAGCTAAACCTGCTGCGCGAATCGGCAAACGCTATTCAGCTGCGTCGCAACTTTGAAAACAGCCCGATGCTTTATGTCCCTGAAGTCTATTCTGACTACTGCAGCCAGAACATGATGGTGATGGAGCGTATCTACGGTATTCCGGTTTCGGATGTGGTGGCCCTGGAGAAACAGGGAACGAACATGAAGCTGTTGGCCGAGCGTGGCGTGCAGGTCTTCTTCACCCAGGTGTTCCGCGACAGCTTTTTCCATGCGGACATGCACCCGGGCAATATCTTCGTGAGCTACGAGCACCCTGAGGATCCGAAGTATATCGGTATCGACTGCGGGATTGTGGGGTCGCTGAATAAAGAAGATAAACGGTATCTGGCCGAGAACTTCATCGCGTTCTTCAACCGCGACTACCGTAAGGTGGCCGAGCTGCACGTCGATTCCGGCTGGGTGCCGCCGGACACCAACGTCGAAGAGTTCGAGTTTGCGATCCGGACCGTTTGCGAACCGATTTTTGAAAAACCGCTGGCGGAAATCTCCTTCGGACATGTGCTGTTGAACCTGTTCAACACGGCTCGCCGCTTTAATATGGAAGTTCAGCCACAGCTAGTTTTACTTCAGAAAACACTACTTTACGTTGAGGGTGTAGGCCGACAGCTCTATCCTCAGTTAGACTTGTGGAAGACTGCGAAACCGTTCCTGGAATCCTGGATTAAGGATCAGGTTGGCATTCCGGCGCTGGTGCGCTCGCTGAAAGAGAAAGGCCCGTTCTGGATAGAAAAAATGCCTGAAATTCCTGAACTGGTTTACGACAGTTTGCGTCAGAGCAAGAACCTTCAGCACAGCATGGATAAAATCGCTCGCGAACTTCAGTCCAGCCGTGTTCGCCAGGGCCAGTCACGCTATCTCTTTGGGATTGGCGCAACGCTGCTGCTGAGCGGTACGTTGCTGCTGATCAACCGCCCGGAGTGGCAGATGATGCCCGCCTGGCTGATGGCCGCCGGGGTGGTTGTCTGGCTTGCCGGATGGCGAAAAACGCGCTGAGTTTGCGTCGCTATCGACAGGTCGCATACGTATAATGCGACCTGACTTATTAATCATCTATCCCTGAGGAACATGTATGGGTGGTATCAGTATCTGGCAATTGTTGATCATTGCCGTCATCGTCGTGCTGCTGTTTGGCACCAAAAAGCTCGGTTCTATTGGTTCCGATCTGGGCGCGTCTATCAAAGGCTTCAAAAAAGCGATGAGCGATGATGAGAGCAAGCAGGATAAAACCAGCCAGGACGCTGACTTTACTGCTAAATCCATCACCGACAAGCAAGAAGAAGCCAAAAAGGAAGACGCTAAACGCCACGATAAAGAGCAGGTGTAAGTCGTGTTCGACATTGGTTTTAGTGAGCTCCTGCTGGTCTTTGTGATTGGCCTGATCGTGCTGGGGCCTCAGCGTCTGCCGGTGGCGGTGAAAACCGTTGCGGGCTGGGTTCGTGCGCTGAGATCGCTGGCATCGACCGTTCAGAATGAACTGGCCCAGGAGCTTAAGCTGCAGGAATTTCAGGAAAGCCTGAAAAAGGTTGAGAAGGCGAGCATGGATAACCTGACGCCGGAACTGAAAGCGTCAATGGATGAGCTGCGCGAAGCGGCGGAATCCATGAAGCGCTCCTATAGCATCAACGATCCTGAAAAAGCGAGCGACGAAGCGAACACCATCCATAACCCGGTGGTGAAGGGCAGCGAAGAACAGCGTGAGGGCGTCACGCCTGCCAGCGCTGAACATCAGGCTGCTGCGCCTGAACAGACGCCGCAGGAAACCGAAGTGAAAAAGCAGGTGCAGCCGGAAAAGCCCGTGGTTAACGCTGCCGAGGCAAAACCCGCCGCGCCCGTTTCCGAATCATCCCCCTCGTCGAGTGATAAAGCGTAAACATGGCTGTAGATGATACTCAACCGCTGATTACGCACCTCATAGAGCTGCGTAAGCGTCTGTTAAACTGCATTATTGCGGTTCTCGTTATTTTTCTATGCCTGGTCTATTTCGCCAACGATATCTACCAGGTGGTTTCTGCGCCGCTGATCAAGCAGATGCCGCTGGGCGCAACGATGATTGCAACAGACGTTGCTTCTCCGTTCTTTACCCCCATCAAGTTGACCTTTTGGGTGTCGTTGATTGCCTCTGCGCCCGTCATTCTGTACCAGGTGTGGGCCTTTGTGGCGCCGGCACTGTATAAGCACGAACGCAAGCTGGTCATTCCGCTGCTGGTATCCAGTTCGCTGCTGTTCTATATCGGCATGGCGTTTGCCTATTTCGTTGTCTTCCCGCTGGCCTTCGGCTTCCTGACGCATACCGCGCCGGAAGGCGTCCAAGTGTCGACGGATATCGCCAGCTATCTTAGCTTTGTGATGGCGCTGTTTATGGCGTTTGGGGTGGCATTCGAAGTGCCGGTGGCCATTGTGCTGCTCTGCTGGGTAGGGGTCACCACGCCGGATGACCTGCGTAAGAAGCGTCCGTATATCCTGGTCGGCGCCTTCGTTGTCGGCATGCTGTTGACCCCGCCGGATGTATTCTCCCAGACGCTGCTGGCCATACCGATGTACTGCCTGTTTGAGGTCGGCGTCTTCTTCTCACGTTTCTACGTGGGTAAAGGGCGTCGGTCGGATGACGAAGACGATACGTCCGACAAGACCACTGAAGAGTAAAACCAGCCGCCCGTCAGGGCGGTTGTTATATGGGGATTCGTATGTTTGATATCGGACTCAACCTGACCAGCTCGCAGTTTGCGAAAGATCGCGATGAGGTGGTTGCGCGCGCGTTTGCCGCCGGGGTGAAAGGACTGCTGCTGACGGGCACCAACCTGCATGAGAGCGAGCAGGCACAGCAGCTGGCGCAACGCTACGAACGCTGTTGGTCTACCGCTGGCGTGCATCCTCACGACAGCAGCCAGTGGACCCCGGAAAGCGGGGAAACCCTGCGCAGGCTGGCGAAGACACCAGAAGTGGTGGCGATTGGCGAATGCGGCCTCGATTTCAACCGTAACTTTTCCACGCCTGAAGAGCAGGAAAAGGCGTTCACTGCCCAGCTTGCGCTGGCGGCAGAGCTTGAAATGCCCGTATTTATGCACTGCCGCGACGCGCATGAGCGTTTCCTGACTCTGCTGGATCCGTGGCTCGAGAAACTGCCCGGCGCGGTGCTGCACTGCTTCACCGGCTCACGGCAGGAGGCGCTGGAGTGCCTGGAGCGCGGGCTTTATCTGGGCATTACCGGCTGGGTTTGCGATGAGCGCCGCGGGCTTGAACTTCGGGAGCTGCTACCCGCGATCCCGGCTGACCGGTTGCTCCTTGAAACGGATGCGCCCTATCTGCTCCCGCGCGATATGCAACCCAAACCGGCATCGCGACGCAATGAGCCCGCTTATCTGGGGCACATAATTGAGCGCGTCGCGACGTGGCGCGGAGAGGATCCGCACTGGCTTTCCGCACAGACGGATGACAACGTGCGTAATCTGTTTGGGATAAACGTTTAAAGTTTGCGGAAGTCGGTGTTTTTAACGCTCTGCAGCACCTGCTTGTTCAGCAGATTAAGCAACAGCATAGAGCGCGCTTCCCCGTCCGGCTCGGCAAAAATCGCCTGCAGGCCTTCGAAAGCCCCTTCGGTAATCACGACGCTATCGCCCGTGTAGGGCGTTTCCGGGTCGGTAAGGTCTTCGGGCTGCTGATAAATCGACAGCTGGTGGATGACCGATGAGGGAACCGTCGCGGGGTGAGCGCCGAAGCGAACAAAATGGCTGACGCCGCGCGTGGCGCTGATGGTGGTGGTGTGGATCACCTCCGGATCGAACTCCACGAACAGGTAGTTCGGGAACAACGGCTCGCTAACGGTTGTGCGCTTCCCGCGCTGCATTTTTTCAAGCGTGATCACGGGCGTCAGGCAATTGACTGACTGACGTTCAAGATGTTCCTGCGCGCGCTGAAGTTGCCCGCGTTTGCAATACAGTAAATACCAGGCCTGCATAATCACTCTTTCCCTTAGTTCGGGGCGCAAGCATATCAAAACCCTGGCGGGATCGCTAAGTTGATTATAATGGGCGAAAATGGGACAGAACGCATAACTTCACGCTAATTTAACAAAATTACAGCATCAAGCAGTCTTACGCCGTATAATGAAGCGCTTACAGAGAGGCCATGATTAACTGCATGAAATACCACGATCTCCGCGACTTCCTGACGCTGCTGGAAAAGCAGGGTGAACTCAAACGTATTACCCTTCCTGTCGATCCTTATCTGGAGATGACAGAAATTGCTGACCGCACCCTGCGTGCCGGTGGCCCCGCATTACTGTTTGAAAATCCGAAAGGGTACGCCATGCCAGTGCTGTGCAACCTGTTTGGTACACCGCGTCGCGTCGCACTGGGGATGGGGCAGGAAGACGTCACGGCCCTGCGTGAAGTCGGTAAGCTGCTGGCCTTCCTGAAAGAGCCGGAGCCGCCGAAAGGCTTCCGCGATCTGTTCGACAAGCTGCCGCAGTTTAAGCAGGTGCTAAACATGCCCACCAAACGCCTGCGCGGCGCGCCGTGCCAGCAGAAGGTGCTGGAAGGCGATGCGGTTGATTTGACTAAAATACCTATCATGCAGTGCTGGCCGGAAGATGCCGCGCCGCTGATCACCTGGGGACTGACCGTCACGCGCGGTCCGTACAAAGAGCGCCAGAATCTTGGTATTTACCGCCAGCAGCTGATTGGCAAGAATAAGCTCATCATGCGCTGGCTGTCGCATCGCGGCGGCGCGCTGGATTTTCAGGAGTGGTGTGCTGCGCGTCCGGGTGAACGTTTCCCGGTGTCTGTCGCGCTCGGCGCCGATCCGGCCACCATTCTGGGAGCCGTCACGCCCGTACCGGATACGCTCTCGGAATATGCCTTTGCAGGCCTGCTGCGCGGAACGAAAACGGAAGTCGTGAAGTGTATCTCTAACGATCTTGAAGTCCCGGCCAGTGCAGAAATTGTGCTGGAAGGTTACATTGAGCAGGGTGAACTGGCGCCAGAAGGCCCTTACGGCGACCACACCGGCTATTACAACGAAGTGGATAACTTCCCGGTGTTCACCGTGACGCACATTACGCAGCGTGAAGATGCGATTTATCACTCCACGTATACCGGGCGTCCACCGGATGAACCGGCAGTACTGGGCGTGGCGCTGAATGAAGTGTTTGTGCCGATCCTGCAAAAGCAGTTCCCGGAAATTGTTGATTTTTATCTGCCGCCTGAAGGATGCTCGTATCGCCTGGCGGTCGTCACGATGAAGAAGCAGTATCCTGGTCACGCGAAACGCGTGATGATGGGCGTGTGGTCTTTCCTGCGCCAGTTTATGTATACCAAATTTGTTATTGTCTGCGATGATGACGTTAACGCCCGCGACTGGAATGACGTAATCTGGGCTATTACCACGCGAATGGACCCGGCGCGCGATACGGTGTTAGTCGAAAACACGCCGATAGATTACCTGGATTTTGCCTCGCCGGTTTCCGGCCTTGGCTCAAAAATGGGACTGGATGCCACAAATAAATGGCCTGGCGAAACCGATCGTGAATGGGGTCGCCCGATCAAAAAAGATCCTGCTGTGACCGCGCGCATTGATGCGATCTGGGACGAACTGGCCATAATGAATAACGGTAAACCCTGAGCTGACCGTTAAGCCCTATAGACTTCCCGACAGAGAGAGCGAATGACAACCTTAAGCTGTAAAGTGACCTCGGTAGATGCCATCACCGACACCGTATATCGCGTCCGTTTAGTGCCAGAAGCGCCATTCTCTTTCCGCGCGGGTCAGTATCTGATGGTCGTGATGGATGAGCGTGATAAGCGTCCTTTCTCTATGGCCTCAACGCCAGCGGAGCAGGAATTTATTGAGCTTCATATTGGTGCGTCAGAGCTTAACCTGTATGCGATGGCCGTCATGGACCGCATTCTGAAAGAGCGCGAGATCGTGGTGGATATTCCGCACGGTGATGCGTGGCTGCGCGATGATGAAGACCGTCCGCTGATCCTGATTGCCGGTGGTACAGGTTTCTCCTACGTGCGCTCCATTCTGCTGACCGCCCTGGCGCGTAATCCCGACCGTGATATCACCATCTACTGGGGTGGCCGTGAAGAGAAACACCTGTATGACCTGTCCGAACTCGAAGCGCTGAGCGTCACCCATCCTAACCTGCGCATTGAGCCGGTGGTTGAGCAGCCGGAAGAGGGCTGGCGCGGGCGTAGCGGTACGGTACTGACGGCAGTGCTGCAGGATCACGGTACGCTGGCAGGACATGACATCTATATTGCAGGGCGTTTCGAGATGGCGAAAATCGCCCGCGATCTGTTCTGTAACGAACGTGATGCGCGTGAAGACCGCCTCTTTGGCGATGCGTTTGCCTTCATTTAAATAAAAAACCCGCCCCTGACAGGCGGGAAGAACGGCAACTAAACTGTCTCTTTTCGCCAGTGACACGACTGGCGGCGAGGTACCTCTCGTAGGCCGGGAAAGCGCAGCGCCTCCCGGCAAAAGCCCGATGGCGCGATGCTTATCGGGCCTACGTTATCGCCTTACACTCTCTCAAACACCGTCGCGATACCCTGACCCAGACCGATACACATCGTTGCCAGACCAAACTGGGCATCTTTGCGTTCCATCAGGTTGATCAGCGTCGTGCTGATACGCGCCCCGGAACAGCCCAGCGGGTGTCCGAGGGCGATCGCGCCGCCGTTGAGGTTAATCTTCTCGTCGATCTGCTCCATCAGCCCCAGATCTTTAATGCACGGCAGGATCTGCGCGGCGAACGCTTCGTTCATCTCAAACAGATCGATGTCGCTGGCGGTTAAGCCCGCTTTTTTCAGCGCCAGCTTTGAAGCCGGAACCGGGCCGTAGCCCATGATCGACGGATCGCAGCCCACGACCGCCATCGAACGCACGCGGGCGCGAGGCGTTAACCCCAGCTCGCGGGCGCGACTTTCGCTCATTACCAGCATCGCGGCGGCGCCGTCGGACAACGCCGACGAGGTCCCTGCCGTGACCGTACCGGTGACGGGGTCAAACGCCGGACGTAGCGTGGATAGCGCTTCGACGGTGGTTTCCGGGCGGATCACTTCGTCGTAGCTGAACTGCTTCAGAACGCCGTCTGCATCGTGGCCGCCGGTCGGGATGATCTCGTTCTTAAAGGCACCGGACTGCGTGGCGGCCCAGGCGCGAGCGTGAGAGCGCGCGGCAAAGGCATCCTGCATTTCGCGGCTGATGCCGTGCAGGCGGGAGAGCATCTCGGCGGTCAGGCCCATCATCCCCGCAGCTTTCGCCACGTTGCGGCTCATGCCGGGATGGAAGTCGACCCCGTGACTCATCGGGACGTGACCCATGTGCTCGACGCCGCCCACCAGGCAAGCCTGCGCATCGCCGGTCATGATCATGCGGGCCGCGTCGTGCAGCGCCTGCATTGACGAACCGCACAGGCGGTTGACGGTGACGGCCGGAACCGAATGCGGGATTTCCGCCAGCAGTGACGCGTTGCGGGCGATGTTGAAGCCCTGCTCCAGGGTCTGCTGCACGCAGCCCCAGTAGATATCGTCCAGCGCAGCCGGATCCAGCGCCGGGTTACGCGCCAGCAGGCTACGCATCAGGTGCGCGGAGAGGTCTTCCGCACGCACGTTACGGAACGCGCCGCCTTTTGAACGGCCCATTGGGGTGCGAATCGCATCAACAATGACAACCTTTTCCATTGTGACTCCTTAAGCCGTTTTCAGCTCGCCAACCGGACGGGCTGGCTCAACTGCGGGATAGTAGGGTTCGTTATGGCGCGCTTTGTTACGCAGCCCTTCCGGCACTTCATACAGCGGGCCGAGGTGCTGATACTGCTGGGCCATATCGAGATAGCGGGCGCTGCCGAGCGTGTCCAGCCAGCGGAACGCGCCGCCGTGGAACGGAGGGAAGCCGAGGCCATACACCAGCGCCATGTCGGCTTCTGCCGGGCTGGCGATAATGCCCTCTTCGAGGCAACGCACCACTTCGTTAATCATCGGGATCATCATCCGGGCGATGATTTCATCGTCGGTGAAGTCGCGTTTTGGCTGACTGACGTCGGCCAGCAGGCCATCCACCGTCGGATCTTCTTCTTTCTTCGGTTTGCCTTTGCTGTCTTCTTTATAGCGCCAGAAGCCCAGGCCGTTTTTCTGACCGAAGCGGTTAGCGTCGAACAGCGCGTCAATCGCGTCGCGATAGTCTTTCTGCATGCGCTGCGGGAAACCTGCCGCCATCACCGCCTGGGCGTGGTGGGCGGTATCAATGCCCACAACGTCCAGCAGATACGCCGGGCCCATCGGCCAGCCGAACTGTTTTTCCATCACTTTGTCGATTTTGCGGAAGTCCGCGCCGTCGCGCAGCAGCTGGCTAAAACCGGCGAAGTAAGGGAACAGCACGCGGTTGACGAAGAAGCCCGGGCAGTCGTTAACGACGATCGGCGTTTTGCCCATCTTGCTGGCCCATGCCACCACTTTGGCGATGGTGTCGTCTGAGGTTTTTTCCCCGCGGATCACTTCGACCAGCGGCATACGGTGTACCGGGTTGAAGAAGTGCATACCGCAGAAGTTTTCCGGACGCTTCAGCACGCTCGCCAGTTCGCTGATTGGAATGGTGGAGGTGTTAGAGGCCAGCACGGTATCCGGGCGAACCTTGTCTTCCGTTTCCGCCAGCACCGCTTTTTTCACTTTCGGATTCTCGACGACGGCTTCGACCACCACGTCGACACGGTCGAAACCGCTGTATTCCAGCACGGGCTGAATGGTGGAGATCACGCCTGCGAGCTTCAGCCCGTCAATTTTGCCGCGTTCCAGCTGTTTATTCAGCAGCTTGGCCGCTTCGGTCATGCCCAGCGTCAGGGATTTCTCGTTGATGTCTTTCATCACTACCGGCACGCCTTTCCAGGCAGACTGGTAGGCGATGCCGCCACCCATAATGCCCGCGCCGAGTACCGCCGCATGTTTTGGCGTCTCAACGTTTTTGGTCAGCTGTTTGGCTTTCCCTTTTACGAACTGATCGTTCAGGAAGATACCGACCAGCGCGCGCGCTTCATTGGTGTGCGCCAGCGGGACAAAGCTCTGATTTTCGAGCTTCAGCGCTTCATCGCGCCCGAAACGGGCAGCCGCTTCAATGGTTTTCACCGCCGTGATCGGCGCCGGGTAGTGTTTACCCGCCGTCTGCATCACCATGCCTTTGGCGATGGTGAAGCTCATGGTGGCTTCAATCTTGCTGAGTTTTAACGGCTCCAGCTTCGGCTGGCGTTTGGCCTTCCAGTCGAGCTCGCCGTTAATGGCCTGACGCAGAATGGCGAGTGCGCCTTCAACAAGCTTCTCAGGTTTTACCACGCCGTCGACCAGGCCAATTTTCTGCGCCTGTTCGGCGCTGACGTCTTTACCCGCGGCAATGATCTCCAGCGCGCTGTCGGCGCCCAGCATGCGCGGCATACGGACGGAGCCGCCAAAGCCCGGCATAATGCCCAGCTTGGTTTCCGGCAGGCCGATGCGCAGATCCGGCGTCGCCAGGCGGTAGTCGGTCGCCAGCACGCACTCACAGCCGCCGCCCAGCGCGTAGCCGTTAACGGCGGAAATGGTCGGGACAGGCAGATCTTCCAGACGATTAAAGACGCTATTGGCAAAGTGCAGCCACTGGCTCAGCTGTTCTTCCGGCACCAGGAAGAGCGAAAGGAATTCGGTGATATCGGCACCGACGATAAAGGCCGCTTTGTTCGAGCGCAGCAGCAGCCCTTTTAATTCAGTTTGTTTTTCCAGAACATCCAGCGCCTGGCCAAGACTGGCCACCGTCGCGGTATCGAGCTTATTGACTGAGCCGGGGGCATCGAACACGAGTTCGGCAATGCCATCTTCCAGCCAGTTTAGGTACAGGGTGTCGCCTTTGTAGAGCATGTCAGTCTCCTGAATCCAGCAAGTGGATCTGGTCATACCAGATGAGTCGGAGTGTGGGATTTATGTTAATAAAATGCAAATTACTCATTAAGAAATTGCTGCATTGATCACGGTCGGTGGAAATCACGCAGGCGGAGTGAGGTGTGCTAAGATGCGATGACTTGAGGTCAAAAAACGAAAGGAATAAAGATGGACTCACTGGCTTCGCTTTATAAAAATCATATCGTTACCCTACAGGAACGTACCCGCGATGTACTGGCCCGCTTTAAGCTGGATGCGCTGCTGATCCACTCCGGCGAGCTGATGAATACCTTTCTGGATGACCACGCTTATCCGTTTAAGGTGAACCCACAGTTTAAGGCCTGGGTGCCGGTGACGCAGGTTCCCAACTGCTGGCTGCTGGTGGATGGTGTGAACAAGCCGAAACTGTGGTTCTACCTGCCGGTCGATTACTGGCACAACGTTGAGCCGCTGCCGACCTCTTTCTGGACGGAAGAAATTGAGGTCATTGCGCTGCCAAAAGCGGACGGGATTGGCGGCCAGCTGCCTGCCGCGCGTGGCAACATCGCTTATATTGGCCCTGTTCCGGAGCGTGCATTAAGCCTGGATATTGCGGCAGACAAGCTCAACCCGAAAGGGGTGCTGGATTACCTCCACTATTACCGCGCGTATAAAACCGACTACGAACTTTACTGCATGCGTGAAGCGCAAAAGACCGCGGTAAACGGCCACCGTGCGGCGCATGAAGCCTTCCAGTCCGGCATGAGCGAGTTCGATATCAACCAGGCGTACCTGACCGCCACCGGTCATCGCGATACCGACGTGCCGTACAGCAACATCGTCGCGCTCAACGAGCACGCGTCCGTCCTGCACTACACCAAACTGGATCACCAGGTTCCTTCAGAAATGCGCAGCTTCCTGCTGGACGCAGGGGCAGAGTACAACGGCTACGCGGCCGATCTGACCCGTACCTGGGCGGCAAATGCGGATACCGATTTTGCACAGCTGATCAAAGACGTGAACGATGAACAGCTGGCGCTGATTGGCACCATGAAGGCGGGAACCAGCTATGTGGACTACCACATCCAGTTCCATCAGCGCATTGCTAAACTGCTGCGTAAGCATCAGATTGTGAAAGACATGAGCGAAGAGGCGATGGTCGAGAACGATCTGACCGGGCCATTTATGCCGCACGGTATCGGCCACCCGCTGGGCCTGCAGGTGCACGACGTTGCGGGCTTTATGCAGGATGATACCGGTACGCACCTGGCGGCACCGTCTAAATATCCTTACCTGCGCTGCACCCGTATTCTGGAGCCGCGCATGGTGTTGACGATTGAACCGGGGATCTACTTTATCGAATCCCTGCTGGCGCCGTGGCGTGAAGGCCAGTTCAGCAAGCACTTCAACTGGGCAAAAATTGACGCGCTGAAGCCGTTTGGCGGCATTCGTATCGAAGATAACGTGGTGATTCACGAAAACGGTATCGAGAATATGACGCGAGACCTGAAGCTGGCCTGATGGAAAGCTGGCTGATACCGGCTGAACCGGTCACCTTTGTTGAGGAAATCAAGAAAAGCCGCTTTATTACGCTGCTGGCGCATACCGACGGCGTAGAGGCGGCAAAAGCGTTTGTCGAGTCCGTCCGGGCTGAGCATCCTGACGCCCGTCACCACTGCGTGGCGTGGGTAGCAGGGCCGCCGGACGATTCGCAGCAGCTGGGGTTTTCCGATGACGGTGAACCGGCGGGCACGGCCGGTAAACCCATGCTCTCGCAGCTGATGGGTAGCGGCGTGGGTGAAATTACCGCCGTGGTGGTGCGCTACTACGGCGGCATCCTGTTAGGTACGGGTGGGCTGGTAAAAGCGTATGGCGGCGGCGTTCAGCAGGCACTGAATATCCTGAAGACCACCCGCAAAACGCCTCTCACCGAATATACTTTGTTATGCGATTACGCCCAGCTCTCGGGTATTGAAGCGCTGCTGAGGCAGTTTAACGGTGTCATCGCACACAGTGAATATCAGGCGATGGTGCAATTACGCGTGGCGCTTCCTCAGGCGGAACTGGCTGCTTTTTCAGCAAAACTGGCTGATTTTAGTCGTGGTTCATTGCAATTGCTGCCGATTGAAGAATAATCCCCACCTCACTTTTGAATACCAAAGGAAGCGGCAGAGATGCATTTTCGTGCCATAACCCGAATCGTTGGACTGCTGGTCATACTCTTTTCCGGGACGATGATTATCCCTGGACTGGTGGCGCTTATCTACCGGGACGGGGCGGGGCGGGCATTTACCCAGACCTTCTTTGTCGCGCTGGCGATCGGCTCCCTGCTGTGGTGGCCGAACCGTCGTCAGAAAGGTGAGCTGAAATCTCGCGAAGGCTTTCTGATTGTGGTCCTGTTCTGGACGGTGTTGGGGAGCGTCGGTTCGCTGCCCTTTATCTTCTCTGAACAGCCTAACCTGAGCATCACGGATGCCTTTTTTGAATCCTTCTCCGGCTTAACGACGACCGGGGCCACGACGCTGGTGGGGCTGGATTCGCTGCCGCACGCGATTCTCTTTTATCGCCAGATGCTGCAGTGGTTTGGCGGTATGGGGATCATCGTCCTGGCGGTGGCCATCCTGCCGATTCTGGGCGTCGGGGGGATGCAGCTCTATCGCGCCGAAATGCCAGGACCGCTGAAGGATAACAAGATGCGGCCGCGTATTGCCGAGACGGCGAAAACCCTGTGGCTGATTTATGTCTTGCTGACGGTAGCCTGTGCGCTGGCGCTATGGTTTGCCGGGATGCCTGCGTTTGATGCTATCGGACACAGTTTTGCGACGATTGCCATCGGCGGGTTCTCCACCCACGATGCCAGCGTGGGCTATTTCGACAGCCCAACGATTAACACTATCATTGCCATTTTCCTGCTGATCTCCGGCTGTAACTACGGCCTGCACTTCTCTTTACTGAGCGGGCGCAGCCTGAAGGTGTACTGGCGTGACCCTGAGTTCCGCATGTTCATTGGGGTCCAGCTGACGCTGGTGATCATCTGTACGCTGGTGCTGTGGTTCCATGATGTCTATAACTCCGCGTTGACCACGCTAAACCAGGCCTTCTTCCAGGTGGTGTCGATGGCGACGACCGCCGGGTTTACCACGGACAGCATCGCCCGTTGGCCGCTGTTCCTGCCGGTGCTTCTGCTCTGTTCCGCGTTTATCGGCGGCTGTGCGGGGTCGACGGGCGGTGGTCTGAAGGTGATCCGTATTCTGCTGCTGTTCAAGCAGGGCAACCGTGAGCTGAAGCGTCTGGTCCACCCAAATGCGGTCTACAGCATTAAGCTGGGGAACCGCGCGCTGCCGGAACGTATCCTCGAAGCGGTGTGGGGATTCTTCTCGGCGTATGCACTGGTCTTTATCGTCAGTATGCTGGCGATTATCGCGACGGGTGTGGATGATTTCTCCGCCTTTGCGTCCGTCGTCGCAACATTGAATAACCTCGGGCCTGGCCTGGGCGTGGTGGCGGATAACTTTGCCAGTATGAACCCGGTCGCGAAATGGATCCTCATCGCCAATATGCTGTTTGGTCGTCTTGAGGTCTTTACGCTGCTGGTGCTGTTCACCCCTACATTCTGGCGCGAGTAAGGAGCCGTTGATGAAAACATTGATTCTTTTCTCTACGCGAGACGGACAAACGCGTGAGATTGCCGCATACCTTGCATCGGAATTAAAAGAGTTGGGTATTTACTCGGATGTGGTGAACCTGAACCGTGCGGAACAGATTGCCTGGCAGGATTACGACCGCGTGGTGATTGGCGCATCAATTCGTTACGGGCATTTCCATCCGGCGCTGGATCGCTTTGTGAAAAAGCACACGGCAGTACTCAACAAAATGCCAGGCGCGTTTTACTCGGTCAATCTGGTTGCGCGTAAAGCGGAGAAGCGCACGCCACAGACCAACAGCTACACGCGCAAGTTTTTACTCAGCTCGCCGTGGCAGCCAGACCTGTGCGCCGTTTTTGCCGGCGCGCTGCGCTACCCTCGCTACCGCTGGTATGACCGCTTTATGATCCGTCTAATTATGAAGATGACGGGGGGAGAAACCGATACGCATAAAGAAGTGGTTTATACCGACTGGTCGCAGGTAGCCAGTTTTGCGCGGGAAATCGCACATTTAACGGGCGATTCGCGACTTAAATAAGCGTTAAGTTTGAAAAGTGAGCGAACGAAAAGTTTTTTGTATTTTGTGCTTGTCACTTCAGAATAACTCCCTATAATGCGCCTCCACTGACACGGAACAACGGCACACACGC
>OGEK01001456.1_pt1 | contig 15843 bp, 10 predicted proteins | sample 1570641 | NCBI WGS metagenome assembly OGEK01 (sample SAMEA2582136, study PRJEB24529) | metagenome | biome: Human gut stool | place: China | collected 2011
ACCTTTAATACCATGTGCTTGACATGGAGCATAAGCAATAATTAATGATGGTCCATCATAGCTTTCAGCTTCTTTCATTGCTTTAATTGTTTGTGCAGGATTTGCACCCATAGCAATTTGTGCAACATAAACATGACCATAAGCCATAGCAATTTGCGCTAAATCTTTCTTAGCTCCTGTTTTACCACCAGCAGTAAATTTAGCGATTGAACCAGCTTGAGATGATTTAGAAGATTGTCCACCTGTATTTGAATATACTTCAGTATCCAATACTAAAATATTAACATTTTCATTATTAGCGATAACATGATCTAATCCACCATAACCGATGTCATAAGCCCATCCATCTCCACCAACAATCCATTGAGATTTAGAAACTAAGTTACCTTTATTATCTAAAACTTCTTTAATCGCATCATTTGAAGATGCTTCAACTAATTTTAATAATTCTGGAACAATTGCTTTTTCTTCGCTTCTTTGTCCTTTTACAGATAAGTATTTTTCAATAGTTTCTTTTAATTCAGGTTCACAAGCATCTTTAGCATTTTCCATTACTTGAATCATATGAGCTTCATTATAGTTTTGAGCTAATTTCATACCATAACCAAATTCAGCATTATCTTCAAATAATGAGTTACACCATGCTGGACCTTGACCATTTTTATCAGTTGTAAATGGTGTAGATGGTGTAGAACCAGAATAAATCGAACTACATCCTGTAGCATTTGCAATCATCATATCTGATCCAAATAATTGAGTTGCTAATCTATAATATGGAGTTTCTCCACATCCTGGACAAGCACCAGATACTTCAAAGTATGGTCTCTTGAATCCAACACCTTTTACAGTAGTTGTAGGATATTTATCATCACGATATTCTACTTCTTTATAGATATAATCAGCTAATGGAGCATGTTCTAATTCTTCATGAACATTAACCATTTTTAAAGCTTCACCTTTTTTATTTCCTAAACATTGTTCAACACATAAACCGCATCCAACACAGTTATCTGGTGAAACTTGAATTCTATAAGATAATCCGTCAACCCCTTTACCCATAGGTTTTAAAACATCATTAGAGATATCTTCTGGTGCATTAGCAATTTCTTCATCAGTCATTAAGAACGCACGAATTGTAGCATGAGGACAAACCATAACACAGTTATTACATTGGATACAGTCATCTTTATTCCATTGAGGAACCATAGTCGCAATTCCACGTTTTTCCATATAAGCCATTCCAGATTTCATAGAACCATCTAATTTATCCATGAATGCTGAAACTGGTAAGTCATTACCATCTAATGCGTTGATTACAGAAACGAAATTATCAAAATGATCATCACCTGTTAATTTCTTAGTTTCTTGGATTTCTAAATCAGCCCATTTTGGATCAACTGTTACTTCTTCAATTGCATCTTTACCAGCATCAATTGCTTTGTAGTTTAATTGAACAATGGCATCACCTTTTTTACTATAAGATTTTTTAGCCATTTCTTTCATATATTCAACAGCTTTATCAATTGGTAAAATTTGTGGGTTTAATGCAAAGAATGCAGATTGTAAAATAGTATTTGTACGACGTCCCATTCCAATTTCCATAGCAATCTTATTAGCATTAATAATATAGAATTTAGCATTCTTTGTAGCTAATTGTTTTTTCACTCTATTTGGTAAATAGTCAGCAACTTCTTCTTTAGAAAATTCTGTATTTAATAAGAATGAACCATTTTTCTTTAAGTTTTTCAACATATCATATTTTAATACATAATTATCTAATGAGCATGAGATAAAGTCTGCATTATTTACATAATATGTAGCACGAATTGGTGAAGCCCCAAATCTTAAGTTAGAACGAGTTGTTCCACCTGCTTTTTTACTATCATAAGCAAAGTAAGCTTGAGAATATAAATCTGTATGATCACCAATAATTTTAATAGATGATTTATTAGCTGATACAGTACCATCTGATCCTAAACCATAGAATAGACATTCTGTATAGTCACCTGTTACATTAAATTCTTCAGTTGGTAATGATAAATGAGTAACATCATCAACAATACCAATAGTAAAACTATTGAATGGATTATCAGAATTCAAATGATCATAAACAGCTTTAATTTGAGCAGGATTTGTATCTTTAGAACCCATACCATAACGTCCACCAATTAAAACATCCGCATCTTTTACAACACTGCATACATCTAAGTATAATGGTTCACCAGCAGATCCTGGTTCTTTTGTACGATCTAATACCGCAATTTTCTTAGCTGAAGCAGGTAATACTTTTAACAAGTATTTTGCTGAGAATGGACGATATAAATGAACTTTAACTAAACCAACTTTTTCTCCAGATTTAGCCATTTCATCAATTGTATCTTTAATTGTTTCAGTAACAGAACCCATAGCGATAATAACTCTATCAGCATTTGGATCACCATAATAAGTAAATGGTGCATATTCTCTACCTGTTACTTCTGAAATTTTTTTCATGTAATCAGCAGCGATTTCTACAACTGCATCGATATGTTTATTTTGAGCTTCTCTACCTTGGAAGTAGATATCATCGTTTTCAGCTCCCCCACGTTCAATTGGATTTGTATGAGGATTTAAAGCATTTGCTTTAAATTTAGCTAAAGCTTCTTTATCTAATAAGCTTTCTAATACATCATAATCCATAACTTCTACTTTTTGAATTTCATGAGATGTTCTAAATCCATCAAAGAAGTGCATTACTGGAACAGACCCTTTAATTGCTGTTAAGTGAGCAACTCCCCCTAAATCCATTACTTCTTGTACTGAGTGTGAACAAATCATTGGAATACCTGTTTGACGACAAGCATACACGTCTTGATGATCCCCAAAGATATTAAGTGAACGAGTTGCTAAAGCACGTGCAGCAACATGGAATACACCTGGTAAATTTTCACCAACAATTTTATAAAGGTTTGGGATCATTAATAACAATCCTTGAGATGCAGTAAATGTAGTTGCTAGGGCACCACCTTGTAAAGCCCCATGAACTGCACCTGCAGCACCTGCTTCTGATTGCATTTCAATAACATTCACAGGAGACCCAAAGATATTCTTCATTCCATTTGCAGCCCATGCTTCAGCATGTTCAGCCATTGGAGATGAAGGTGTGATTGGATAGATACTTGCTACTTCAGAAAATGCATATGCAACATGAGCAGCAGCTTGGTTCCCATCCATTGACAAATATTTCTTAGCCATAATTAAAAAATTCCTCCTTTTGCTTCTATTATTATACTACTTTCCAAACATTTTGACTACACGAATTCATGAATTCGCTTACTATTTCTATCAAAAATAAAAAATAGGACCTTATAGTCCTACTAATTTTTACTTGTTATATACGCTGTCATTGCTCCAATAGCTATAAAAACTAAAGAAAAAAGATTGCTAAACTGTCCTATCGCTAATTGAATAGCCATCACCAAAGTAAGAGATTGACCCCAAAAAGCATAATATGTCAATATCGGTGTAAACAGCGTTCCAAGTAGATAGCATATCACTGAAATGATCCCAACTTTTTCGCTTCCATAACGCGCTATTTTTAAAACAATAAAACCTGTAAAATAACCTGTTAAAATATCAAAATATGAAAAGCTCCACCCTATTTGTAAACTAATAAAATCAAAAGCAATTGTTGAAAAAATAGCAATTACTGTGCCAACAACAAACATTTTTATATAATCACTTATTGATAAATGATAATCATTATTTTGATTAAAAAACTTTTTGGCCTCTTGCCTTTGTTTATATTCATTGTATTTTTCTTGTAAATTCATTATATCCCCCCTAATTTATTATTCTTTCTTTTTTTGAATCTATCTTTTCTAAAACAAACGTTGCAATAAATCCACCAATCATTCCGCCCAAATGACCCACTAAAGAAATCGAAGGAACAGCCACCGAAATAAAAAGCATCAATACAACACTAGAAACAATTTGTTTAAACAAATAGCTATACACATCACCATATAAAACTGATAGTGCTAAAAGCGAACCAATAAGTCCAAAAACAACACCGGAAATACCACCCATCACACTATTTGTACCAATATTAAATAATAAAAATAACAAATAAGAAAATAATGTTGTCGAAATCATCGAAACTACAATAACGATAATATATTTTTTCTCTTTTAATATTTTTTCCATTAACATTCCTAAATTATATAAAGAATAAACATTACAAAAAATATGCATTAAACCAAAATGAATAAAATTAGCTGTAATCAATCGGTAATATTCATGATAGTAATAAACATACAAAGGATTAAAACCTCCAACTTGTATCCCTTGCATAGCGGACATTGATAAACCATATTTTAACGAAGTATACAGATATGTAATAACATTCACAGCCATCAAAAAGTAAGTAATTTTATATATTTTATATTCTCGATTCATTCGTATCTCCTATAAATTCAAATATTGACATTTGATCAATATTAACTTCTTCTATATTTTCTTTTTTATTAAGTTCATAAATCATCTCAAAACTTGTATCTGAAACAATATTTTTTATATAAATCGGTACTGTTTTCATTTCTAGTAGTCTTTGATTTCCAAAACAATCATTATCAAGAACCAATGAAACAGTCCAATTATGATGCATATTATGCATGATTGTAAACCAAGTAGCACCACTATTTATTTTACTTGAAACAACAATTTGAAACATTGACAAAGCACATACATAACTATTTCTATCAATAGCATGAGTAACAGTAAATCTTTTAGCAGGATCAACAGCACTTAAAAAAACAACCTTCCCCATTCTAATACTCTTTTTATATTCTTGTATTTTATTTAGCATATTTTCACAAACAAAGCAAATTATTTGACTATGATGATGCAATCCATAATGAAAGGCCTCTTGATCAATTCCTTTACAATCATTAGAAATTAACCATTTATCTTCATTATTGAGCTTATCAACAAGTCGTTTAACATATCCTTTTTCTTTTTTAGAAACTGTTTGCAATCCCGTAATAGAAATACCTTCAAATTTCACCGGTAATGTTCCTGCAATAAATAAGCAAAGGGGGGCACTCTTTTTCATTTTCTTGATTAGATTTTGAGGATACTCTTCATCATATTTAGTAATAATACGAATTCCTTGTTGTTCATATTCATGCAATTTTTTTAAAAAAAACTGTATCGATTTCATTCGTCGCACAATTTTATATGCACTATATTCAGAAATATCTAATATGTCCATTAATTCATCACTATTTAACCCAAAAAGACTGCCGGGACCATTTAACCCATGAACTTTTAAATTTTTTTCGACTTCCAACCACTCGTCACTTGTTAAAGCAGCTTCATCATATGCATATAAATCACATGTACATAACATCGTTGCCAAACTATTTAAATTCAACATTATTTTTTCCATAATACTCACCTTTATGATTATTATAGACCAATCTTAACATAAAAAAAAGCTATGATGATATTTCATCATAGCAATCATTAAAAGACAACAACTAATAACATTTCAAATTATTCTTTTCCATAGACTGCATGTGGTAACCCAGCAGGCATTACAATTGATTCTCCTTCATGTAAAATATATTTTACACTATCGATTGTAATTTCTCCTTCACCATCCAAACAAGTCACAAAAGCATCTCCACCACTTTTATGAGAACTAATTTCTTCTCCTTTATCAAAAGAAAAAAGTTACACTTAACGCTTCATTTTGTGCTAATGTTTTAGAAACAACTTGTCCTTTTTGATAAGCAACTTCTTCTTTTAATTTTAATACTTTTTGTTTATCAATATTTTTTAAAATATTCTTTCCTCTAATAATAATATTTTACCATATTCCTATTTATTAGTCATGAGCTATGCTCTTTTTTATAAATTTAATTACTTCATCAAGCATTTCTTCACAAAAGAACATAGGTCCACCATGATCTGCCCCTTTCATACGATAAAAAATAACTTCTTTATTTTTATCTTTTAAAGCCTTATAAAGTTTAACACTTTGTTTAAACGCAACTAAACGATCCTTTGTTCCATGAGCAATTAAAATAGGTGGAATATCACCATCTAAATATGTCATTGGACTTGTTTGGCGAGCGATATCTAAATATTCTAAAACATTTTTTCTTCCAATTAAATATCCCTCTGGACTATCGGGTTGTTGATGATTTTCTGTTGTTGGGAAGCCATCTTCCATCGTAATATCAACCACACCATAAAAATCAATAATAGCACGTACTTCATTAGAATATTCAGAATATAAATTACTGTTAAATAATGGTAATTTACTTGTAAGTCCACTTACTAAAGCTACATGTCCACCCGATGAATCACCAAATAAAAAAACATTTTGTTCATCAATAAAATATTCTTCGTGATGTTTTCTTAAAAAACGAATTGCTGTTTTAGTATCTTCTATTTGTGCTGGAAAAGGCACTAAATCACTTTCACGATATTGTACAATAGCTACAACAAAACCTTGTTTACATAAATAATTAAGTTGTCCTACATGTTGATAAACATTTTGTTTATGCCAAGCAGACCCTTGAACATAGACAATTAGTGGATATTTTTCATTTTCCATCACCCTTTTACGAGGTACTAATATTTGTAAAACACGACTGATTCCATCAATATTCATATATTCAACATCCGGAATATACATAGTATCCATTTCTTGATCAGATATGATACGTGTTTGCATTCCCTCAATAAAAGTTTCATCTTCTATCATTTCTTCATACGTCATTTTATCATCTCCTAATTTTTATTATTTCACTAAAAAAAGAAAACTTCAATAATTGAATTTCACACAAATAAAAAGAGAGTAGTTTTCACTACCCTCCTTATAAACTATTTACCCATTTTTTCTTTAACAGCAGCTTGAGCAGCAGCTAAACGTGCAATTAACACACGATATGGAGAACAAGATACATAAGTTAAACCTGTTTTATGACAGAATTTAATTGTTCTAGGATCTCCACCATGTTCACCACAGATACCTAGTTTAATATCTGGACGAACTGGTTTAGCTTTATTAATAGCAATTTGCATTAATTGTCCAACACCATTTTCATCAATGTGAGCAAATGGATCAGATTCAAAGATGTTCTTAGTATAATATTCATTTAAGAATTTAGCAGCATCATCACGAGAGAATCCATAAGTCATTTGAGTTAAGTCATTTGTACCAAATGAGAAGAATTCAGCTTCTTTTGCGATTTCATCTGCAGTTAATGCAGCACGAGGAATTTCAATCATTGTACCAACTTTATATGGTAATTCAACACCTGCTTCTTCGATAATTGCATCAGCCGTTTTACATACGACATCTTTAACATATTTTAATTCTTTAATATCTCCAACTAATGGAATCATAATTTCAGGAACAACGTTTTGTCCTTCTTTATTAACAGCAATTGCAGCTTCAATAACAGCTCTTGTTTGCATTTCAGCAATTTCTGGATAAGTTACTGCTAAACGGCATCCACGATGACCCATCATTGGGTTGAATTCTTTTAATGATTCAACACGTGCTTTTAACGCATCAAATGTCATACCTAAACTTTCAGCTAAAGGTCTGATTTCTTCATCTGTATGAGGTAAGAATTCATGTAAAGGTGGATCCAAGAAACGAATTGTTACTGGATAGATTTCCATTGCTTTAAATAATTCTTTAAAGTCAGATCTTTGATATGGTAAGATTTTTTCTAATGCTTCTTTTCTTGCTTCTACTGTTTCAGCGGTAATCATACGTCTGAAGTTGAAAATTCTTTCTTCTTCGAAGAACATATGTTCTGTTCTACATAAACCAATACCTTCTGCCCCAAATTTACGAGCTTGTAAAGCATCTCTTGGAGTATCAGCGTTTGTTCTAACTTTTAATGTACGTACATCATCAGCCCATGACATGAATGTTTCAAAGTCACCACTGATTTCAGGTTCTACAGTTTTGATTCTTTCACCATAAACATTACCTGTACTTCCATCTAATGACATATAGTCACCTTCATGATATTTTTTACCATCTGGTGTCATTAATACTTTAGCTTCTTCATCAACTCTTAAGCTTCCACATCCACACACACAGCAAGTACCCATACCACGAGCAACTACAGCTGCATGTGATGTCATACCACCACGGATAGTTAAGATACCATGAGCAATATTCATACCTTCGATATCTTCTGGTGAAGTTTCAAGACGAACTAATAAGATATCTTGAACACCATTTTTATGAGCTTCAATAACATCTTCTGCAGTGAAATAAATACGTCCTGTTGCAGCACCTGGAGAAGCAGCTAATCCTGTAGCTACAACTTGAGCACATTTCAATGAAGTTTCTTCAAAGTTTGGATGTAATAATTGATCTAATTGTCTTGGTTCTACTTTTAATAAGGCTTGTTCTTTAGTAATCATTCCTTCATTTACTAAATCAACTGCAATTTTTAAAGCGGCTTGTGCAGTTCTTTTACCATTACGAGTTTGTAACATGAATAATTTACCATTTTCAATAGTAAATTCCATATCTTGCATATCTCTATAATGTTCTTCAAGAATGTCACATACTTTACAGAATTGTTCATAGCATTCTGGCATAACATCATTTAATGTTGCAATTGGTTGAGGTGTACGAATACCAGCAACAACGTCTTCACCTTGTGCATTCATTAAGTATTCACCGAATAATTTCTTTTCACCAGTTGCAGGGTTACGAGTGAAGGCAACACCTGTACCAGAAGTATCTCCTGTATTACCATAAACCATTTGTTGAACGTTTACAGCAGTTCCCCATGAACCAGGAATATCATTTAAACGTCTATAAGTGATTGCACGGTCATTGTTCCATGAACGGAATACAGCTTTGATAGCTTCCATTAATTGAACTTTTGGATCTTGTGGGAATTCAACTCCCGCATGTTTTTTGTATTCTTCTTTATAAATAGCAACAACTTCTTTTAAATCTTCAGCAGTTAAATCTGTATCAAATTCAACTCCTTTTTCTTCTTTGATATCATCAAATTTTCTTTCAAATGAGCTTTTTGGGAATCCCATAACAACATCTGCGAACATTTGAATGAATCTTCTATAACTATCATATACGAATCTTTCATTATTTGTAATTTTAGTAAACCCAGTAGCTACTTCATCATTTAAACCTAAGTTTAAAACAGTATCCATCATACCTGGCATTGATTCTCTTGCTCCAGAACGAACAGATACTAACAATGGATTTGTTGGATCTCCTAATTTTTTTCCAGTTTCAGCTTCTAATTCAGCTAATTTATTATCAATTTGCGCACAAATTTCAGGCGAAATTTGTTTTCCATCTTCATAATAAGCAGTACAAGCTTCTGTTGATACAGTAAATCCTTGTGGAACAGGTAAACCAATGCTTGTCATTTCAGCTAAGTTTGCACCTTTACCTCCAAGGATGACTCTCATATCTTTATTTCCTTCTTTGAATGAGTAAACATATTGTTTCATTTCAATCAATCCTCCTAATTAATCAACTAATATAATTATACACATGATAGCCCTTACATTCAAGTGTAAATTGATACCGCTTTCATAATTTTTATTAATTATGTTGATTCTATCGCCTTTAATTTTTTAAAAAAAATTGAACAAGAAACAGCCTAACGGCTATTTGCTTGCTCTATTTCTACTTTTCGTCCATTTAATTTTTCTTTTTGACAATGTCTCATCACTTTTTTTACAACTTTATCATTAATATTTACAAACGTAAACTTTCTTTTAATATCAATTCCTTGAATATCACTTTCTTTAATATTTGCCTTTGAGACCAAGAAATGAATAATATCTTTTTTCTTTGCTTTATCCATAGATCCTACCGTTAAAAATAAACGTGTATAACCTTCACTTGCACCTTTTTTACGTTTTGATGAAGATTCAAGTTTTTCTTTCGTATAAGGAAAACCAATCTGTTGATTTAAAGATAATTCTATTAAAGCTGCCGTTACATCTTTTAACATATGATTTTCAATTTGATTTACCAAATCTTTCATTGGTTTATGTTCTCCATGTAAAATCATATCTTCTAATTTATACATTAATTCTGTTACTTTATGTTGGTGAATTTGTGTTAATGTTGGTACTTCTAATTTTTCAATATGAGATTTTGTTTTTCTTTCAATCTCTTTTAAATAGCGTTCTTCTTTTCCTACAACAATTGTATAGGCTTTTCCTTCACGATTCGCACGACCTGTACGACCAATACGATGTACATAAAGATCTACTTCTTGAGGTAATTCATAATTGATAACATGGCTAATATTTTCTACATCAATCCCTCTAGCGGCAACATCTGTGGCAATTAAATAATGAATTGTTCCCTCTTTGAATTTCTTTAAAGTTCGCATACGATGATCTTGATTTAAATCACCATGCATTGCTTCTACATTATAGTTAGCCTTTTGCATTTGTTCCGTTACTTCATCAACGCTTCTTTTAGTACGGCAGAAAATAATTCCTGATTGTACCGTTTCACTATCAATAATACGGCATAATGTTTCAAAACGGTCTTTTTGTTTAACTTCAAAGTAATATTGTTTAACTGTGTTAGCTGTCACTGTTTTTTGTTTAACTTGAATATGCTTATAATCTGGTTTCATATAATTTTTCGCAATTTTTTTAATACCTTCTGGCATTGTTGCAGAAAACAACATCGTTGTATGTTCTGGATTTGTCTTAGAAATAATCGTTTCAATATCTTCTACAAATCCCATATTCAACATTTCATCAGCTTCATCTAAAACCACGTAAGAAACTTCATCTAGTTGAAGGACTTTACGTCTCATTAAATCCATCATTCTTCCCGGTGTTCCTACGACAATATCAACACCTTTTTTAATCGATTTAATTTGTTTTTCAATACCACTACCACCATAAACACAAGCAAAACGTAAAGAACTGTATTTTCCAAGTTTTTTTAATTCTTCATGAATTTGCATGGTAAGTTCTCTTGTTGGTGATAAAATATACGCTTGTGGTTTCTTTTTTCTTTCTTTTAAATTTGTAAGTAAAATACTTGAAAACGCCAAAGTTTTTCCTGTTCCTGTTTGTGCTTGTCCAATGACATCATAGCCTTCCAAAATAACAGGGATAATATTTTCTTGAATAGGTGTTGGTTTTTCAAAACCTAATTCATTGATTGATTTTAATAATTCTTCACTTAATCCTAATTTTTCAAATTTGTTCATTCATTTTCTCCTCAAGTTTTTCGAGTATAACATAATTCATTTTAAATTGCAAAAAAAAGAATGCATTAACATACATTCTTTAAATCACCCTTTAAAAAACCTTGAATATTATCAACGACAAAATCAAACAAACGATTTCTTGCTTCTACTGTTGCCCATGCAATATGAGGTGTCATTAAAAGTTTTGAAGCATCATTAATTTGTAGTAAAGGACTCTCTTTTGCAAGTGGTTCTCTTTCAAAAACATCGAGTCCTGCCCCGGCAATTTCATTATTTTGTAAAGCTTCAACCAGTGCTTCTTCATCAACAATACCACCACGTCCTACATTAATTAAAATCGCTTCTTTTTTCATTAACTTAAATGATTCTTCACCAATTAATCCTTTAGTTTGTTCATTTAAAGGACAATGAATAGAAACAATATCACTTGTTTTTAATAATGTTTCTAAATCAACTGAGAGATAATCTTGCTTCGTATTTTTTCCACTTGTTGAATAATACTGAACTTGGCAACCAAAAGCTTCAGCAATTTTTGCAACCGTACGTCCAATATTTCCCATACCAATAATACCCCATGTTTTTTCATGTAATTCATAAAAACGAGGTCCAATATAACTAAACATACCACTTTCACTATATTGACCACTTTGAACATAATGATGATAATAACTATTCTTATGTAATAAATCTAAAGCTAATGCAAAGGTATGTTGCGCAACACTTAAAGAAGAATACCCTGCCACATTGCATACCGTAATACCACGACGATGACAATAACCTAAATCAACATTATTGACACCTGTTGCTGTAATACAAATAAGTTTTACTTTCGAAGCATATTGTAAGACTTCTTCGGTAAGTAAACATTTATTCGTAATAATGATATCTGCTTCTTTAATACGTTCAATGACTTCTTCTAGATTACTTTGTTTATAAATCGTTACTTGTCCAAATTGATTCAACTTAGAAAGATCAACATCATCTCCTAAACAAACACTATCTAAAAAGACAACGCTAGAACTCTTTTTTTTTAAAATATTTAAAATATCTTCATAAGATTTTCCTGAAAAGAATTTTCCTAAATTGATTGCTTCATTAATATCTAAAATAGAGCTTTCATGATAAATCCCTTTCATTTCATTATCTTCAAATTCAAAACTTAAATATTTATTTAAAAGACAAATTCCTAATGCTCTTGATGTCATTTCTTTATCTTTTTCAATTGTATCTAATATATTTTGAATAAAAGAAGCATCCTCTTGAACACATTTAGTAAGGGCTTCTTCTACTTCAACCCCTTCAAATAAATGATTTCTAAAACCATCATGATAAAGAAATGGTAAAACCACATCATAAACACTCATTGGAACATGCCCATACCCTTTTGTAAAGTTATATAGGATTGCAAGTCCTAAATTTTCATCTTTCATCTTATCTACTAACTTCATTTTGGTCCTCCATAAATAATTTTATTTTTACACGATGTCTTTCTTGTTTTGTAAGATCATCATAGAATACAAAACAATACTTAAACACTTGATCTTTACGATTATATTTCAATAAATTATAACTTAAATAACTGCTTTTTCTTTCTCTGGTACCTCCTCCACAAGAAGAACCTCCTGCCATAATATACGTATTTCCTTTTTTTACAACACAAGGAATATGCTTGTGTCCATGGAAAATATAACGTACATGATGTTTTTCTAACCAATACATTACATCTTGAGCATCCACAAGGGCTTTTGTCGAGTCAGCAATTTTTCCCATGAATAGTTTTTCATTCCATTTTATTTTCAAAAAATCATCTTTTCTAAGTGGCATCAAATGATGGTGCATCATAGCAATCAAAGTATAATCCTCTAAATGATTAATAGATAATAACTCATCTTCAATTTCTTGTAAAAGTCTTTGCCCAACCATTCCCCTTGCTAGATTTCCTTGAGAAGTAGAATCTATTTTGATCACAATCATTTTAACATCCGGATAAACTTTAATATTTTCTCCTAGCAAATAAGCTACCACTTTTGTCTTTTGTTTTTTTAAAATATTCAAGCCATAAACAATGACGTCATGATTTCCTAAAACAAACGTTACATCACTATGATATTTCCTTTTTAAACGATTCATAAAATGAGAGGCTGCATACATATTTTTACGATTAGGCGAATTCATTAGATCACCCGTAATCAAAAATTTAAGTTGATGATCATGAGGAAGCATATGATAAAGTTCATCTAGACTATCCTGTAATACAATAAGTCCATTGTCTGTTTTCTTTGTTCCTAAATGAAGATCGCTTAGTTGTATAAAATATTGATCTTCATTTGTTTGACATTTCTTTTCAAAAATCTTATTTGTTTCTATTAGTCTAAAACATTCTTTTACTTCCTCTATGTTTTTTACAGGATAAAAAACACTTTGCTCTCCTTTAAATATAAAAACACCAGGCCAACGATCTATTTGATAAAGAGCATTTAAAAACAGATGAAAAGGTCCATATAAAGAGATATCTTCTTTCAATGCCTTTTTTATACGAAAAACGCGCATCAAATCATGATTATAACTATTATCAAAATTTTCAAAGAATTGCTGATCGATTCCCAATAATAAAATGACTTGATATTTTTCTTTTTCCTTTGCTATATATTTATGAAAATCATGTGCATAACTTGTTTTAAAAGCCGTATCATAGGTTTCAAAGTTTTTACTTCTAAAAAGTAACTCACATTCATTTTTTTGAATTTGATGTACAAATGGAAATTTTATATTTTGTTTTGTTAACCAATTTTTAAATTCTACAAGTTGTTCATAACTTGCATACACATACCTAAATGACTTATTACCGTCTTTAAAAATAAAATTAAAATAGAGATTCATCAAATCATATTCATTCATGTGTGTCACCTCCCACATATTATACACAAAAAAAAGCCTAACGAATAGGCTTTTAGAATTTTAAATTTCTTGGAGTTCTTGGGAATGGTTCAACATCTCTAATATTTTGCATACCTGTTAAATACATTAAGAAACGATCGAATCCTAAACCAAATCCAGCATGTTTACATCCACCAAAACGACGTAGATCCATGTACCATTGTAATCCTTCTTTGGCCATTCCTTTTTCATCCATAATTTTTTCTAAGACATCATATCTTTCTTCACGTTGTGATCCACCAACAAGTTCACCAATTCCTGGAACAAGTAAATCACAAGCAGCTACTGTTTTACCATCATCATTTAAACGCATATAAAATGCTTTGATTTCTTTAGGGTAATCTGTTAAAAATACTGGTCCACCAACAATTTTTTCACAGATATAACGTTCGTGTTCTGAATTTAAATCCATACCCCATTCTACTTTATTTTCAAATTTAACATCTGCTTTTAATAAATAATCGATTGCTTCTGTATAAGTCATACGTTTAAAATCACTATCTCTAACTGCTTTGATACGTTTGATACATTCTTTATCAATCATGCTTTCAAAGAATTTCATTTCTTCTGGGGCATTATCTAAGACATAATCAATACAGTATTTAACCATATCTTCAATTAAATCCATATCATCTTCTAAGTCAGCAAAAGCAATTTCAGGTTCAATCATCCAGAATTCACTAGCATGTCTTGAAGTATTTGAATTTTCCGCTCTAAAGGCAGGTCCAAATGTATAAACATCACGATATGTTAAAGCAAAAGCTTCAACATGTAATTGTCCTGTAACTGTAAGATAAGCTTCTTTTCCAAAGAAATCTTTATCAAATTCAGTATTATCGATTGTTGTTGCTCTAAACATTTCTCCAGCACCTTCACCATCATTTGAAGTAATGATTGGTGTATGGACATAAACGAATCCTTGGTTTTGGAAGAATTCATGAATAGCCATCGATAAAACAGATCTTAATCTAAAGATTGCATAAAAAGTATTTGCTCTTGGTCTTAAGTGAGGAATTTCTCTCATGTATTCAAAAGAATGTCTTTTCTTTTGTAATGGGAAATCTTCATCACAAGTTCCTTCAACCACTAAATGTGTTGCTTCAATTTCAAAAGGTTGTTTTCCATCTGGTGTTAATTTTAATTTACCAGTTACTTTAACAGCACTTCCTGTAGAAATATGAGAAGCTTCTTCATAATTATCAATAATTTCATCTAAATAAACAACTTGTACATTTTTAAAATATGTTCCATCATTTAAAGCTAAAAATCCGACTTTCCCACTATTTCTATTTGTACGGATCCATCCTTGTAATTCAACATATTCAATACCATCTAATTGATTTCTATCATTGATATATAATTCATATAATTCTCTTACTGTAATAAATTCAAACATTTTTCTCTCCCTATTCTTGATCATTTGATTTCATTTTAATTACTAATTCTTGAATAGCTACCACAACATCTACTGTTTGGACTTCAACGCCTTCTTGAACCATAAAATGACTATGCGTAAAATCTACAATTCCTTTAATGCCTAATTTCATTAAACGATCCACTGTTTCTTGAACATTTTCTGAAATCGCCAAAATAGCAATTTTACAATCACTTGGAAAAGTTTCTTCCAACTTGTCAATATGACAAATTTTCACACCAAATCTTT
>OGEK01001459.1_pt1 | contig 15809 bp, 10 predicted proteins | sample 1570641 | NCBI WGS metagenome assembly OGEK01 (sample SAMEA2582136, study PRJEB24529) | metagenome | biome: Human gut stool | place: China | collected 2011
GATGTGCAGATTGATGCGGATATCGCGATGCAGAGGCCGTTTGATATATTAAAGGAAGAAACACATTACTATGCGGTGACAGAAGATGAACCGCTTGAGAATAATACTTATTTATCTTACAACAAGGTGGTCGGAACGGCACTGGATAAAAAGCTGTATCTTGCAATGCAGATATTAGATTACGTGCTGGTTATGGCGCCGGGGGCTAAGTTAAAGCAGGCATTGATTGATAAAGGAATCGGAACGGATATTTACAGCAGTCTGGAATCCTCTGTATTACAGCCGGTTTATTCAATTGTTGCCAAAAATGCGGAAGAATCCCAGAAGAAGGCATTTGTTGATACGATTGAAGAAGTGCTGCGTGATATTGCAAAAAACGGCATTGACAAACGTATGGCACTTGCGGGCATGAATTATTATGAATTTAAGTTCCGTGAAGCGGACTACGGGGCATACCCGAAGGGACTGATGTATTATCTGACGATGATGGACAGCTGGCTTTACGATGAAAATGAACCGTTTATCCATGTTCAGGCACTGGATACATTTGCACAGCTTCGCAAAGAACTGGACGAGGGGCTTTTTGAAGAGCTGATTCAGAAATATTTACTTGACAACAGCCATGGCAGTCTGATTGCATTAGTTCCGAAGCGTGGTCTTGAGGAAGAAAAGGCGGCAGAGGAAGCAAAGCGGCTTGAAACGTATAAAAACAGTCTTTCAAAGGAAGAGCTGGAAGCCATTGTGGCAGATACGGCGGCATTAAAGGCTTATCAGGACGAGCCGTCCCCACAGGAAGAACTCGAACGGATTCCGATGTTAAAGCTGTCAGACATTGAAAGAGAGCCGGCAAAGCTTTATATTGATAAAAAAAGTATTGCAGATGTGGATGTGATTCATCACAACCTGTTTACGAATCAGATTGCGTATCTGATGCTGGCATTTGACTGTAAGAAAGTGCCGGATGAACTGCTTCCGTATGTGGGACTGTTAAGTTCTGTTCTGGGTCTTATGGATACGCATAAGCATACCTATCCAGAATTAACGAATGAAATAAACATCAATTCCGGCGGAATCTCTACAGATGCGGCTATTTACACAGACAGTAAAGATTTTTCAAAATACACGGTCATGTATGAAGTCAAGGGCAAGGTTTTATATGAAAAACTGCCGTTTGTACTTGAAATGATGCATGAAATCATTTATGAAACAAAGTTTGAAGATGAAAAGCGTCTGCGTGAGATTATTGCACGGATTAAGTCGAGAATGGAAAGCAATATGACAGGAAGCGGGCATACCGTGGCAATGCTTTCGGCAATGGCACAGTTCTCACCGTCCAGCTACTATTCTGACATCCTGCGCGGATATCAGTACTATGAGTTTATCGAAAAGGCAGACCGGGATTTTGACAGTATGAAAGAAATGCTTGCTGAGAATTTGAAGCGTACAGCGGCGCTGATTTTTACAAAGGAAAATCTGACGGTCAGCTTTACGGCAGAAGATGACGGACTGGAGCTGTTACAAAAGCCGATGACGGAATTTGTTGCAAAACTGGCACGGTTACAGGAAAAAGATGCGGTAAGAACCTTTAGACCGGTAAAGGAAAAAACAGCGTATACTTCTTCATCACAGGTACAGTACGTGGCAAGATGTGGTAACTACCGTAAGGCAGGGTATGAGTATACAGGGGCATTAAAGGTGCTTAAAATTATATTCTCGTATGATTACCTGTGGTTAAATGTCCGTGTAAAGGGCGGTGCATACGGCTGCATGAGCGGATTTTACCGCAATGGCGATACGTACATGGTATCGTACCGTGACCCGAATCTCGCCGAAACCAATGCCATCTTTGAGCAGGCAGCAGAATATGTCCGCCGGTTTGATGTCAGTGAGAGGGATATGGTGAAGTTCATCATCGGAACAATCGGCGGCATGGATACACCGATGAATCCGGCATCAAAGGGCGTGCGTTCCTTCGGTGCATATATCTGTCATACAGAATACGCACAGTTAAAAAAGGAACGTGAGGAAGTGTTGAATGCGACAAAAGAGTCCATTCGAGCATTGGCGCCGCTCATTGAAACCGCGGTTTCACAGGACTATCTGTGTGTAGTCGGCAATAACGCTAAAATCCGTGAAAATGAGCAGATGTTTGAAAAAATAGAACCACTTTTCTTATGATGTAAAGGAGGACTAATGAATTTAGATGAAATGCTGGCGGCAAGCGGTATCAGCGGTGGTGCGGCTGCGGTCAAAGGAAATACAAAATCGGGCTTTGTAACATTTGTGGGACGTCCGAATGTCGGGAAATCGACACTGATGAACCGGTTAATTGGACAGAAAATTGCGATTACATCTAATAAGCCGCAGACAACCCGTAACAAAATACAGACAGTTTTTACTGATGAACGCGGGCAGATTGTATTTGTTGATACACCGGGTATTCACAAGGCAAAAAATAAGCTGGGTGAATATATGGTCAATGCGGCAAAGCAGACCATGAACGATGTGGATGTTGTGCTGTGGCTTGTGGAGCCGACAACCTATATCGGTGCGGGGGAGCAGCAGATTGCCGCGAACTTAAAGAACTGTAAGAAGCCGGTTATCCTTGTAATAAACAAGGTCGATACAGTCAAGAAGGAAGAGATTCTTAAGTTCATCGATGCGTATAAGAACATTGTGAGATTCGATGAGATAGTTCCTGTATCTGCGCTTAAGGGGCAGAATACGGATGACCTCATTGATGCTATCTTCAAGTATCTTCCTTGTGGCCCGATGTATTATGATGAGGACACCGTTACCGACCAGCCTATGAAGCAGATTGCGGCAGAGCTTATAAGGGAGAAGGCATTAAGGTGCCTAAGCGATGAGATACCTCACGGAATAGCCGTGACCATAGAGCGCATGAGGGAGAGAACCGATGGAAGCAATATAATAGACATCGACGCGACAATCGTGTGTGAGAGAGACTCCCACAAGGGCATTATAATAGGAAAGGGCGGAGAAATGTTAAAGAAAATAGGCTCCGCCGCACGTTTCGAGATAGAGCGCATGATGGATATGCAGGTGAACCTTAAGCTCTGGGTCAAGGTCAAGAAGGAATGGCGTGATAATGACCTTCTTATGAAAAATTACGGCTATGATGAGAAGGCTCTGAAAAAATAATGGCTCCGGTAACCGGTTATTCAGACAGAAAATTCAACGTGAAATTATCTGAATCGGCAGATGCGGAGACATTGGGTTGAGGTGTTAGGATATGGCAGAATTGCTTGAGGTGACGGGCATGGTTATCGCAGCGGGTCCGATAGGGGAATATGACAAGAGAGTTGTTCTGCTCACGAAGGAGCTTGGAAAAATCAGTGCATTCGCAAGGGGAGCAAGAAAGCCGGGCAATGCGCTGATGGCGGCATGCGAGAGCTTTGCCTTCGGAACCTTCGCAATCTATCCGGGAAGAAGCTCATATACGGTCGAGAAGGCCGTGATAAAGAACTATTTCCGTGAGCTTGCGGCGGATTTCGACGGTGCCTGTTATGGCTATTATTTTCTTGAATTTGCCGATTATTTTGCAAGGGAGAATGAGGACGGAGGTGCCATGTTAAGCCTGTTGTACTATTCGCTTAGGGCACTTTTGGACAGCAGGATACCTGACAGGCTTGTAAGAGCCGTGTATGAGCTTAAGCAGCTTGTGATTAATGGTGAATATCCTGAATTCTTCTGCTGTACAGCATGTGGTTCATCGGAAAACCTTGAGGGCTTTTCAATTGAAGCGGATGGGGTTGTGTGCCATTCGTGTCTGGGGCACCGCGGTGTCATGCGTATATCGCCCGCAACGCTGTATACATTGCAGTACATAGTGGCGACACCGGTAGACAGGCTGTATTCGTTTATCGTTAAGGAAGATGTGCTTGCACAGCTTACAGAGGTTATGCACAGGTGTGTTGATACCTATGTTGATAAGAGAATGAAATCGCTTGATATGCTTGAAATGGTGGAAAAATAATAAAAAATATGTGGGAATCATGGGAAAACATACATAAATAACAGCTGTTTAGATTTTTCCGTGGATTATTAAAGAGTTTTTACCTTGCAATAATATAAAATGTGTTGTAAAATTTTGCACATGCACAAAAATGTGGATAAATTAAAATATGCAGTGATGCGGAAGTGAGGAAGATTATGGAAAAGACAATGGACAAGATTGTAGCACTTGCCAAGGCAAGAGGCTTTGTATATCCGGGTTCTGAGATTTATGGCGGTCTTGCAAATACATGGGATTACGGTAATCTCGGTGTCGAGCTTAAGAACAATGTTAAGAAAGCATGGTGGAAGAAATTTATTCAGGAGAGCCCATATAATGTAGGCGTTGACTGTGCTATCCTTATGAACCCTCAGACATGGGTTGCTTCAGGACATCTTGGAGGTTTTGCTGATCCTCTTATGGATTGCAAGGAGTGCCATGAGCGTTTCAGAGCGGATAAGCTTATCGAGGACTGGTGTGCTGAGAACAAGTATGAGCTTGAAGGCTCTGTCGATGCGTGGAGCCAGGAGCAGATGAAGAATTTCATCGATGAGAAGAATATCCCATGTCCTACCTGTGGCAAGCATAACTTTACGGATATAAGACAGTTCAACCTTATGTTCAAGACATTCCAGGGTGTTACCGAGGATGCCAAGAACACAGTTTACTTAAGACCTGAGACAGCGCAGGGTATCTTCGTAAACTTCAAGAACGTGCAGAGAACATCGAGAAAGAAGGTCCCTTTTGGTATCGGGCAGATAGGTAAGTCATTCCGTAACGAGATCACACCGGGTAACTTTACCTTCCGTACAAGAGAGTTCGAGCAGATGGAGCTTGAGTTCTTCTGCAAGCCGGGCACAGACCTTGAGTGGTTCCAGTACTGGAGAGGCTTCTGCCGTGACTGGTTACTCTCCCTTGGAATCAAGGAGGATGAGATGCGTCTGCGTGACCATTCACCTGAGGAGCTCTGCTTCTATTCTAAGGGCACAACCGATATCGAGTTCTTATTCCCATTCGGCTGGGGTGAGCTCTGGGGTATCGCAGACAGAACAGACTATGACCTTACACAGCACCAGAACACATCAGGTGAGGATATGTCATACTTCGATGATGAGACTAAGGAGAAGTACATTCCTTATGTTATTGAGCCGTCACTTGGTGCAGACCGTGTTACACTTGCGTTCCTCTGTGCAGCTTATGATGAGGAGGAGATTGGTGAGGGAGATGTCAGAACAGTTCTTCATTTCCATCCGGCAATCGCACCTGTCAAGGTTGGTGTGCTTCCGCTTTCTAAGAAGCTTAATGAGGGTGCCGAGAAGGTATACGCTGAGCTTTCTAAGACCTATAACTGTGAGTTCGATGACAGAGGTAATATCGGTAAGAGATACAGAAGACAGGATGAGATTGGTACACCATTCTGCGTAACCTACGATTTTGACTCTGAGACAGACAATTGCGTTACAGTCCGTGACCGTGATACAATGGAGCAGGAGAGAGTTGCTATCGCAGACCTTAAGGCTTACTTTGAGAAGAAGTTCGAGTTTTAAGTTTTATATGTAAAGTATTTTCCCCTTTTGGCGCGTATAGAGAATTTTGAGAGTTCTTTGTGTGCCGGAAGGGGAATTTTGAAAATGAAAATAAAATGGGAAAAGAGGATTGCTATGAATACAGAATGGTCATTGGAAGAGATTTATAAGGGATTTGACGATGAAGCTTACGAGGCGGATTTTAAGAAGCTTGAGGATATCACAGCTAAGTTTTCCGCTGCTGTAAAGGCAGATGACAAGGAGCTTTTAGCTAAGGTTGAGGAGCTGCTTTTACTTGAGGAGGCTATCACGGACACAGCCGGAAAGCTTAGCCTGTATATCGGCCTTCGCCAGTCGGTCAACACAGATGATGGTGCGATAATGGCTCAGACTAATCGTTTACGCAAGGCTGTCTCAGCCGGAAGTGCAGCTTTTTCAGCGGCTTCAAAGCTATATGCTGCAATACCTGATGTGGACGAGTTCGCCTTAGAAAGTGAGCTTGTAAAAAAGTACTCATATAAGCTCAAAAGGGAGAAGGAGAACGCTAAGCACTTATTGAGCGATGAGGTGGAGGAGATTATCTCACAGCTTGACATGACAGGTGGTTCCGCATGGGGTAATTTACAGACATATCTCACCTCAACCTTGAAGGTTGACTATGATGGCAGGGTAGTGACATTGTCCGAGATAAGAAATCTTGCATACAGCGCTGATGCAGGGGTTCGTAAGGAAGCTTATGAGGCAGAGCTGAAGGCTTATGAGAAGATTGCTGATTCAGTTGCGTTTTCACTCAACAATATCAAGATGCAGGTAAACACTCTCTGTGAGAAGAGGGGCTATGACTCTGCACTTGACATGACACTTTACGAGTCAGACATGAAGAAGGAGACACTTGATGCAATGCTCACAGCTATCAAGGAGTACCTCCCTGTATTCAGAAAGTACTTAAGAAAGAAGGGAGAGCTTCTTGGACATAAGAACGGGCTTCCATGGTATGACCTTTTTGCTCCGATCGGCAAGGCGGGCAAGAGCTACAGCATTGACGAGGCAAAGGAATACCTTGTAAACTGTTTTTCAGGCTTTACGCCGGAAATGGCTTTACTTATGAAGGAGGCTTTTGAAAATTCATGGATTGACTTCTATCCTAGAAAGGGCAAGGAGGGCGGAGCATTCTGTGCCGATGCGAACTTCATAAGACAGAGCCGTATTCTCACGAACTATGACGGAACCTTCGGTGCGGTCGACACACTTGCACATGAGCTTGGCCACGCATATCACAACAGACAGCTTGAGGATGTCGCTGTGCTAAATCAGGGTGCACCGATGCAGCTTGCTGAGACTGCCTCAACCTTCAATGAGGTATTCCTTGGAAAATATGCGCTTGCACAGGCGGGCGATGAGGAGAAGTTAAGCCTTATCGACAGCGACTTAAGGGAGCAGACACAGTGCATAGTTGATATTTATTCAAGATTCCTTATAGAGTCCGCTGTATTTGAGCAGAGCAGGAACCGTTTTCTCATGGCAGATGACTTGAAGGAAATCATGCTTGATGCGCAGAGACAGTCCTATGGTGACGGACTTGATGAGAATACAATGCATCCATATATGTGGGTGTGCAAGGGACATTACTACAGCTCAGGGCTCAGCTATTACAACTTCCCTTATGCATTTGGAAATCTGTTTGCTCTTGGACTCTACAGCCTTTACAAGAAAGAGGGCGAGAGCTTCGTTCCTAAGTACAATAAGATGCTTGCATCAACAGGCTGTCATTCAATCGAGGATGTCGCAGCGACAATGGGAATTGATGTGACGGATGTTGACTTCTGGAGAAGCAGCTTGCAGCTTATTGAGGCTGAGGTTGAGGAGTTCTGCAGGTTGTAAGTGGGTGATATGTAATTACGAAACTTAGTGTATAACTTACGGACGTTGTAAAATTTTGCTAGTACCCTTCCAGACACGTTCTCACTCATTTTAACAAGTAGCGGCACATAAGCGGCTAAAAGACAGCCGCTAAATGCCGACTTGTTAAAAAAGGTCTGGAAGTGTACTAGTAAAATTATACAACTGTTTAGATTTAAATTTGAGTTTTGCAATTACATAGGATTTAGTGATAGAAAGAGGGATTCGGTATGGAAGCTGATATAAGGCAGCAGGCGTATAATGCGGCTCATGAGTTATGTGAAATTGCAGGTCTTAAAAAGGGGCAGATTATGGTAATCGGCTGCTCCACAAGTGAGGTTGTCGGCAGCAGAATCGGAACTAATTCAGATGTGGATGTGGCACTTGAGCTTTTTCTTGGAATCAAGAAGGCACTTGACGAGAAGGGGGTGTATCTTGCGGCACAGTGCTGTGAGCACCTTAATCGTGCTATTGTTGTCGAGGAAGCAGCGGTTCCGGGAGCTGATATTGTGAATGTGGTTCCACAGAAGAAGGCGGGTGGTTCGTTTGCAACACAGGCGTATGCACATTTCGAGCATCCGGTTGTGATCGAGGAGATTAAGGCTCATGCAGGCCTTGATATCGGCAATACCTTGATTGGCATGCATCTGAAGGCAGTTGCTGTTCCGGTCCGCCTCTCCATCGACCATATAGGACATGCGGCACTTGTGGCGGCGAGAACCAGACCTAAGTTCATCGGCGGCTGTCGTGCAGTTTACGATGACAAGCTCGGTGTCGACCACAGGAATGATTAACAGCTAATTTAACACAATTAAGGAAGTCCCCCACTTCTATTGCATAGAGCAATAAGTTGGGACTTGCTTGATTGTGTTATGAGCAAGCAGCAAAGCGGATTGCGAATATCCGCTTGACTAGTATAGTATCGTGAATCAGTCAGGCTCTTGCAAGGTATCTATGAAGATATTTTGCAGGGGCTTTTTAGTGTTGGGCTGACTATTTATGTATTACGAATGAATAAATCGAATAAGTATTTTTCAATTGGATGAATATGAAAACCGTTGACAAAGTATTCTTATTAATATAATTTGATGATGTTGGAGTCAAAAATCAGAAAATGATAAGATAAAATAATAGAATTATGATACCTGAAAGCTTGACCATATAGATTATGTGGATGAGTGTCATAGCCTGTACTTACAAAAAATGAGCAGTGTATTATGGCGTAAAATATTAGTGGATAAATATAGTGTCTGGAGAAAATATGAAACCTGAAAAATTTATGACTTTTTTGATGAATGAAAAAAATGCGAGCCTTGAGCGCACCGGAAAACTTGCAGCAGATAATAGGAAGGACGAGGCGAACCAGTGTAAGATAGAGGCTAATATATACGGAATCTGTGCTACCTTGTATCAGATGGCATGGCAGCAGGGGGGTATGGATGAAGTTAAGGCGGATGCTCTGTTCAGGGATAAGGTCAGGGCAGTATCGGATGACTGGAGTGTGAGTCTGGAGGCTGCGAGGTCGCATAATGACGTTTCTAAAATACGTGCAGGTCAGACCAAGCTTGTGACTGTCGAGCTTGTGATGAAAAAGTATGACAGACTTGCAAAAAAGAAATTTTGGTTTTTTTAGATGTTTGTGCTATTATTAAATATAGTCAGGATGAAAATATATGGGAGACGGATAGATGTTTAAATGTGATAAATGTGGCTGCGAACACAATTCAAGAACGGTGTGCCCGAAATGCGGAGCCCCGGTTGTCATTGTAAATGAGGACTATCTGCTCAGAAGACAGCAGTGGGAGGAGCAGCAGAAAAATAACCTCCGCTACAAGAAAAAGGGAGAAAATAATGCTTCGGGGCTTGTCAGTGTTTCGGATAAATCGTCACACAAGACTTCGGGTAGAGCAGGTCGTCAGGAGGCTTTTGATAAAAACTCCAGCGAAGCTCTCACAAATAAAAAGGCGGAAGTCACAATAGCTGAGCGGTTTGTGGGGTTTAAAAACAGCTTTCTTTCCAAGCTTCGCGAGGTGAAGGCTGCGAGCACTGAAAAACGAAAGAAGAGAGAGAAGGAAAAGAATGCCGATGATCTGAAGGACAATAGACGCGAGCAGAGAATCAGGCAAAAGAGAAGGAAGCTGGTTTTTGCGGTATCAATTGCTGTTGGAGTGGCAGTGTGTGTCGGTGGAGTATGTGGCGGAATAGCCATATATAGAGGTATTGACAGGAGCGATGTGAGGTATTTCGACGGGCATCAGCTTATTTCCATAAATGACGGAGTGCTTCTTAATTTGGACAGGAATGGTGAAAGCTATTCGCTTCTTACATATACGGAAGCCCTGAATGCCGCTCTGCTCGGAAAAATAGGTGTTGAGGCCGGCGGTTCAGATGATTTGCTGATTGGCTGGAAGGATGGCAGTGAGAATATACTTGTATCGGATATGGGCGACATCACGGATGAGCATGTGTTTTCTCAGTCGGGAAGATGTATTGCCTATGTTCTGTACAGTGAGCCGGACGAGAAATATTTTCTTGTTTTATATGACCTTGTTGGCAGTAAATATAGTGTATATGATTCGGACAGAAGAATAAAGATAGTTGCCGTTGACGATGATGGAAGGGTTCTGTTTGATGAGCTTGAAACAGGGGATTATTCGACAGTTGTTGGAATGAATTTCTATGTTGCTGATTTGTCTAAGAAGCTTCTGATTGCTGAGAATGTAAAGACAGCGGATTATGATGAAAAGAATGACGAGGCTGTGTTTGTTATAGAGGACAGGCTGTATTTGTGCAGTGTTTCAGACGCGGTGCTTGAAAAATATGATGACATGATTTCAGACAGGGAGCATATATTGGTAAATGGGGGTGTTGACTCCCTTGTCGACAATGTTTTAGATAAATCCCTGCTGTATATCACTGAGTCAGGGCTGTGGATTTACGAGAACGGCTATAGCTTTCCGGAGGTGGAAAAAGCCAATGCCTATGATGAATTTTATTACTGTGGTGATGGAAAGCTCTACTATCGAAACCAGAATAAGCTCTATTATGCATGTCAGGATATAAAGGAGATTGAGCAGGCTGTCAAATCCGCCAGAAAAGATGGGAATACGGACGTACAGGAAAATTTAGATTCTATACAGGCTAAGAAAGCAACGGTTGTTTTTGAGGACATTGATGGGGATATAGTTACCTCAGAAGACGGAACGATATGGTGTGTGTCAGAAGACGGAAGACTTTTTAGCAGTGCAGCAGGTGAGCTTGACAGCGATGTCACGGGGTGCATTGAACTTATCGGAACATCCGGCTGTGCCTATGTGAAGGACGAAAACCTGATTGTTTTAAATGAAAATGCAGGAAAAAGCAAAGTACTTGTCGAAAATGTAAAGACGGATAAAGGCTCCGATTTTGCAGTGTTCAGCTCGAAAAAATACCTGTATTATGTCGACTCTAGCAGTGTATTGTGGAAAATTGCCAAAAATGGAAAAGAAAGAGAAAGCTTGGGATTTGCAAGTTTGGTCGGATTTTACGACAATTAAAATAGGATTGTTATAAAAATAACAAGAAAATCAAGCCTTTTTTGCCTGCTTTTGCAAAAGTGCATAATAAATGAAAGCACTTACATGTTTTTTGGGAAAGTTTGTTAAATTTTTTGAAAAAATATTGTGGAAATTTTCACAAAGTATGGTATACTCTTATTAGTCCTTGATATTGAGAGTGCCCGATACATATATCATTTATTTTAAATGGCTGGCATACCGTTATCAAGAAAGCAATACAGGATATTGTGTAACAAAATCTATTGTGTAATTAGGAGGAATTACAATGGCTAACAAATGGGTATATACCTTCAAAGAGGGTAACATGACCATGAGAAACCTTCTCGGTGGAAAGGGTGCTAATCTTGCTGAGATGACAGAGATCGGTCTTCCGGTACCACAGGGTTTCACTATAACAACAGAGGCTTGTACTCAGTACTATGAGGACGGTCGTAAGATTAATGATGAGATTATGGCACAGGCTATGGAAGGTGTAGCCTGGATGGAGAAGGAGAACGGAAAGAAGTTCGGTGATCATAAGAATCCTCTTCTTGTATCTGTCCGTTCAGGAGCCAGAGCCTCAATGCCAGGTATGATGGACACAATCCTTAACTTAGGTCTCAACGATGACGTTGTTGCAGCTATGATTGCCGGTAACCCGGATCCTAAGTTCGAGCGTTTTGTATACGATTCTTATAGACGTTTTATCCAGATGTTCTCCGACGTAGTTATGGAGGTTGGTAAGAAGTACTTCGAGCAGCTTATCGACAAGATGAAGGAGGAGAAGGGTGTTAAGTACGATGTAGACCTTACAGCAGCCGACCTTAAGACTCTGGCTGAGCAGTTCAAGGCTGAGTACAAGAACCAGTTAGGAACAGACTTCCCATCAGATCCTGTTGAGCAGTTAAAGCTTGCTATCGAGGCTGTATTCCGTTCATGGGACAACCCTCGTGCCAACGTATACCGCCGTGACAATGATATCCCTTATTCTTGGGGTACAGCAGTTAACGTAATGCCTATGGTATTCGGTAACTTAAATGACAATTCAGGTACAGGTGTTGCTTTCACCCGTGACCCTGCAACAGGTGAGAAGAAGCTCATGGGTGAGTTCCTCACAAATGCACAGGGCGAGGACGTTGTTGCCGGTGTCCGTACACCAATGCCTATCACACAGATGGCTGAGAAGTTCCCAGAGGCTTATGCAGATTTCATCAAGGTCTGCGATATCCTTGAGGGACACTACCATGACATGCAGGATATGGAGTTCACAGTTGAGAACGGTAAACTCTATATGCTTCAGTGCCGTAACGGTAAGAGAACAGCTCAGGCTGCTCTTAAGATTGCTTGCGATTTAGTTGATGAGGGAATGAAGACAGAGCAGGAAGCTGTTGCAATGATCGACCCTCGTAACTTAGATACATTATTACATCCACAGTTCGATGCCAAGGCTCTTAAGGCTGCAACACCACTTGGAAAGGGACTTGGTGCTTCTCCTGGTGCTGCCTGCGGTAAGGTTGTATTCACAGCCGATGACGCAGTAGAGTGGAAGGCAAGAGGTGAGAAGGTTGTTCTTGTCCGTCTTGAGACATCACCTGAGGACATCACAGGTATGAAGGCTGCTCAGGGTATCCTTACAGTCCGCGGTGGTATGACATCACACGCTGCCGTTGTTGCCCGTGGTATGGGTACATGCTGTGTATCCGGCTGTGGCGATATCAACATGGATGAGGAGAACAAGAAGTTCACACTCAATGGACAGACATTCACAGAGGGTTCAGAGATTTCTATTGATGGTACAACAGGTAACATCTACGCAGGTCTTATCCCTACAGTAGATGCAACTATCGCAGGTGAGTTCGGACGTATCATGGCTTGGGCTGACAAGTACAGAAGACTTAAGGTCAGAACAAATGCAGATACACCTACAGATGCAAAGAAGGCAAGAGAGCTCGGCGCAGAGGGCATTGGTCTTTGTCGTACAGAGCATATGTTCTTCGAGGAGAGCAGAATTGCTGCATTCCGTGAGATGATCTGCTCCGACACAGTTGAGGAGAGAGAGAAGGCTCTTGATAAGATTCTTCCATATCAGCAGGATGACTTCACTAAGCTCTACGAGGCTCTTGAGGGCAACCCGGTATGTATCAGATTCCTTGACCCACCTCTTCATGAGTTCGTTCCTACAGAGGAAGAGGACATCAAGAAGCTTGCTGCTGCACAGGGCAAGTCAGTTGAGGCTATCAAGAACATAATCGCATCCCTCCACGAGTTCAACCCTATGATGGGTCACAGAGGATGCCGTCTTGCCGTAACATATCCTGAGATTGCGAAGATGCAGACTAAGGCTGTCATCCGCGCAGCTATCACAACCAAGAAGAATCATCCGGACTGGGAAGTTAAGCCTGAGATTATGATTCCGCTTGTATGTGAGGTTAAGGAGCTTAAGTTCGTTAAGAACATCGTTGTTGAGACAGCAGACGCTGAGATTGCCGCTTCAGGCATCGACCTTAAGTATGAGGTTGGTACAATGATCGAGATTCCAAGAGCTGCCCTTACAGCCGATGAGATTGCTAAGGAAGCTGATTTCTTCTGCTTCGGTACTAACGACCTTACACAGATGACCTTCGGTTTCTCCCGTGATGACGCAGGTAAGTTCTTAAATGCTTACTACGACACCAAGATTTTTGAGAACGATCCATTCGCTAAGCTCGACCAGACAGGTGTCGGCAAGCTCATGGAGATGACTCTCAAGCTCGGCAGACCGGCTAACCCTAACCTCCATGTAGGTATCTGCGGTGAGCACGGCGGCGACCCAACATCCGTTGAGTTCTGCCACAAGATTGGTCTTGATTATGTATCATGTTCACCATTCCGTGTACCTGTAGCAAGACTCGCTGCTGCACAGGCTGCTATTGCGGAGAATACAGGAAAGTAATTAGTGCAATTGTATTACAGCTTACATTACATCTGATTATAATTTTTCATCAGCCCCACATTTTTGTGGGGCTGATGTTTATATTATATTTCAGATATCTTTCAGATATCCTCCGGATATCCGGAGGATATCATCTGGATATTGTCTGGATATTGTCTGGATATTGTCTGGATATTGTCTTGATGTCTCTTCTGTCCAGCGCGCTATGGCAGCGGGCTGTGGGCAGAGAAAATTCACTGAAAATCTATGGTTTCGTTAAAATTTCTGTCCAACGGTTGCTTATCGCATAGCTATGGGCAGAGAAAATTCACTAAAATCAATAATTATTTCAAAATACAAGTCAAAATCTCTGCCCGGCAGTTGCTTTTTATTCGGCTATAGGCAGAGAAAATCAAATAAAATCCCCAATAATCAAATAAATATCAGTCCAAAGATGGCAAGATTAGCTGTTATAGGCAGAGAGAACAGGAGGAAAAGGTTATAGACATTAAGAAAAAAGTAGCAGAATTAAAGCATACATTAAAGAAAATAGAAAAATATATGTCAAATGCCCCGGAGGGTGGTCTGAAAATCCAGAATCGCTGCGGAAAGACATACTATTACCACCAATATAAGAATACTGAAACAGGATTATATGTAAAGACATATATAGACAGAAAGAATGAACAGCTTGCAAGACGGTTAGCTCAGAAGGGGTATTATGCAAAAGTAAAGCCTTTAATAGAGAAGAAGCTGCAGGCATTGGAGACATTTGCTCAAGCGAAAAATGATGAAGAGATTGATAATGTTTATGACATGCTGCAGCAGGAGAGAAAGCAGCTTGTGGTCCCGATTAGAATAAGCGTAAACGAAAAACTCAGAATATGGCAAAATGAAAGTTATGAGCCGTATCAGAAATATAAGGAAAATTTGAAATATGAGACAGATAACGGAGAAACCGTGCGCTCTAAATCTGAGGTAATCATAGCAAATATATTAGCTAAAAATAATGAGCATTTATTATATAAATATGAGCGTCCACTGGAAGTGGTAATAGCCGGGCATACTCAGACTATCCACCCGGATTTCACGATAATAAATATCCATACCGGAAAGATTACATATTGGGAGCATGCGGGGTGCATGGATGATGCACAGTATGCCGATGATTTTGTCAGAAAGATGGATACATATACCGAGAATGGATTATTTCAGGGCAATGATGTTATTGTGACTTATGAATCTATAAATTGTCCTTTAAATATACACAATGTGAAGATGATTGTTAAGAAATTGGTAGAGGGATAAGTTTGAAACAAATTTTCAAACTACTTATTGGTGGCAATACTGCAAGCAATGCTTGCAGTATTCAGGGGTATAAAAATGATAGAGGTTGCAGGGAAATAGGGAACAGCATGAAGCATTATGTGGCTGATAGCCCTTTTACTGTGATGGGCGAGTCTATGAGTGCGGGCAGGTTGTATGACAAGGTTGGAGATAAGGCGAAAGGAAAGGTAGTATTTGCAGCTGATGGTGGGGTTGTGTGCAGAATAATTAACACAGACAAAGAGCAAAATCCGGTGATAGAAAAAGAACAAAACAGCGATTGAGTAGTAAGGTAATAGGTTGGTTAGTATAGCCAATCTATTATTATAATAAGAATAGAGCTGGTTGGGTGAGAAGCTGAGTGTTGTTTTTTTGGGTGAAACTGTTTTGATTGTTTTGACCATATGCAATAATTTACCCTTGACAGTTCAAAATGACAAGGGTATAATTCATTTTGACAATGAAAGTTGTCAAATAGACAAGCAAAGTTGTCGGACGGAGGTGCTATATGATACTGCGAAATCGTTTAAAGGAACGCAGAGCTGCACTGAATGTTAATCAGCAGGAAATGGGATTCTTATGCGGTGTATCAAGGC
>OGEK01001516.1_pt1 | contig 14964 bp, 9 predicted proteins | sample 1570641 | NCBI WGS metagenome assembly OGEK01 (sample SAMEA2582136, study PRJEB24529) | metagenome | biome: Human gut stool | place: China | collected 2011
GGCCGCCCCGGGTGGTTCCCCAAGGCGGCCCCTGTAAGGGGTCTGTATTTTTTAGTGCCTCCAGCACTTCAGGCTCTCGGCCTGAGCTGCGCTCAGCCGCCGGCTCGCAAGGCCGTCGTGCTCCAGAGCAAACCAGCTGCCCCCCTCTGCCAGCAGGTCTTCCACCGACAGGGTGGTCGTTTTGAGGGTGGTAACAAACTGGATCTGCTCCACCCCCTGCTCCTGCAGGGTCTCCAGCGCCTGCCGGGTGCCATGGAGCCGGGCGGACAGATTGTCGGTCGTCACCCGCAGGGTGCTGCCCTGCTGCCGGGTGTTAAAAAGCAGGGGGGCGCCCTTCAGCGTCTCCACATGGAGGTCCAGGCTCTCCCCGTCCGGGATGGGCTTGGGGAGCGCAAACTCCCACCACTCCTTCAGGATGCCGTCCGGTTTGCCGTCCAAGTCCAGGTCCGGGTTGTAGATGATGTGGTGGATGTAGCCGGTGGTCAGGTGGCTGATGTCTGCCTGGATCTCCTTGCCGTCGACAGGTCCATCCGGCGTCTTACTGCCGCCGTTACCGATGGTAGCACCGGTGCCGACACCGGACCAGTCAGGGCCGCTGCCGGTCGCCGTCGCCGTCACCTGAGCGGCTCCGCTCACGGTGACCTTGCTGCCGATGCCATTGACACCGCCGCCGATGCCGGCACCACCGTAGGCACCGGAAGCGTTTACCTTGCCGCCGTTGATGGTGATGTCTTCGCCGTTGCCGTTCTCACCGCCGCCGATGCCAGCACCACCATCGGTGCCGGTAGCGTTCACCGTGCCGCCGTTGATGGTGATGTTTTTGCCGCTGCCGGCGTCACCGCCCCAAGCGCCGACGCTGCCGCCGCCGATGCCAGCAGCATAGCTGCCACCGGTAGCGGTCACCTTGCCGTCGTTGATGGTGATGTTTTCGCCGCTGCCGGAGCTGCCGCCGCCGATGCCGGCACCATCCTCGTTACCGGTAGCGTTCACTGTGCCGCCGGTGATGGTGATGTTTTCGCCCTTGCCTTCTCTACCGCCGCCGATGCCGGCACCACTGCTGCCGCCGGTAGCGGTCACTGTGCCGCCGGTGATGGTGATGTTTTTGCCGTCGCCAAGGTAACCGCCGCCGATGCCGGCACTATTAAACCCACCGGTGGCCGTCAGGCTGCCGGCTTCGTTATTATCGTCCTTCAGGGTCAGCTTGCCTGTGGAGTTTTTTTCAAGGCCCGCACTCTGAGTGCCGCTTTTCAGCTCGTTATCGCCGTCCAGCTCGATCTCCACATTGCCCTTTCCCTGAACGCTCAGGGCAGCCTTTCCTTTTTGATCCCAATCATATTGATCTCCGGTGTCGCTCACATCGATCTTTACGTCTTTCAGGGTGAGGTTCAGCACCTTATCGGCAATGTTGTTGATCACCGTAATGGTGTTGCCCCAAAAGCCATCATCCTTTGGGTTCACCGGAGTAGTGTCTGCGGGGGCAGCAGCCGGGGCTGCCTGCTGGTCTGCACTCTCCTGCCGGTCTGCGCTTTTCGGTTCCTCGGCGATCTCCGGCTGGTCTGCATCTTCCGATTCCTCAGCGTCCTCCGGCTGGGCAGACTGGTAGTTGTCCTCTACCACAGGGCCAAAGTCGGAATCCTCTGCTGCGGGGCCTTCCAGGTCGCTCTCCAGCGTGGTGATGACCGTATTAGAGGTGGTGATGACGGTCTCCTCCCCGGCCTTGTCCGTCCATTTATCTCCGCCCTGTTCGATGGTCTGGCTGCCATCCTCATTTTTGGTGATGGTAATATCGCCGTAGTCGATGTAGTAGGTATCTGCAAAGGCCGGAGCCGCCAGAGACACCGTAATACTCAACGCTGCTATCAGAGCTGCTGCCCGGCGGAATGCGTTGTTCTTCTTCATCGTGGTAATCTCCTTTCTTTTTTACGTTTTTTTGTGGTTTTTACACTATACAACACTTCTCAGAACACGCAACCGTGTTTCCGCACTCTGAGAGGTGGGTGGAACTGCTTCCTCCGCATTCTGTTTCAGAATCTCATGCTGCATACACAGCAGACTACATCAAAGACGCAATTGTCTTACCGGAAAACGCTTCATCCATAAATGTCTGCATCTCCTTATAGAACTTTCTGACCGGGCATGTCTCCGTTGCATGCCGCGAGCAGTAGCAATCTTCTTCCAAGCAACGGTTGATCCTGGTAGTTCCTTCCACCGCATTGAATATATCAGCCAAACTGATGTCTTCCGGTTTTCGGTTTAAACTAAAGCCTCCGCCAACGCCGCGCTTTGTCGCAATGATCCCCGCATCGCGCAGAGGCTTTGCGATCTGAGCAATCATTTGTTTTGGGATTCCCATCTGCTTGCTGATATCCTCACTCCCCATAGGCGTTCCAAGGATTGCAAGAAATAGTGTCATCCTGATTGCATAGTCAGTTGTTACATTTAACTGCATAAAACCTTCCCGTCATAAATAGATTAGTTAATCGCTCATCTCATCAATTCCGTCAAAAAATAGTCGCAGCGGGAACAACCGATAATTTCAAAAAGTCAACCTTGTGATCTCCTTTCTTTTTCTACGTTTTCTTGTGCTTTTTGCACTTCTTTGTTGAGGGTATTTCTCATTTTTTATTATCCCCCCCCCCCTACAGTCTTGGCAATAGGGAAAAACAGCGAAATTTCGGGCTTAAAATCCTCATTTTTGCGGCAATGTGCAACAAAATATGGCAAGCTTCCTCCCTGCCCCGGCGGGTGCCGCCTCCGGGCATAAATAAATATCCCCCGGCGGAGCCGGGGGATATTTATTTGCTTTTTGTGTATCTTTTTGCGCGCGCGTATGTTATAATAACATATTGTTTGAAAACAGATCCAACGTAAAAAAGGCAGAATATATCATATGAACACCAATGACATCTGGCTCATTGCCGGCCTCGGAAATCCGGAGCCGAAATACGACGGCACCCGTCACAACACAGGCTTTGCCGCGCTGGACTATCTGGCCGGCAAGTGGGGCATCTCCGTCTCCAAGACCAAGTTTCAGGGCCTGTGGGGGCAGGGCGAGGTGGACGGCCACAAGGTCGTGCTCCTGAAGCCCCTGACTTATATGAACCTCTCGGGCGACTCCATCGGCCCGCTGGCGGGCTTCTTCAAGATCCCTGCCGACCACGTCATCGTCCTGTGCGACGACATCACCCAGAACCCCGGCAAACTGCGCATCCGGCCCTCCGGCTCTGCGGGCGGCCACAACGGCCTCAAGAGCATCATCGCCCGCCTCGGCGGCGAGAACTTCCCCCGCATCCGCATCGGCGTGGGCGCAAAACCCCGCCCGGACTACGATTTGGCCGACTGGGTGCTGGGCAAGTTCCCGCCCGACGACGCCAAGGCCCTCGCCGACCGCTGCCCCGACATCGCAGCCGCCGCAAAGCTCATCATGGACGGCAAGCTGGGTCTGGCGCAGAGCAAGTATAACGGGTAAGGCTCCGCTTGACGCAACCTCTCAGTCTCGCTTCGCTCGACAGCTCCCCTACCGAGGGGAGCCTCTGGCGAAGAGGTAAAGTTTTCCGGTATGCCAAAGCCTCCCCTCAATAGGGGAGGTGGCACGGCGTCAGCCGTGACGGAGAGGTTTAACCCCACCAGAAAGGAGGTCCACCATGTACGAAGCGCTCCTGAAAAATACCCCTGAATACCAGAAGACAGCGGCCAGCCTCGCCTCCCCCGGCCCGGCAGCGCTGTTCGGCCTGCCTCCGGCAGGCCGGGCATTGCTCTACGCCGCGCTCCAGAAGGACACGGGCCGCATCCTCTGCGTCGTCACCCCCGGCGAGGCCGAGGCCACCCATTTCGCCGACGACCTCAAGACGCTGGGGCTCTCGGCGGCGGTGTTCCCGCCCCGGGACTTCATGCTCCGCCCCGTCGAGGGCGCGGGCCGCGAGTACGAGTACCGGCGTCTGTCGGTGCTGGGCGCACTGGCGGGCGGACGGCTGAACGCCGTCTGCGTTCCCGCCGAAGCCCTGCTCCAATACACTGTGCCGCAGGATGAGTTCCAGAAGAACACCCTCACCCTCAAGCCCGGCATGGTCTACAACCGCGAAGCGCTGGTGGAGCGGCTCTTCGCCGCCGGATACGTGCGGCGAAGTCAGGTGGACGGCCCGGGACAGTTCAGCGTCCGGGGCGACATCGTGGACATCTACGCCCCCGATATGCGCCAGCCCGCCCGTGTGGAGTACTGGGACGACGAGATAGACTCTCTCGCCTCCTTCGACCTGCTCACCCAGCGACGGGACGGTGCGCTGGAAAAAATCTATCTTTCCCCCGCCCGTGAGGTGCTGTTCGGCAGCACCGCCGACACGGCGGAGGCCCTCCGCGCCGCCCAGAAGAAAGCCCGCGGCAAGCGCCGCACCGCCCTCGAAAAGGCCATGGAGTCCGACCTCGCCCAGCTGGACAGCGGCGTCATGCCCGAGGCTATGGACAAATACTACGGTCTGCGGTACAAGACGCCCGCCACCCTGCTCGACCACCTGAGCAGCCCCATCTTCATCCTCGACGAGGTGGGCGGCATCCGGGACGCCCAGAAGGCCACCGAGTTCCGCCGCAGCGAAGAGCTGACCGGCCTGCTCGAGGAGGGCGTCATCTGCCCCGGCCTCGATGTGCTCTACCAGACGATGGACGACCTCGCCATTGCGGCGCAGGACCAGAGCACTCTGCTCTGCGAGAACTTCCTGCGCGGCATGAACGAGTTCAAACTGAAAGACCTCATCAACGCCGAGGCGTTCGCGGCCCCCAACTGGGGCGGCGGCCTCGCTTCCCTGCGGGAAGACCTCGACCCGCTGGTCCAGCAGGGGTACGCCGTGACCCTTTTCGCCGGCACGCCCAAGGGTGCAGCGGCCCTCACCCGCGATTTGGCTGACAAGGGCTATGCCGTCAGCATGAGCCGGGACGTCCGGCCCGCGAAAGGTCTGGTTCAGGTACTGCCCGGCCACCTCACGGCGGGCTGCACCTTCCCGTTCGCCCGCGTGGCGGTCATCTCGTCCCGGCGTCACGGTCTGGACGACGAGGCCGCCGAGAACAAAAAGCGCAAGAAGAACAAAAACGCCCTGTCCAGCCTCTCGGACATCAAGCCCGGCGACTATGTGGTTCACCAGAGCCACGGCATCGGTATGTATGCGGGCATCCAGCGTCTCGAGGTGCAGGGCGCGATAAAAGATTACCTGAAGATTCAGTACTCCGGCTCCGACGTGCTGTATGTGCCGGTCACTCAGCTCGATTTGCTGAGCCGCTACACCGCCCCCGGCGACGAGGAAAAGGTGAAGCTTGCAAAGCTGGGCGGCACCGAGTGGCAGCGTACCCGCGCCAAGGTCAAAAAGGCCACCGAAGAGATGGCGCAGGAGCTTATCGAGCTCTACGCCCGCCGCCGTCAGGCCACGGGCTACGCCTTCCCCGCCGACGGTGATTGGCAGAGCGATTTCGAGTCCCGCTTCGAGTACGACGAGACGGACGACCAGCTCACCGCCACCGCCGAGATCAAGAAGGACATGGAAAAGGGCTGGCCTATGGACCGCCTGCTCTGCGGCGACGTGGGCGTCGGCAAAACAGAGGTCGCCTTCCGCGCGGCCTTCAAGTGCGTCATGGGCGGCAAGCAGTGCGCCATTCTGGCCCCCACCACCCTGCTGGCGTGGCAGCACTACAACAGCATCATCTCCCGCATGGAGGCGTTCCCGGTGAAAGTCGGACTGCTCTCCCGCTTCCGCACCGCCAAACAGCAGAAAGAGACCCTGCGGGGCCTGCAGGCCGGCAGCGTGGACATCGTCATCGGCACCCACCGCCTGCTCTCCAAGGACGTCCGGTTCCACGACCTGGGCCTTGTCATCATCGACGAGGAGCAGCGTTTCGGCGTCAAGCACAAGGAGAAGCTGAAAGAGAACTTTATCGGCGTGGACATGCTGACCCTCTCGGCCACCCCCATCCCCCGCACCCTGAACATGGCCATGAGCGGCATCCGCGACCTCTCCACCATCGAGCAGCCGCCCATCGAGCGCCAGCCGGTGGAGACGTTCGTGTTGGAATACAATGACGTCATCCTCGCCGAAGCCATGAAGAAGGAGCTGGCCCGGGGCGGTCAGGTCTACTACCTGCACAACCGGGTGGACAACATCGAGTCCTGCGCCGCCCATGTCAGCCAGATGGTACCCGGGGCGCGGGTGGGCATCGCCCACGGCAAGATGACCGAGGAAGAGCTGAACCCTGTCTGGCAGCATCTGCTGAACGGCGAGATCGACATCCTCGTCTGCACCACCCTCATCGAGACGGGCATTGACGTGCGCAACTGCAACACCCTCATCATCGAGGACGCCGACCGGATGGGTCTGGCCCAGCTGTACCAGATCCGGGGCCGCGTAGGCCGTTCGGGCCGGAAAGCCTACGCCTACTTCACCTTCCGGCGGGACAAGACCCTCACCGACATCGCCCAGAAGCGGCTTTCGGCCATCCGGGAGTTCACGGCCTTCGGCTCCGGCTTCCGCATCGCCATGCGCGACTTACAAATTCGCGGCGCAGGCAGTCTGCTGGGCCACAGCCAGCACGGCCACATGGAGGCCGTGGGCTATGACCTCTATGTCAAGATGCTGGGTCAGGCCATCGCCCGGGCCAAGGGTGAGCCCATCCAGCGGGACAAGAGCGAATGCCTCGTGGACCTGCGGGTGGACGCCTTCATCCCGGAAAAGTATATTGCCGACGGCCCGGGCCGCATCGAGGCCTACAAGCGCATCGCCGCCATCCAGACCCCCGAAGACGCCGCCGACGTGCTGGACGAACTCATCGACCGCTACGGCGACCCGCCGCCCTCTGTCAGCGACCTCGTGAACGTCTCGCTGGTGCGGGTCCAGGCCACCGCTGTGGGCGTCTACGAAGTCACCCAGAAAAAGGACACCCTGCTGTTACAGGTGGAGACGCTGGATGTGGCCATGATTCGCGGCCTGCTCATCGCTTTCAATGGCCGGGTGACGGCAGGAGCTGGCACCAAGCCCTACCTCTCGGTGACTCTCCAACCCGACGAAAAGCCGCTGGAACTGCTGCAAAGCATCCTCAAGGCGATGGCAGACATCCTTGCCGCCCCGCCGGAGGAAAACACCGGCAAAAAATAAATTCACTAGGAGTACACTTATGAAAAAGAAACTCATCGCGCTCGTCTGCGCCCTCGCTCTGGCCGTCGGCCTCGTGGGCTGCAGCCTCTCCACCCCGGATTCCGTAGGCACCATCGGTGAGGTGGACATCTCTTCCGGCCTCTATCTGCTGGCCCAGTTCGATGCCTACCAGACCGCTGCCGACCTCGCTTCCGACGACCAGGACGCCACCAAGGTGTCCAACTTCCTCAAGGCCACCATCACCGTCGATGACGCCACCGGCGAGACCGCCGTGGTCAGCGACTATGTGGCCCAGAAGACCCTCGAGAACCTCGAGTCCTACGCCGCCATCGAGACCCGTTTCGATGAGCTGGGCGGCGTGCTGACCCCCGACGAGGAGACGCAGGCCGACAGCTACGCCTCCCAGCTGATGGAGCAGAACGGCGACCTCTATAAGGCCAACGGCATTGGCCTCGACACCCTCAAGCGGTTCGAGCGCATCCTCATCAAGAGCAACGACCTGCTCGAGATGTGCTACGGCACCGACGGCGAGACCCCCGTCTCCGACGCAGAGCTGACCAGCCACCTCGAGGACGAGATGGTCTACATCCGCTATGTGGTCGTGCCGCTCTACAATACCAGCACCTTCGCTTTTGCTGATGACGCCCAGAGCGCCCAGATGCTTGAGCTGGCCCAGACCGCCGCCGAGAGCTGCAACGCTGCCACCCCCGATGGAGCCAGCGCCCAAACCTCCGCTTTCAGCGCCGCCGTCGCCGCTGCCCTGCCCGACATCTACGCGGTGCTGGATGGCGAGCCCTCTTCCGACGCTTCTTCCCTCTCCACTGCCCTGCTGGGTTCTGACAACATCGACGCCACCTTCTCCGAGGAAGGCACCGCCGACGCTGTCCGCGCCCTCAAGCCCGGCGAGGCCGCCGCCGTGCAGTATTCCAGCTATGCGCTGATGATGCTCGTCCGTCTCGACCCGCTGGACGCTGACACGCTGGACAGCCTCCGCGCACAGGCCCTCTCCGACATGAAGAGCGGCGAGCTGCAGGACAGCATTCAGTCTTATGGCGCCCAGCTGCCCCACGCTCTGGACTCCGCCGCCATTAAGAAGATGCCGGCTTCCAAAATCAAGAACGAACAGTAATTTTCCTCAAAAATAATACAAAAGCTCCGGGAAACTGTTGGTCCCCGGAGCTTTTCTGTTATTGCTCTGCTCGGCCTTCTGGCCACTGTCATCCTTGGCACTGCCAAAATCACTTGGACGATTGCCCAAGTCTTTTTTTCGGGATATGCATCACGCAAAACACTATATCAAAAAATAAAATGGCAAAAAGAAATGACCGCCCAAGACTCCCAACCGGTGGCGGTCATTACTTTTGTAATGCTTGACTGGTGAGGAGCCAGCCGTTTGCACGGTCAGCGCCTTTCCTTATCTTTATAATAGGCAGTCGTACGCGGATTGTCAAGCACAAGAATATAGCTATCCTACCTTCTCAAATTCTGCTTCCAGCGCCGCGCGGATATGCATCGTGCGGCGTTGCTTTTTGTCGGTTTTTATGGTATCCTCTTAGCAGAAAGGCGCTGTCCTGCAAGTGCAGCGGTCATGCTCCCTCCTGATGTCAAGTCCGGAGGAAGTTCAATTTCTGTCGTCCTCCGGACGGTTCGAATGTTTCTACATGAGATACCTAAAGGAGGAAATCCACTATGGATATTTTGAATATTGTTTTTTCCGCACTGAACCTTCTGGCTACAGTAATCATCGGTGTCATCAATGTGACATGGATGATCTCGAGGGATGTCTTTCGGGACAAACCTCGGGCAAAGCACTATTCTAAAAAATGACAAGAAAAATGACCGCCCCAGACTTCCCAACCTGAGCGGTCATTTTTTCTTATAAAATCTGACATTCAGAACGGGCGCTGACCACTGTGCAGCCAGCGCCTTTCCTTATCTTTATTATAGGCAGTCGTACGCGGATTGTCAAGCGCCAGAACTTCCAGAATACAAAAGATAAAAACGGACCGCCCGCTTCGGCCTTTTCAGGCTGGGGCGGGCAGTCCGACGCTTTCTAACGCATTCTGATGCAATCCGACGTTTTTATCCATTCTCTCAAAAACAATGCAGATACATCATTTTTCTTATATTCCGGCGTCATTTTCGCCTTCTGCGGCATCTCAAAACGGGCAGTTTTTGCATTTTTAGTTTCCAAGATCTTCCAGTTCATGCATCTTTAACTGGCCTACACCTTGATTATAGAGGAATCGTTCTCCAATGTCAATAGCCCCGCACCTATAAAAAGCCTAAGGGCGAGGCCCCTTGCGGAACCTCGCCCCCAGACTATGTGAGATAAATCACTACATGCGCGAACATATAATGTTTATCATTACAGGCCGTGTGCCTGTAATTACTTTTGTTTTAGAAGTTCTGATTACTTCTTGTCGTAAGCAGGCTTGGTCTTTGCGAAGACGAAGATGGTGTAGGTGTCATCCTTGTTGGTATCCTCAAAGTTCTTGCCCTTGATGCCGGTTTCGATGTCGACCTTAGCGGTCTTGCTGTTGGTGCCATTCAGATAGACGCCATTCTCCCAGCCAGCTGCAACCAGAACCTTATCAGCCAGGTTCTTCCAGCTGTCCACCTTCTTAGCGCTCTTGGGCTCAGCAACGACGACGACAGTGTAGTCCCCATCAGCCTGGACGAAGACCTGAGCCACGCCCTCTTTGACCTTGGTATTGCCCTTATTGACACTCTCCTTGGCATCCTTGTATGCCTTCTCGCCGGTGAAGTTGACGGACTTGAAGTTGACATCCGTATTGTCGTGAGTTCTCCAAGCACTCTCCAGAGCTTTCTCAGCCTTGTCCTCAATGATGGCATTGGTGACAGCACAGCCAGTCAGCATAGACAGAGCCATGACGCCCACGAGAGCAACAGCCATGATCTTCTTGAACATTTTCATAGTGATATTCCTCCAATAAAAAATATTTTTTATTTCGGCAAACCACTACAAGAACTTCGTGGTCTGTCTCGATGGGTTCAGTATAGTGCATTTTCACAGGATTGTCAAGATACGGTATTGTTTTCGGCATTTTGTCCAATCGGGAGCCGTGAAAAATAGCAAACTGCCCGTTAAACGTGCATTCGTGCCAAAATTTGTGTCAAGCATCCCCAAAAGCTGCCCTTTGCTTTACCTTTATAACAAGGGCAAAAGCTCTACCTGCACAGGGGAAAATGGCCGAGATCCCGTTCATGCTTTTACTGCCTTTTCAAACTCCGCTTCCAGCGCCTCGTTGACGGCGCGGACGGCGGCGGCATCGGGTTTGATGGCCGTGCGGTCGTAGGTGAACAGGCCGTTCACCTCGTCCTCCACATCGGTCAGCTGGGTGTACACCAGCGCCGAGAGGCCCTTTTTCAGCTGCGGGAGCACCGTCTTGCGCTGCAGATCGCAGTAGCGCTCCGTCAGCTCTGCCCGGCTTCTGGCCGTGCCGTAGCCGTAGGTCTTCCGGGGCGGCTCATGGCCGGGCATGGGCCATGCAATGCCGCCGTACTCGCTGAGGGCCACCGTGCGCATATTCGGGCGGATGCGGAGCGGATAGAAGTAGTTGTGGATGGAATGCACATCTCCCCCGCCCCGGTCGAACCAGCCGCTGGCCTCGTCCACCGGACGGGACGGGTCGAGGGCGCGGAGAGTCTCGGTGGCTTTCCGCGCGTCGAACTGCCCCCACCCCTCGTTGAACGGCACCCAGCACCCGATGCAGGGGTGCCGCCCCAGCGCGGCTGCCGTGTCGGCCAGCTCCCGGGCGTACTCCTCCCGGCTGTGGGCGCTGCCCCGGCCCAGAAAGCCCCACAGCAGCTTCCCGTCCGGGGCATGGCGCATCAAGGGCTGTAAGGCGTTGGTCAGGTAGGTGACGTACCACATCGGGTAGGCCCCGCCGCCGTTGACCATATCCTGCCAGACGATGATGCCCAGTTTATCGCAGTGGTAGTACCAGCGCTCCGGCTCGATCTTGGCGTGCTTGCGCAGCAGGTTGAAGCCCAGCTCCCGCACGGTGTGCAGTTCGTGCTCCACGGCGGCGTCGGAGGGCGGGGTGTAGAGGCCATCGGGCCAATAGCCCTGGTCCAGCAGGCCGTTGAGCAGGATGGGCTTGTCATTGAGGAAAAACCGCCGGATGCCCTTTGCATCCTCTTTGCACTCCCACTTGCGGAGGGCGAAATAGCTGTGGACGGTGTCGAAGTCATTTTCTTCGCCCTGGGTCGTGCCGACCGTCAGATCATAGAGGAAGGGGCTGTCGGGGCTCCACGGGAAGAAATGCTCTTCGGCGATGTTCAGGGTCACTTCGCCGTCCCGGTCGGCCTCGTCGCTGCCCCAGTCCTCGGCGATGGTCACGCCGCCGGCCCGCACCACGGCCCAGAGGTTCACCGCACCGCCGGGCTTCGAGGTATGGACTTTCACGGTCACGGTCCGGGCGTCGTAGTCCGGAGTGACGGTCAACGTATCAATGTAATTTTCCGGCACCCGCTCCAGCCACACCGTCTGCCAGATGCCGCTCTGGGCCGGGTAGAACATCCCGCCGGGCCGGAGGGTCTGCTTGCCTCTCGCCTGCGTGCCGGTGCCGGTGGGGTCCTGCACCGCCACCCAGAGGGTGTTGCGGCCCTGCGGGCGGAGCAGGTCGGTGATGTCCAGCGCAAAGGGCCAGTAGCCGCCCCGGTGTCCCCCGGCCAGACGGCCATTGACCTCCACCGCGCAGGCGTAGTCCACCGCCCCGAAGTGGAGCAGGACGCGCCCGCCCTCGCCTGCCGGGGGCGTGAAGGTGCGGTGGTAGTGGAGCCACTGGCCGGGCTGCAACGTCCGGCCCACGCCGGAGGCTTTCGCCTCGGGCGAATAGGGCACGAGGATAGCGCCGTCCCACTTTGCCGGGAACTCCGAGCTCTGGGTGATGGCGTAGTCCCACGGGCCGTTCAGGTTGACGTAGCTGTCCCGGCGCATACTCGGGCGGGGATATTCGGGGAGCGGATGCATGACATCACCTCACGATCATCGATAGGCTGCGGCCAGCTTTTCCAGTGCGGGCAGACTGCGCTTCACCTTCTCGGTGTCGATGCAGTAGGCAAAGCGGACATAGCCCTTCACGCCGAAGGTGTCGCTGGGGACCAGCAGCAGATCGAACTCCCGGGCCTTGAGGCAGAAGGCGTTGGCGTCCTCTTCCAGCGCCTTCGGGAAGATATAAAATGTACCGCCGGGGCGCTCCACCTCAAAGCCCAGCTCGGTGAGCTTATCGTACAGCAGGTCCATGTTCGTCTCGTAGACGGACAGATCACTGGTGACGTCGAGGCACTCGGCAGTGGCTTTCTGGATGATGCTGGGCGGGCAGTTGTGGCCGGTGAAGCGGGAGATCTGAGCCATCATGTCCACCAGCACGTCTTCGCCCTCGCAGCCGGGCCGGACGGCCACATAGCCCAGACGTTCGCCGGGCAGGCTCAGGCTCTTGGAGAAGGAGAAGCAGGTCAGGGTGTGGGGGTAGAACGCTGCCGGGTAAGGCACCTTTTTGCCGTCGAAGGCGATGTCACGGTAGGGCTCGTCGCTGACGAGGAAGATGTTGTGGCCGAAAACTTTGCTCTTTTCGGTCAGGATGTCGGCCAGACGGCTCAGGGTCTCGGCGGAGTAGACGACGCCGGTGGGGTTGTTCGGGGTGTTGATGAGGACGCAGGTGACGTTCTCGGTCAGCATCTCTTCAAAGGCGTCGAGATTCGGCTGGAAAGCCGGTGCCTGAGGCGGCACGACCTTGAGCACAGCGCCGGTCCCCTCCACATAGGGGCCGTACTCGGGGAAGTAGGGGGCGAAGGTCAGCACCTCGTCGCCGGGCTTTGTCACAGCGCGGATGGCGTGGGCGATAGCGCCCGCCGCACCGGTGGTGGGGAAAATATCCTTCTGCTCATAAGGCAGGCCGAAAGTCTTTGCCAGATGGGCCGCCACGGCGGTGCGGAAGCCCGGGTCGCCCTGACTGGGGCAGTAGCCGTGGAGGGCGACAGGCTCTTCCTCGGCCAGCAGGGTCTGCATGGCTTTGGTGAACTTGTCCGGGCAGGGGACGCTGGGGTTGCCCAGCGAGTAGTCGAACACGTTCTCATAGCCTATCTCGGCGGCGCGCTGTTTACCGTACATGAAAGTCTCGCGGATGACGCTCTTGTGGCCCAGCATGGCGCGGTAAGTCTCGTTCAACATAATACTTTCCCTCTTTTTTATTGATCCTCTTCCGGCAGGGCGGAGGCATAGCTCTGCTCCACCTTCACCATACAGCAGTATCCCGGATCCTGCTCCTTGACGAAATTGCACATCTCGGCCAGCCGCGCGTCCTTGTCGCCGGTGTAGCCCGCCGGGAACACGAGGTCGAACAGCACGTTGGTGTGGCTGTCCCCCGGCACGATGCGCAGGTCGTGGATGGACAGACGAGGGTCCATCTGGCGGGCTTTTTCCATCAAACGGCTCCGCAGGACGCCTACGGCGGCGTCCGACGTCACGATGGGGTCGTAGTGGATGGTGACCTGTAAGTGGTCTTTTTTCAGAAAATCCCGCTCGATGTTGTCGATGATGTCGTGGGCTTCCAGCGGGTCGGCTTCGGCGGGGAACTCGATGTGGAGCGAGGCGAACTGATGCCCCGGGCCGTAGTCGTGGACCATCAGATCGTGGACGCCCAGCACCTCCGGGTAGCTCATGACGGTGTGCTCGATGTGCTCCACCAGCTCCGGCGAGGGGCTTTCGCCCAGCAGGGGGCTGAGGGTGTCCATCATAAGCCCCCAACCCGACCAGAGGATGAACGCCGCCACTGCCACGCCCATGAGGCCGTCCAGCACGTCCCAGCCCGTCAGGTGGGAGAGGACGGTGGACAGGAGCACGGCGCTGGTGGTCAGCACGTCGTTCCGGCTGTCGGCGGCGGTGGCCATCAGAGTCTCGGAGTTGATGCGCTGGCCGATGGTCTTATTGAAGCGGCTCATCCAGAGCTTGACGCCGATGGACGCCGCCAGCACCCCCACACTGAGCCAGCTGAACACCACTGCCGTCGGATGCAGCACTTTGAGCACAGATTCTTTCAGCAGCGAAAGCCCGATGGCGAGGATGGTGACGCAGACCACGAGGCCCGCCAGATACTCATACCGGGCGTGGCCGTAGGGGTGCTTTTCGTCCGGACCTTTGGCCGCCAGACGGAAGCCCACGAGGCTCACCACGTTGGACGAGGCGTCCGAGAGGTTGTTCAGAGCATCGGCCATGATGGCGATGGAGCCGAACAGCGTCCCCGCCGCCAGCTTGCCCAGACAGAGCAGGAGATTGCAGGCCATGCCCACGAGGCTGGCCAGATTGCCGTAGGCCGTGCGGACGGCGGCGTTCTTCGTATCGTCCGGGTGCCGGACGAACAGGCGGATGAGCAGTTGTGTCATAACATTCCCTCTCAGCAGGTGTTTTGATGCTACCAGTATAGCACTGCACTTTATGGTTTTGAAGTATTTTGGTAAAATTTTTCGGGTATGCAAAGCCCCCGGCGGGGAAGTTCCCTGCCGGGGGCGGAGTTTTTGGGGTCAAGCGCTCCTTACTTATCGGAAGGCTTGCTCAAATCGATGCTGCGGATGATCTTGCGCACGGGCAGCACGCTCTTGGCGTTCATGGACAGCTCGTCCACGCCCATCCGCAGGAAGGTCTCGGTGAGGGCGGTGTCTGCGCCCAGCTCGCCGCAGATGCCCACCCAGATGCCGTGGCGGTGGCCCGCGTCGATGGTCATCTTGATGGCCCGGAGCACAGCGGGGTGGTGCGGGTTGAAGAAGGGCTCCAGCTTTGCGTTCTGGCGGTCCAGAGCGCAGGTGTACT
>OGEK01001519.1_pt1 | contig 14948 bp, 15 predicted proteins | sample 1570641 | NCBI WGS metagenome assembly OGEK01 (sample SAMEA2582136, study PRJEB24529) | metagenome | biome: Human gut stool | place: China | collected 2011
ATGCGCGTCGGCAGTAGCGATAATCTCGCCTTGTGGATTAATTACCCGGCTGTCACCGCGATAATGGCAGCCGTTGCCATCGCTGCCGACGCGATTGCATCCCGCCACATACGCCTGATTCTCAATCGCGCGGGCCGTCAGCAATGCCTGCCAGTGCAGAGAGCGCGGAGCAGGCCAGTTGGCGACGTATAGGGCGAGGTCATAATCGTTGAGATTGCGCGACCACACAGGAAAACGTAAGTCGTAGCACACCAGCGGCAAAATACGCCAGCCGCGCCATTCCACAATCACTCGCGCATTGCCCGCTTTATAATGTAGATGCTCATCTGCCATGCGGAACAGATGACGCTTATCATAAAAATGTACCGTGCCGCCCGGCTCAACCAGCAAAAAGCGGTTAACCGAACCAGACTCCGTTTGTAATGCAACACTGCCTGCAATCAGCGCATTGCACTGCTGCGCTTTGGCTGTCATCCAGTTCACTACGTCATCTTGTGCTAGCGACGAAGCTGCCGCTTCCATGGCAAAGCCGCTGGTAAACATCTCCGGTAGAACGATCACATCGCGTCCGGTAATACCTTCCAGTTGACGATCAAAATGACGCAGGTTGGCAGGACCATCCATCCACACCAGTGGTTGCTGTAAAAGCGTAATCTTCAAACCAGACACGGTGTACAACTCCTTTATGCGAAGGGTTTTATAACTCTAACACCTTATCAGGCAGTTGCCTTAGCGCAGAATAAATTGATAACAAATGCTGATATTGGAAATATCTGATTTGCAAATTATCGTGTTATCGCCAGGCTTTAGGAGGTTAATAACATGGGCAGGATAAGCTCGGGAGGAATGATGTTTAAGGCAATAACGACAGTCGCCGCTCTGGTCATCGCCACCAGTGCAATGGCGCAGGATGATTTAACCATTAGCAGCCTTGCAAAGGGCGAAACCACCAAAGCTGCGTTTAATCAGATGGTGCAAGGGCATAAGCTACCTGCATGGGTGATGAAAGGCGGTACTTATACTCCCGCACAAACCGTAACGTTGGGAGATGAGACGTATCAGGTGATGAGCGCGTGCAAACCGCATGACTGTGGCTCGCAACGTATCGCTGTGATGTGGTCCGAGAAATCTAATCAGATGACGGGGCTGTTCTCGACTATTGATGAGAAAACGTCGCAAGAGAAACTCACCTGGCTGAATGTGAACGATGCGCTTTCGATTGATGGTAAAACGGTGCTGTTCGCGGCGTTGACCGGCAGCCTGGAAAACCATCCGGATGGCTTTAATTTTAAATAATTAGCGGATAAAGAAACGGAGCCTTTCGGCTCCGTTATTCAATTACGCGGCTTCAACTTTCCGCACTTTATCCGGCAACTTTACCGGCTTCGTCGCCAGCTCTTCCGGATCAAAGTCATCAACGTTAATACTGCGCAGACGGCTTTCTTCAGCTTTCACCAGAATAGCGGCTTCATCTTTATCAATCAGCCCCTTCGCCAGCGCGTTATGCGCCAGTTCATCCAGACGGGTAAACGGCAGGTTTTTACCCAGCTCTTTACAGATCCGCTGATGAATTGGGTCGGCGGCAATCACATCCACCAGCGCCTCTTCCAGCAAGCCAACCGGATTATGCTCGCTCGGCGTCAGGTACTGACCGCGACCAATGCGGGAACGGGTGGCGTTCGGCACTTGTAAAATCTTCGCCACCTTATGATCCAGCTTGTCAGACGGTGCCAGATAATGACGTCCGGTCGGGAAGATCACTACATTCAGCAGCCCGGCAACCACGCGGTTCGGGAAGTTTTGCAGTAAATCGTCCATCGCCTGTTCAGCCTTATACAGCGCATCCTGTACGCCCCAGTGCACCAGCGGCAGATCGGCTTCATTACGGCCTTCGTCGTCATAACGCTTCAGAACGGCAGAGGCGAGGTAAAGCTGGCTTAAAATATCCCCCAGGCGGGCCGAGATACGCTCACGACGTTTCAGGCTGCCGCCCAGCACAGCCATCGAGACATCAGAAAGCAGGGCGAGGTTGGCGCTCAGGCGGTTCAGGTGCTGATAGTAGCGTTTAGTGGCATCGCCGGTTGGCGTGCTGCTGGTTAAACCGCGCGTCAGGCCCAGCCAGAAGCTGCGAACTTTGTTACTGCCGACGTGACCGATATGTTTGAACAGCAGTTTATCGAACGCGTTAACGTCATTGTTCTTCGCCGCTTCCATCTCTTCCAGCACGTACGGATGGCAACGAATCGCTCCTTGTCCGAAGATCATCATGCTGCGGGTCAGAATGTTAGCCCCTTCAACGGTGATGGCAATCGGTGCGCCCTGGTAAGCACGCGCCAGGAAGTTGCTTTGCCCGAGCATAATGCCTTTACCGCCGGTAATATCCATCGCATCAATAATCGACTGCTGCCCGCGGTGGGTACAGTGATACTTAACGATAGCCGACAGCACGGCAGGTTTTTCACCGAGCATAATGCCGTAGGTAATCAGCGATGCCGCAGCATCCATCACATAGGCATTACCGGCAATACGCGCCAGCGGCTCTTCAATCCCTTCCATCTTACCAATAGAAATTTTGAACTGACGGCGAATGTGCGCATACGCGCCCGTTGCCAGCGCTACCGATTTCACACCGCCGGTTGAGTTGGAAGGCAGGGTGATGCCGCGGCCTACCGAGAGGCACTCCACCAGCATCCGCCAGCCTTGCCCGGCCATTTTTGGTCCGCCGATAATGTAATCGATCGGTACGAAGACATCTTTACCGCGCGTCGGTCCGTTCTGGAACGGTACGTTCAGCGGGAAATGGCGACGACCAATTTCCACGCCCGGCGTGGTGGTCGGGATCAGCGCACAGGTAATACCTAAATCTTCTGCGCCACCCAGCAGTTTTTCCGGGTCGGAGAGTTTAAACGCCAGGCCAAGCACAGTCGCAATCGGTGCCAGCGTAATGTAACGCTTGTTCCAGGTCAGACGCATGCCCAGCACCTGCTGGCCCTGCCATTCGCCCATGCAGACAATCCCGGTGTCCGGAATCGCGCCCGCATCGGAACCCGCTTCGGGGCTTGTCAGTGCAAAGCAAGGGATCTCCTGACCACGCGCCAGACGCGGCAGATAGTGATTTTTCTGCTCGTCAGTGCCGTAATGTTGCAGCAGCTCGCCCGGGCCTAATGAGTTTGGCACGCCGACGGTAATCGCCAGGATCCCGCTCACGCCGGAGAGTTTTTGCAGCACGCGAGACTGGGCATAAGCCGAGAACTCCAGCCCGCCGTACTCTTTTTTGATAATCATCGCGAAGAAACGATGCTCTTTAAGGTACGCCCACAACTCCGGCGGCAGATCCGCCAGCTCATGGGTGATCTGGAAATCATTCGCCATCCGGCAGGCTTCTTCTACCGGGCCGTCGAGAAACGCTTGCTCTTCGGCGGTCAGGCGCGGCTGCGGATAGTTATGCAGCTTTTTCCAGTCCGGCTTGCCCTGGAACAAGTCGCCCTCCCACCAGGTGGTGCCCGCATCAATCGCTTCTTTCTCAGTGCGCGACATCGGCGGCATCACCTTACGGAAACCGCGAAATACCGGCGCGGAAATCATCGACTTACGCATAGGTGCAAAGTTAAACGGCACGAGGATAATGGCCAGCGGCACCAGTACCCACGCCGACCACAGACCAGCAACGCCGAGGGCGGCTGTCCAGGCGAGCAAAATCAGACTGCTGATAAATAAGCTCACGCGGTGATAGAACAACGCGCCGAGCAGGACAACCGTAGCGAGAATACTCAAAATCATCATAACGAAAAGCCCCTTACTTGTAGGAGGTCTGACCACTTGTGATGATATGGTTGTAGTGGATGTAAAAATATTTAGCAATGTGTTTACAATATAATTACAACAAAGCTCACATTGTTGCTGTTTTTATCCGCACTTCAGGTCAAAAAGTCCTGGTCATAGCACCTGCCCGTACTTCTCGCTTTTGGCGGTATCCGGTACACTGCATTTTGTCTATTACATTTATGCTGAAGGATATCCTCATGTACCAGGATCTTATTCGTAACGAACTGAACGAAGCGGCGGAAACGCTGGCTAACTTTTTAAAAGATGACGCCAATATTCACGCCATTCAGCGCGCGGCGGTCCTGTTAGCAGACAGCTTTAAAGCCGGTGGCAAAGTGCTTTCCTGTGGCAACGGCGGCTCCCATTGCGACGCTATGCACTTTGCCGAAGAGTTGACGGGGCGCTACCGTGAAAACCGTCCGGGCTATCCGGCGATTGCCATTTCTGACGTTAGTCATATTTCCTGCGTCGGTAACGATTTTGGTTTCAACGATATTTTCTCCCGTTACGTTGAAGCGGTAGGTCGCGAAGGCGATGTACTACTGGGGATCTCCACCTCCGGTAACTCTGCAAACGTGATCAAAGCGATCGCGGCGGCGCGTGAGAAGGGGATGAAAGTGATCACCCTGACCGGTAAAGACGGCGGTAAAATGGCTGGCACAGCGGATATCGAAATTCGCGTACCGCACTTTGGTTATGCCGACCGCATTCAGGAGATCCACATTAAAGTGATCCATATCCTGATCCAGTTAATTGAAAAAGAGATGGTTAAGTAAGTCTGGCGTAGGCCGAATAATGCGTTTACGCCGCATCCGACCTGAAAATACTTAAATCAATCTTCGCCGGGGGCCATGCGCTCCCGCTGTTGTGGGGGTTACCTATGTGCGAATTGCTCGGGATGAGCGCCAACGTCCCTACCGATATCTGCTTTAGTTTCACCGGACTTGTACAGCGTGGTGGTGGAACCGGGCCACATAAAGATGGCTGGGGCATTACCTTTTACGAAGGTAAAGGCTGTCGCACATTTAAAGATCCGCAACCCAGCTTTAATTCCCCCATCGCCAAACTTGTCCAGGACTACCCGATAAAATCCTGTTCGGTGGTGGCTCATATTCGCCAGGCGAATCGGGGCGAGGTGGCGCTGGAAAATACTCACCCGTTTACCCGCGAGTTATGGGGGCGTAACTGGACTTATGCCCATAACGGACAACTGACGGGATACAAATCACTGGAAACCGGCAACTTCCGCCCGGTCGGTGAAACCGACAGCGAAAAAGCCTTCTGCTGGCTCCTGCATAAATTAACGCAGCGTTACCCGCGCACACCGGGCAACATGGCGGCAGTGTTTAAATATATCGCCTCACTGGCGGATGAACTGCGGCAGAAGGGCGTTTTCAACATGCTGCTTTCTGACGGGCGCTATGTAATGGCGTATTGCTCGACTAATTTACACTGGATCACCCGCCGCGCGCCGTTTGGCGTGGCAACGTTGCTGGATCAGGATGTGGAAATCGACTTCAGCTCGCAGACCACACCGAATGATGTGGTCACGGTGATTGCGACACAGCCGCTGACGGGCAATGAAACCTGGCAAAAGATTATGCCAGGCGAATGGCGCTTATTTTGCCTCGGGGAGCGTGTAGTTTGATGCCAGCTGTGGTTGCACAACTTCGTGGCTTAACGGCTTGCTGACCACGTAACGGCCATTGACCACAGAAACGGTCGGTGGCTTACGGGTTTGCTCAAAGTAGTCGTAGCCCGGCTTCAGTTGCTCCCAGAAGTCCTTAAAGTTGGAATATTTATGGCGCTTCATATTGGCGTCGGTCATGCGGAACGGGTAAATACTCACTTGCACGCTCGGCTGACCAAAAACCAGCGCACCAGTAACGAACTGGAAGATCTCATCAATACCCTGATTGGTCATCGCGTAGCAGCCGATGGAAACACAATCGCCGTGGATCATCAGATATTTCCCTTCATAACCATGCGCACGGTCATAGGCATTGGGGAATCCAATATTAATCGCTTTGTAGTAACGGCTGTCTGGTTTTAACTGATTACGCTGGACGCTATAAAACCCTTCCGGGCTTTTGAAATCGCCCTGACGCTGTTTTGGCCCTAAGCCGCCGGAATATTTACAGATTTTATAGCTGTCGAGCAGTTGATATTGCTCGCCCATTTTGACGTAGAGATCGAGTGTACGTTCTTCCTTGAAGATCTGGATGTAGACAGGGGATCCCATCAACTGCTGCTTATACTCTTTGCTCACTGGCGTGGTCGAGCTACTGCTGCCCAGCAAACCGGCAAACGAAACGCACGGGATCAACAACATCGCAAGAATTAATGCGATTTTACGCATACTGCTTATTCCTTGATAAAACGGTTACACACGCCAGGACGGCAAAATGGATCCCAAATCGGAATAGTCTGGATTGGGAAGGCTCACATTATCACCAAAAGAGTTTTACGCAAGCCTGTCGGCGCAGGGTTTACAAATTTAGCACAGGGGCAGTTTTCAATAGTCCGAAAAGCGCATGTATCATTTATTTCCTAAGATTATGAAACCTCAATAGTAATATGCAAATAAGCAATTAATAATCCCGTTTACTCCTCTGGTCTTTTAAAATTCTCACCTTCATTCAGCCGGTTTATGTCCTTCATGTCTTCGTTCTTGCTCGGCAGATTTCTGCATCCAGGCGTGTTTTCGTTATGCGTTTTGCTCCCTTTACTCGCCAGCGCCACCACATCACATATCTCTTTCAGCTACGCCGCCCGCCAGCGGATGCAAAACCGTGCGCGTTTATTAAAACAGTACCAAACCCATCTGAAAAAACAGGCCAGCTATATTGTGGAAGGCAATGCCGAAAGCAGAAAGGCGCTGCGCCAGCACAACCGCGAACAGATAAAACAGCATCCAGAATGGTTTCCTGCGCCGCTCAAGGCAAGTGACAGACGCTGGCAGGCGCTGGCGGAGAACAACCATTTCTTAAGCAGCGACCATCTACACAACATCACCGAAGTGGCGATTCACCGCCTGGAGCAGCAGCTTGGCAAGCCTTACGTCTGGGGCGGCACGCGGCCCGATCAAGGCTTCGACTGTAGCGGGTTGGTTTTTTATGCCTACAACAAGATCCTCGAGGCGAAGCTCCCACGCACGGCTAATGAGATGTATCACTATCGCCGGGCAACCATTGTGGCGAATAACGACCTGCGCCGGGGAGATTTGCTGTTTTTTCATATCCACAGCCGCGAGATTGCCGACCATATGGGCGTGTATCTGGGCGATGGACAGTTTATTGAGTCGCCGCGCACCGGGGAAACCATACGGGTAAGTCGGTTAGCTGAACCTTTCTGGCAGGACCATTTTTTAGGCGCGCGCCGGATTTTGACGGAAGAGACGATTTTGTAAATGGGTAATATTGACGAACTGGCAAAAGGTCGGATGCCACGCGGCATCCGACCTGTTTACATCTGGGCTGAAAACTCACGTTCTAAGACATCAACAATGAGCTGGTTTTTTGAAATGGAATGTTGTCTGGCGACGATGGTCAGCCGCGAATCAATGTGATGAGGAACACGAAGCGTCAGGCGTTTTTGCTCTTCTTCTTCACGAAAAGGGGCAATACCGTCCTCTTCACAATCCGCCATCCACTCATCCAGCGCGCTTTCGCCTTCACGATATAATGCCTCAATACTTGTGGCTACAAAGTCACAATAACCGTTTACATTGAGGAACTTGCCGCGAAATGCGTTGATATCGGCTTCAAATGTCACTGCGGCTGGTTGACCTTTAATTGTGATAATGTTCGATGCTTTATTCATAATCTACCCCTACACAGTTAACAAACCACTCCTTAAGACCTGCTACTGCGCCTTTATCCATCACATTCTTTGGATGTGGCTCATGTGTGCTGAATTTGGTCGTTCCAATCTGAAATTTTCGTCTGGAGCCGTTGTTATTTTTTATTGTTCCACCCACAGCTTTAATGAGTGCAACAACATCATCCCATTTAATTCCAGATTTTGGCGGCTCCGTCATTACATCGTCGAATGTTTTTCTATGACGAGAGCCTAGCGCGCTGACCTTAATCATACTATCAATCCATGACGTCATTGTATGGTGTCATCGTAGTCTCTTTGCAGTGTGACGTCAATTAATGGTGTCAGGTGCTGCAAAGCATGGAAAAGATTCCTCAATCAACTCAACGCCCCCATAATCTTCAACTCCAGCTCGTCCGGCACTTCGTTATACGACAGCACATGCAGCCCCGGCGCAAACAACCTTGCATAACGCGCCAGCAAAGGACGCAACTGCGGCGGCACCAGCAGCACCGGGTCTTTCCCCGCCGCTTTCATCTGCTCTTTTACCTGCGGCATCGTACTCTGGAACTGGTTGAGCATATTCGGATCGACCGGCACGCTGTCGAGCATCACTTTCCCGCCCTGTTGCGCCTGATTCACCACGTTGGTGAGCAGATTTTCCAGCTCATTATTCAGCGTATACACCGTCAGCTCCTGCTTGCGAACGAACGGATGGGTAATGCTGCGCCGCAATGCCAGGCGCACATCGGCCGCCAGCAGGATATGATCTTTGGTCACTGTGCTACTGGCGACCAGCACGGTGGCGATGGTGACAATATCGCGCAGGGAAACGCCTTCGGTCAGCAGCGCCCGGTACACTTTCAGCAATTGGCTGTAATTGAGCGCCGCGCTCAAATCTTCCGCCAGGCGCGGTGCCATCGACGACAAACGGTTATGCAACTGCGTGATGTCATCATAGTTAAACAAATCAGGAATATAGCTGCGCACAATCTTGTTCACATGGGTAGCGATCACGCTGGCGCTGTCGATCACCTGATACCCCATATTCAGCGCTTTCGCTTTCTGCGCGGGCTGGATCCAGGTCACCGGCATCCCGTACGCCGGGTCGTTCCCCAGCACGCCGTCAATCTCGCCGTAGGTTTCGCTGGAGGGCAGGGCCATCAGTTTATCCGCCGGAATATCCGCTTCATCGGCCTTAATGCCGTTGATGAATATGGCGTACTGGCTGGGCTTGAGGCGGAAGTTTTCCCGAATACGGATCTCCGGCAGCAGCACGCCGTTGCCGTCGGATATCACTTGCCGCACGCCGCGAATACGCTGGGTGAGTGGGTTACCCTGCGCTTTATCGACCAGCGCCACCAGTTTGTAACCGAGGCTTAAACTGATGGGTTCGATCAGCGGAATAGTCTCCCAACTGACCTGTTGCTCGCTGGTTTCGGTGATGGTGCGGGTCAGCGTTTCGAGGCTTTTCTCCTCCGCCTCCGCCGCCTGCGGGCGTTTGCTCATCCGCCAGCCGGTAAAACCAAGCAGGGCGCTGAACAGCAAAAACGGCAGATGCGGCATCCCCGGCACAACCGCCAGCACAAACATGATCCCGGTGGCGGTGTAGAGCACCGACGGGCTTGCCAGCAACTGGTTACGCACGTCATGGGCAATATCGCCGTTGTCGCTGACGCGGGTGACGATAATCGCCGCCGCGGTGGAAAGCAGCAGGGACGGGATCTGCGCCACCAGGCCGTCGCCGATGGTCATCAGCACATATTGCTGGAAGGCGGCATCGGCGCTCAGGTTGTATTTGAAGATCCCGATACAGACGCCGCCGATCAGGTTGATCGCCAGAATCATCATCCCGGCGATGGCATCCCCGCGCACAAACTTCGATGCCCCGTCCATTGCGCCGTAGAAATCGGCCTCGCTGGCAACATCTTTACGCCGGGTTTGCGCCTGCGCCTGGTTGATCAACCCGGCGTTAAGATCGGCGTCAATCGCCATCTGTTTGCCGGGCATCGCGTCCAGGGTAAAGCGGGCAGAAACCTCGGAAATACGCTCGGCCCCTTTGGTGACGACGATAAAGTTGATTGTCAACAGCGTCAGTAAATCCGAGCGTGAAAGCATTATCGCCGCGCTGCACGGGCAGTCGATTTTCAATGGCGGCGGGTTGTCGCCGTTAAATAAAATCAGCCTGTCTCATCCGCCAAAACCTGCCACCGTGGCGGTGCCGGAAGAGACGGAGAAAAAAGCGCGTGACGTCAATGAGAAAACGGCGCTGCTGAAGAAGAAATCCGCTACTGAGCTTGGCGAGCTGGCGACCAGTATCAACACCATTGCCCGTGATGCACATATGGAAGCGAATCTGGAGATGGAGATTGTTCCCCAGGGACTGCGCGTGCTGATTAAAGATGACCAGAACCGCAATATGTTTGAACGCGGCAGCGCACAGATTATGCCGTTCTTTAAAACTTTGCTGGTGGAGCTCGCGCCAGTGTTCGACTCGCTCGATAACAAAATTATTATTACCGGGCATACCGATGCGATGGCCTACAAAAACAATATCTACAACAACTGGAACCTTTCGGGCGATCGCGCGCTTTCGGCTCGTCGGGTGCTGGAAGAGGCCGGAATGCCGGAAGATAAAGTGATGCAGGTGAGCGCGATGGCGGACCAGATGCTGCTGGACGCGAAAAATCCGCAAAGCGCGGGCAACCGACGCATTGAGATTATGGTGCTGACCAAAAGTGCGTCCGATACGCTGTATCAATACTTTGGTCAGCATGGGGATAAAGTGGTGCAGCCGCTGGTGCAAAAGCTGGATAAGCAGCAGGTGCTTTCGCAGCGAACGCGCTAGATGCTGAATCTTTACGCATTTCTCAAACCCTGAAATCACTGTATACTTTACCAGTGTTGAGAGGTGAGCAATGCGTAAAATCATTCATGTGGATATGGACTGCTTTTTCGCCGCAGTGGAGATGCGCGACAATCCCGCCCTGCGCGATATCCCTATTGCTATTGGCGGCAGCCGCGAACGTCGGGGGGTGATCAGCACCGCCAATTATCCCGCGCGTAAATTTGGCGTACGTAGCGCTATGCCTACTGGGATGGCGCTCAAATTATGCCCACATCTCACCTTGCTTCCGGGGCGCTTTGACGCCTACAAAGAAGCCTCAAATCATATCCGTGAAATCTTCTCGCGCTACACCTCGCGCATTGAACCGTTGTCACTGGATGAGGCCTATCTCGATGTCACCGATAGCGTCCATTGCCACGGTTCTGCGACCCTCATCGCCCAGGAAATCCGCCAGACGATTTTCAGCGAGCTGCAACTGACGGCGTCTGCGGGCGTGGCACCAGTAAAGTTTCTCGCCAAAATCGCCTCCGACATGAATAAACCCAACGGCCAGTTTGTGATTACGCCGGCAGAAGTTCCGACATTTTTACAAACCTTACCGCTGGCAAAAATCCCCGGCGTCGGCAAAGTCTCGGCGGCAAAACTGGAAGCGATGGGGCTGCGGACCTGCGGTGATGTGCAAAAGTGTGATCTGGTGACTCTGCTCAAACGTTTTGGCAAATTTGGCCGCATTTTGTGGGAGCGTAGTCAGGGGATTGACGAGCGCGACGTTAACAGCGAACGGTTGCGAAAATCCGTCGGCGTGGAACGCACGATGGCGGAAGATATTCATCACTGGTCTGAATGTGAAGCGATTATCGAGCGGCTGTACCCGGAACTTGAACGCCGTCTGGCAAAAGTAAAACCTGATTTACTGATTGCTCGCCAGGGGGTGAAATTAAAGTTTGATGATTTTCAGCAAACCACTCAGGAGCACGTCTGGCCGCGGCTGAATAAAGCTGACTTAATTGCCACCGCGCGTAAAACCTGGGATGAACGTCGCGGCGGGCGCGGTGTGCGGCTGGTGGGGCTGCATGTGACGTTGCTTGACCCGCAAATGGAAAGACAACTGGTGCTGGGATTATGATGTATACTATTATGTATATTCTGGTGTGCATTATTATGAGGGTATCACTGTATGCATCGAATTCTCGCTGAAAAATCGGTCAATATCACTGAGTTACGTAAAAATCCAGCAAAATACTTTATTGATCAACCGGTTGCGGTTCTTTCTAATAATCGCCCCGCAGGATATCTCTTAAGTGCCAGCGCATTCGAAGCGTTAATGGACATGCTTGCAGAACAAGAGGAGAAAAAACTGGTGAAGGCGCGCTTCCGTCCGAGTGCCGCAAGATTAGAGGAAATTACACGCCGCGCTGAACAATATCTTAATGATATGACGGATGATGATTTCAATGACTTTAAGGAATAAGGATGCGGGTATTCAAAACAAAACTTATTCGCCTGCAACTTACAGCAGAGGAACTTGATGCGTTAACGGCGGATTTTATTTCCTATAAGCGTGACGGTGTTTTGCCAGATATATTTGGTCGCGATGCACTCTACGACGACTCGTTTACCTGGCCATTAATCAAATTTGAGCGAGTTGCTCATATTCATCTGGCAAATGTGAATAATCCATTTCCGCCACAGTTGCGCCAATTCAGCAGAACGAATGACGAAGCGCATTTGGTATATTGTCAGGGTGCGTTTGATGAGCAAGCATGGTTGCTCATTGCCATTCTGAAGCCTGAACCTCATAAACTGGCTCGAGATAACAACCAAATGCATAAAATTGGAAAAATGGCAGAAGCGTTTCGCATGCGTTTTTGAATTTATATTATGAATAACATACAAATAAGAGATTATCAGCCTGGCGATTTTCAGCAACTATGCGCTATTTTCATTAGAGCGGTTACGATGACCGCCAGTCAGCATTATTCACCACAACAAATTGCCGCCTGGGCGCAGATTGACGAATCTCGCTGGAAGGAGAAACTCGCGAAATCACAAGTGCGGGTTGCAGTTATTAATGCACAACCGGTTGGTTTTATTTCCCGCATTGAACATTATATCGATATGTTATTTGTTGACCCTGAATACACCCGCCGTGGGGTTGCCAGCGCTTTGTTAAAACCTTTGATTAAGTCTGAATCCGAACTAACGGTAGATGCCAGCATAACCGCAAAACCCTTTTTTGAACGTTATGGTTTTCAGACAGTTAAGCAGCAGCGCGTTGAATGCCGGGGAGCGTGGTTTACTAATTTTTATATGCGATATAAACCGCAACATTAAATCCAGCTTGCAATGAAAATAACGCCCGCCTAGTATGTGCGCGTTTTCTTATTCCACAAACTGCAAGGAGGTAAATCATGACAAATCCTTTATCAATGACTCTTTGCAGACCTTTCCAGGATTAATTCTTTTTTTCTTGCCCTGGATTCGTCTGCCATTTCCTGATTTTTATATTTATATACTCTAAATAATTCGAGTCGCAGTACATGCAACTTGAAGTATGACGAGTATAAATGGAATGATACATGGGCAAATATATTCGTCCCTTATCCGATGCGGTATTTACCATCGCATCTGATGACCTGTGGATCGAGAGTTTAGCGATCCAACAATTACACACCACGGCAAATTTACCCAACATGCAGCGCGTAGTAGGGATGCCAGATTTACACCCCGGACGCGGCTACCCGATTGGCGCAGCGTTCTTCTCCGTAGGCCGTTTTTACCCGGCACTGGTCGGCAATGATATCGGCTGCGGTATGGCGCTATGGCAAACAGATATTTTCGCGCGCAAATACAACGCCGATAAGTTTGAAAAGCGATTATCAGATCTGGATGACGTTGCTGAAGAAAGCTGGCTGGAGGAAAACCTGCCGTCAGCATTTGCACAGCATCCGTGGCGCAGCTCGCTTGGCTCCATCGGTGGCGGTAACCACTTCGCAGAACTGCAACAGATTGATCAAATTATCGACGCGGAACTGTTTGCACTGGCTGGTCTGGATGCGCAGCATCTGCAACTGCTGGTTCATAGCGGCTCGAGGGGGTTGGGGCAGTCTATTTTACAGCGGCATATTGCCTCGTTTTCGCATCATGGTTTGCCGGAAGGCAGTGACGACGCGCTAAGTTATATTGCGGAACATGATGATGCGCTGGCGTTTGCGCGTATTAATCGCCAGCTGATCGCTTTGCGCATAATGCAACAAGTTAAGGCCAACGGAAATTCGGTTCTGGATGTGGCGCATAACTTTGTTAGCGCATGTCGAATCGGCGATCAACAGGGCTGGTTACACCGTAAAGGGGCTACGCCGGATGACAACGGTCTGGTGATTATTCCCGGTTCACGCGGTGATTACTCCTGGCTGGTTAAGCCTGTTGCGAACGAAAAAACGCTCCACTCGCTGGCGCATGGGGCAGGGCGTAAATGGGGGCGCACCGAGTGTAAAGGGCGTCTGGCAGCGAAATACACGGCGACGCAACTCTCACGTACTGAACTTGGCAGTCGGGTAATTTGTCGCGATAAACAACTCATCTTTGAAGAAGCGCCACAAGCCTATAAATCGGCTGAAAGTGTGGTGCAATGTCTGGTGCTGGCTGGGTTAATTATTCCTGTCGCGCGACTGCGTCCGGTGCTGACGCTCAAAAACAGTGGAGGGAAAAAAGGATGATCTTGCTACAACTCTCCTCAGCTCAGGGGCCGGAAGAATGTTGTCTCGCAGTGAAAAAGGCACTGGACAGGCTGATTAAAGAAGCTGCCCGACAAGACGTCGCGGTAACGGTGCTGGAAACAGAAACGGGCCGCTGCTCTGACACGCTGCGTTCGGCGCTGATTTCTCTGGATGGCGATAACGCATGGGCATTAAGCGAAAGTTGGTGCGGCACTATTCAGTGGATTTGTCCGAGTCCGTATCGGCCTCATCATGGGCGCAAAAACTTGTTTCTGGGCATGCTAACAAGCGGCTGGCGCGATTGCTGATTGCCTGGAAGCTGGAACAACAGCAACAGGAAAATAGCGCGGTGCTGAAATCGCAGCGGCGAATGTTCCATCACCAGATTGAACGTGGCAACCCGAGACGGACATTTACAGGGATGGCTTTTATCGAAGGATAATGAAGGATGAAACTGCCGGAAGGCGATTAAACGCCATCCGGCAGCAAATCAAATAATTACTTCGCCGGAATTTCTTTCAGCAGTTCAGTCAGCAGTGTCCAGTAATGACCTACGCTTTCGATGTGAACTTGCTCATCCGGAGAGTGTGGACCGGTGATTGTTGGCCCGATAGAAACCATGTCCATTTCCGGATACGGTTTTTTAAACAGACCACATTCCAGGCCCGCGTGAATAATCTGGATGTTCGGCGTCTTGTTGAACAGGCGCTGATAAGTTTCACGTACCAGATGCATCA
>OGEK01001534.1_pt1 | contig 14763 bp, 13 predicted proteins | sample 1570641 | NCBI WGS metagenome assembly OGEK01 (sample SAMEA2582136, study PRJEB24529) | metagenome | biome: Human gut stool | place: China | collected 2011
GAACATTAGTACATATAGATAAATTATTAGAAATAACAAAAGAAGTGATAGATAAGGAAATTTTAGGAATAATTATTCCTAAAAATGATGAAGATATGTCTATAAGAGAGATAGTGGAAAACATAGCAAAAGAGCAAAATAAAAAGCTTTATTTAATAAAGTTATCAAAATATGTTTTAAAAATATTGCATGCTGTGGAATCTAGTGTAATAGAAAGCTTATATGGAGATTTAAGGTTTAAATAGAAGGGGTAAAAATGAAAAAAAAGATTTGGATATTTCATCCATATGCTACACCAACAGAAATAATAGGTTTAACTAGACCATATGATTTAAGTAAAGAGCTAAAAAAAAGAGGATATGAGGTAACAATTTTTGGATCATCTTATTTACATTATATATCAAAAAACTTAATAAATGATCAAAAAATGTATATTTCTGAAAAATATGAAGGGATAGAATTTATTTTTATAAAAACTAGGACTTATACTAATAATGGAATAGAAAGAATAAAAAACTTTATAGATTATTATATAAATTTAAATAAGTATATAAAAAAACTAGGTAAAAAAGATATTCCTGATATTATTTATGCTTCATCACCACATCCATTAGCTTTACTTAGTGGAATAAAAAACTCTAGAAAATTAAAAATACCTTGTATAGGAGAAATAAGAGACTTTTGGCCTGAAGTTTTTTTTCTAGGTGGAAAATTTAAAGAAAAAAGTTTGATTGGAAAACTACTATTAAAAGGAGAAAAATATTTATACAAAAATTTAAATGCTCTCATTTTTTTAAAAGAAGGGGATAAAGAATATATAAAAGAACATAAGTGGTCATTAGAACAAGGTGGAGATATAGATTTAAAAAAAATTTACTATATTAATAATGGGGTTGATTTAGATGAATTTGATAAAAATTTGAATGAATATAAATATCAAGATGAAGATTTAGAAAGTGAAAAATTTAAAATAATTTATATTGGTGCTATTAGGAAAGTTAATAATATTGAAAGAATAGTTGAAGTTGCAAAGAAAATAAAAATGGAAGAAATAGAATTTTTAATATTTGGTGATGGCAATGAGAGGGCTATTTTAGAGTTAAAATGTAAAAAAGAAGGAATAGATAATGTTAAATTTAAAGGATATGTTGAAAAAAAATATATCCCATATATTTTGAGTAAGGCTAATTTAAATATTCTAAATTATTCTCAAAGTGAATATAATTGGAAAAGAGGAAATAGTTCTAATAAATTATTTGAATATATGGCTTCTGGAAAACCAATTTTATCAACTGTAAAAATGGGATATTCCATAATAGAAAAGTATAAATGTGGGTTAGAATTAGAAACAGAAAATATAGATGAATTTTATCATAAAATATTAGAGATGAAAAATATGACAAAAGAAAAATATAGATTAATGGGATTAAATGCTAGAAATGGAGTAAAAAATTTTACATATGAAAGATTAGGAGAAAAATTATTAGAAGTTATTGAAAAAGAGGTAAGTAAATGTTAAATTTTTTTATAAATTATTATAAAGCTACTTTTAATGGAGAAATTCAAGAAAAAATTAAAAGAAAAATCTTAATAAAAACGGGATTATTGAAAAAAATAAATTTTATTGATACAAATCAAATAGAAGTTAAGATCAATCCTAAATTTTTATTTAAATCAAAAATTATCATTAGAGAAAACTTTGAAAATAAATATAAAATTTTTAATAAAGAACTAGATCTTTTGAAAAAAATAGATTGGTTTGAAGGAAATAAAAATTCTAATTTAGAATGGTTTAATGAAAAAATTGGATTTTTTAAAGATATAAAAGTGGTATGGGAAATAAATAGACTTCAATTTTTAACATATCTTAGCTTAAATGATAGGAAAAAAGAAGCATTAGTAATATTTGAAGATTGGATAAAAAATAATCCATATAATATAGGCATTAATTGGTATAGCAATCTGGAAGTAGCCATAAGAAGTATATCTATTATAAATTTTCTATCTATAATAGGAAGTGAATATTTAGAGAAATATAAAAAATTAATTTATCTTCATGGAAAACATATATTTCAGGATATTAATTATACAGAAAAATGTATTCCAAATAATCATTTAATAGGAGAAGCAGCAGCCTTATATTGCATTGCTCATTTAATAGAAATTCAAGAGAAAGAAGAATGGTTGAATAAATCAAAAAAAATATTAAAAAAATATTTAAAACATTTACATGGTGACGGAACATATGAGGAAGCAAGCCTTTCTTATCATAAATTTGTTATTCAGATGTATTTAATGGTATGGTTGTTTTCAAAAAAAACAAATGACAATTTTATTGAAAATGAAATAGAAAATAAATTAAAAAAAGCATACATATTTTTGAATACATTAAAAAAACCTAATATTGAATATCCAGATTTTGGAGATAATGATGAAGGTTTTTTTTATAAACTTGAAATAGAGGAAACTTTTGATTCTTTTGTTAAAAGTTTGGGATGTTTTCTAAAACAAGAAGAATATTTTGGAGATATTCAAAAGTTGCTTCAAATATATCAAGTAGAAAATGATATTAAATATGAAAAAATAGAAAATAAAATTTTTTATCCTGAAGGTAAGTATTTTGTATATAAGAATAAAAAAAATTATATTTTCATTCATAATCAAAATCAAGAATATCATTCTCATTCAGATGGAATGACTATTGAACTCATGTTAGATAATAAAAATATTTTAGTAGATTCTGGAACTTTTAATTATAACATTGATAAAAAAAAGAGAAGATATTATAGAGGAACATTATCTCACAATACTGTATGGATTGATGGGGATCAAGCTGAGCAAATAGGAAGTTTTAGATGGATAAATAGTCCAGATACAGAATTAGAATATTTAGAAGAAAATGATAAATATTTTGTGAATGGAATGATTAAAAAATCAAAAAATAAAAAACATATAAGAAAAGTAAAATTTGATAAAAATTTTAATGAAATAAAAATAGAAGAAGAAATTTATAATGCAGATAATTTTATATTAAATTGGATATTTTCAGAAGAAATAGAACTAAAGAAAATTACTGAAGGAAAGTATGGAATAAATGAAAATGATTATGAAATAGAAATCTTTTCAAAAGAAAATATAAAAATAGAATTATTAAGATGTAATTATTCAACTGAATATAATATAGAAAAAGAAACTAGGAAAATACAAATAAAAAATCAAGAGAAAAAACCAATATATAAAATAGTGACTATATTTAAAAAAAGGAAGGATTTATGAAAGTAGGATTAATATTTGGAACAAGACCAGAAGCAATAAAAATGTCTCCAGTATATCATGAACTTAAAGAAAATGGAATAGATGTAAAAGTTGTAGTGACAGGTCAGCATAAAGAAATGCTTTATCAGGTATTAGACCTATTTGAAATAAAACCTGATTATGACTTAGAAATAATGAAACAGGGGCAAGGACTTTCAGAACTTACAGGAAGACTGATGTTGGAACTGGATAAAATAGTAAAAAAAGAAAAATTTGACTATATTTTAGTTCAAGGAGATACAACATCAGTTCTTACAGGGGCCTTAACAGCCTTCTATAATCAAATACCAGTGGGGCATATAGAAGCTGGACTTAGAACAGGAGATATATACTCTCCATTTCCAGAGGAAGCAAATAGAAAACTGGTTGGAAGTATAGCTGATATACATTTTGCGCCTACAGATGTAAATGTAAATAATTTACTGAAAGAAAATTATCCTAAAGAGAAGATAATAAAATGTGGAAATACAGTTATAGATGCTCTTTACTGGGTAAAGAAAAATAAAAGTAAAGATATAGAAGAGATAAAGAAAAAGTATGGAGTAGATAACAAAAAATATATTCTCATAACAATGCATAGAAGAGAAAACTGGGGAAAGCCAATGGAGGAAACCTTAAAGGCAGTTAGAGATTATCTGGAGAAACATAAAGATATTTACTTAGTCTTTCCAATGCATTTAAATCCTTTAGTTAGAAATACAGTGCATAAAGTATTAGATGGATTTGAAAGGAAAATATTAATAGAACCTTTAGAGTATCTTGAATTTATAGCAATAATGGATGGAGCTCATTATATAATGACAGATTCAGGAGGAGTACAAGAAGAGGCACCAAGTTTAGGAAAACCAACACTTGTACTGAGAGATACAACAGAAAGACCAGAGGCAATAGAAGCAGGAACGGCAAAACTTACAGGAACAAAATATGAAGATGTAATAAAAGATATGGAGCTATTAGAGGGAGAGGCTTATGAAAAGATGTCCAAGGCTAATAATCCATATGGAGATGGAAAAACATCAGAAAGAATAAGAAAACATTTAGAAACTATCTAGTTGACTTGGAGGAAGAAAGAGAATGAATACACTTTTAAGGAAAGCGGAAGAAAAAGATTTAAAAATTACAATATTGGGAATGGGATATATAGGACTCCCGACAGCAATAGCATTTGCAAGAGCTGGATTTACAGTAAATGGATTTGATGTAAATAAAAAAGTTATAGAAACTTTAAAAAAAGGACATATCCATATAGTGGAACCAGATCTTCAGGAAGCTTTTGAAGAAGCTCTAGGAAGTGGGAGATTTCTTCCAACAGACAAACTTGAAAAATCAGATGTATTTATAATAGCAGTACCAACACCCTTTAAAAAAGAACATGAGGAAAAAATAGCAGATTTATCATATGTAGAAAGTGGAGCAAAAGAGGTAGCTGAAGTATTAGAAGAAAATAATTTAGTTATATTAGAATCAACAGTTCCTCCAATGACGACAAAACTAATGACAGATATATTAGAAAGAGAATCAGGTATATCAAGAGATAAGTTTATGACAGTTCATTGTCCAGAAAGAGTATTACCAGGAAAAATACTATATGAACTTGAACATAATGACAGAATAATAGGAGCAGAAAGAAAAGAAGCAGCTGAATATACTAAGATAATATATGAAGCAATGGTAAAAGAAGGAACATGTTATATAACAGATGATATAACAGCAGAAATGTGTAAATTAGTAGAGAATACTTTCAGAGATGTAAATATAGCTTTTGCAAATGAATTGTCAATAATATGTGATAAGTTAGGAATAAATGTTTTTGAACTTATAAAGCTGGCAAATAAACATCCAAGAGTAAATATATTAACACCAGGAGCCGGGGTAGGAGGACATTGCCTTGCGGTAGATCCATGGTTTATAGTAGAGAAATTTCCAAAGGAAGCAAATGTGATAAGAGAAGCAAGATTAATTAATGATTTTAAACCAAGATTTATAGTAAATAAAGTAGATGAAATACTTCAAGGAAATAAAGAATTAACAGTTGGAGTATTAGGACTGGCATATAAACCAGATATAGATGATTTAAGAGAATCACCAGCAATGGAGATAGCAGAAATATTAAGAGATAAAGGATATGAAGTAATAGCTTGTGAGCCAAATGTAAATAAAGAAGAAGTAGATGGATTTAAGCTTTGTTCTTTAGAAGAGATTCTAAAAAAAGCTGATTATTTAGTATTAGCACAAGGTCATAAAATCTTTAAAGAAAATATAGAAATATTAAAAACTAAAAAAATATATGACTGTTTAGGAATAATAAAATAAAAAAGGAAAAAAGAATGAAAAAAAAAATTAGTTTTATTGGACCAATTTCTCAAAAAAGAAATATTGTAGGAGGAGCTACAGTAAAAAATAGGTATTTAGTGGAATTTCTAGAAGAAAATGGAGTAAAGCTTGAAATTTTAGATACAGATAACTGGAAAAAAAATAAAATATTTTTACTTTTTAAATTAATATATATTTTTTTATTTTCTTCTAGCAAGAAAATTATTTTATCTACTAGCTCAGGAGGAACATATTTATTTTTAAAACTTTCATATTATTTAAATATAAGAAAGAAATTAATTTATTATTTTGTTATTGGTGGTGATACACCTAATAAATTAATAGAGGAAAAGTATAAACTAAAATATTATAAAAAAATTACAAAAATATATATAGAAACGAAATCGATGGCACAAAAAATGAAAGATTTAGGTTTGATTCAAGCTGAGTATTTACCAAATTTTAAAAGGTTTATTCCTAAAGATAGAAGTGAAAAAGAAATATCATTACCTTTAAAAGCAGTATTTTTTTCACGAATAACTTATGAAAAAGGGACAGATATGATTTTTGAAATGCTGAAAGAAATAAATAAAGATAAAATAAATATAAATGTAGATTTTTATGGACCTATAGATGAAATATATAAAAATGATTTTCATCAGAAAATATCAGAATTTAATGAAACTGAATATAAAGGAATTTTAGATGGAAGAAATTTTAAAGTTTTTGATATTTTAAGTGAATATGATTTTATGTTATTTCCAACTTTCTGGAAAGGAGAAGGATTTCCAGGAACAATAATTGATTCATTAATATCATCTTTACCTATAGTATCATCTGATTGGAACTATAATTCAGAAATAATAAACTCTGATGTAGGATATATATTTAAAAGTAAAAATCAAGAGGCTTTTAATGATGTAATAAAAAAAATATTAGAAAATCCAGAAAAATTACTGAAAAAAAGAAGACTTTCGTACTTTGAATCTAAAAAATATTGTTTGAATAATGTTTTGAAGAATCCCTTAGAGCTATTGGTAATGGAATAAAATTAGCATATGGGTAATGAGTTTTAATATATAATAAAAAATTAAGAGGAGATAAATGAAAATTTTAATTTTAGGTGATTTTAGTGGTTTTGGTTTAAATTTAAAAAAAGGATTTGAAAAAGAAAGTGAAGAAGTAATATTGATATCTAATGGTGATGGTTGGAAAAAAATACCAGGGAGTGACTTAAATTTAAAATCATATTACAAAGAGAATGGAAAATATGTAAATAAAATAGAAAGATTAATAATTGGCATAAAAAATAGAAAGATAATAAATAAATTTATAAAAGAAAAAGAAGAGTGTTTTGATGTAATTTTTATTGTAAATAGTGGAATGTTTTTTGCAACTTTTATGGATTATTTTAGAGTTACATTTTCAGGAAAAGATTTAAAAAAACTATTAAAAAAGGATGGAAGAATATATTTATCAGCGTGTGGAGATGATTATTTTTATTTAAATTATGCTAAAAATATATTGAAATATTTTACTCATAGTTATATTGATTCAAAAAAATTAAAATATTTTTTAATTAAAGAAAAAAAGATACATAACTATATTGATGGAATAATTCCAACAATGTATGATTACTCTATTGGATATAAAAATTCTCAATATTTTAAAGAAGGAAAAGTACTAGAAACAATTCCAATGCCAATAGATAGTCAAATAATTAAATATAAAAAAAATGAATTTAAGGATAAAATTATAATTTTTCATGGAATAAACAGAGAAGATGTAAAAGGTAGTTTTTATATAAAAGAAGCTTTAGAAAAAATAAAGGTTAAATATAGGAATAAAGTAGAAATTATAATAAGGGAAAAATTACCTTTAAATGAATATCAAGAAATATTAGAGAAAAGTAATATAATTTTAGATCAATGCAAGTCTTATAGTTATGGAATGAATGCCATATACGCAATGGCAATGGGAAAGGTTGTTCTTAGTGGAAATGAAATAGAAAATATAAAAGAGTTTAAAAGAGAGGATATCCCAGTAATAAATATTAGACCAGAGATAATAGATATAGAAAAAAAAATAGAATATTTAATAGAAAATCCCAATTTGATTTTTGATATTGGAGAAAAATCTAGAAAATTTATAGAGGAAGTTCATGATGTGAAAATAGTGGCTAAAAAATATTTGGAGATTTTTAAAAATGAATAATTATATATTGATTATTATAGCTCTATATTTTCAAGATACTTTTTTATCTATTAGAGAATTTAAATACTTTCTTTCTATACGAATAATTATTTTTATTTTATTTCTAATGAATTTCTTATACTATATATTTTTTTACAAAAAGAGTTTAAATGTAAAAGAACTTATTCGAAAAATATTTGGTATAACATCCTTTTATACACTCTATTTTTTTAATTTTTTTACTACAAAAAATTTTGCAGTAGGAATATACATAATTCTTTTAATTTTATTAAATAAAAGAGATAAGAATAAAATATATATTTCATTATATAAAGCATTATCTTATTTATGTTTTTTAGGTTTGCTATCTTATATATTTTTTTTAATAAAAAAACCATTAAATTATATAACTTTACCTACAGTAAAAGAAGGATGGGTTTTTATTCAATATTTTGCAGTAGTAATATTAAAAAGTTCAAAAATCATATTATATAGATTTCAAAGTGTTTTTAATGAACCTGGGGAACTTGGAACAATAATTGGAATGATTCTTTTATTTGATGAAAATTATAAAAAATTAAAAAAAGAAAGAATAATTTTAATTATAAGTGGAGTTTTAACATTTTCCTTAGCTTTTTATATTTTTGTATTTTTTAAATTTTTGATAAGTGAAATTAATTTAAAGAAAAAATTTTTAATAGTTATGTTTTTATTTTTTTGTTTTGGTTTTCTTGGTTCTTCCTATATAAAAAACATAAATGGAGGAGAACTATATTATAGAGTTTATGGAAGAATAAAAACATTAAATTTTACTAGAAAAAATAAGGAAGCAGATTTAATTTTAAAAAATTTTTATGAAAACGGAAATATGTTGATTGGAAGAAGAGAAAAAGTGAATGAAAATTTTAATGTTGATATTTCTTCAGTAGAAACAATTATATATGAGAAAGGATTTTTAGGATTAAGCATTTTAATTTTATTTTTTATATTTATATCTAACTTTTTTTCTGTAGATAAAAAGGTTAAAATCCGAATTATAATTTTTTTACTAAGTATTTATCAACGGCCTAATATATTTCAAATGCTTTATTTATTAATATTAGTAACAGGAGTAGGATATTGTCAAAATTTTTATTTAGAAAAAAAGAATGAAAGAAGTGAATTATGAATAAAAAGTTAAAATTATTTTTGGAAAATTTTCTGTTTTATGGTGGAATTTCAATGCTTCAAAAAGCATTGCCTTTTATAACTCTTCCAATTATAACAAAATTATTACCAGATAGTAAAAATTATGGAATATCAGATATGTTTAATCTAATTATTTCTTTTGGTAGTGCTATAGCAATATTAGGAATGTATGATGCTATTTTTAGAGAATATTTTGAAAAGAAGGAAGATGTTGAGTATAAAAAAACAGTAACAAGTACAGGATTAGGAATAGTATTAATATCCTCTTTGATAATATCAAGTATAGTTTTTTTATTCAATAAACAAATATCTATATATCTTTTTTCCGAGAAAATATATAAGAATTTAGTCATTTTATCTGCCATTGGGATATATATAAGTTCCATAAATACTATAGTGATTTCTCCAACAAGAATGAAAAATCAAAGGAAAATATTTTTTTTTACAGGAATAAGTTTTCCAATAATAGGCTTTATGATAACTTTTTATTTTTTAAAAATAGGTTTTACTTATGAAGCTTTAATATATGGAACTGTTATTATGAACTTACTTTCTTTAATATTTTTTTATTTATTAAATAGAAGAGAATTTTCTTTAAAAAAATTTGATAAAAGAGTAGCGAAAGAATTATTAAAAATAGGAATCCCATTAGTTCCAACTTTTCTGATATATTGGATATTTCATTCAATGGATAGAGTAATGATAAATAAAATGTTGGGAGCAGGAGAATTAGGAATATACTCTGTAGGAGCCAAGGTTTCTTCAGTGAGTCAATTGATTTATACAGCCTTTGCAGGTGGATGGAGTTATTTTGCTTTTTCTACAATGAAAGATAAAGAACAGGTAAAAATAAATTCAAAAGTATTTGAGTATTTGGGAATAGTAAGTTTTATGGTCTTTATAATAGCTCAACCTTTTATTTCACCTGTATTTAACATATTTTTTAAGGGAGATTATATAAGAGGACAAGAGGTTTTTTCATTTCTTTTTCTCTCGCCTTTGATATTGATGCTTTTTCAAACAGTTGGTAATCAAGTTATAGTAGTTAAAAAAAGTTATTTATCCACAGCAGCCTTGTTTTTGGGAGCCTTATTAAATATATTTTTAAATTATATTTTAATAAAAAATTATGGTATAGAAGGAGCAGCTTTTTCTACATTAAATAGTTATTTTATTTCAGTAATTTTAATGTGCATAATTTGCTATAAGTTAAATCTTTTTAGTATATCAAAAAGATTTCTAGTCATTACAGGATTATTAATAATGGGGATATATTGTAATTTTTTCTTAAAAGAATATATTTATTACAAAATTATTTATTCTTTAACTTTTGGGGTAATAATTTTAAATTATATAAAAGACTTAAAACATTTACTAAAAAAATAAAGAATGGAGTATTAAATGGAAGGAATTAAAGAAATAATAATAAAAAAAATAACTTCTAATGGTGGAAATTTAAGTTTTTTTGAAAAAAATAAAGATATAAATTTTGATATAAAAAGAATTTATTATATATATGAATTTTCAAAAGAAAACAGGAGAGGATTTCATGCACATAAAGAATTAAAGCAGGTAATGTTTTGTCCTTATGGAAAAATAGAAGTTGAATTTACAAATGGAAAAGAAAAACAATCATATATTTTAGATGATCCAACTAAGATACTTGTAGTTGAAAAAGGATATTGGAGAGAATTTATTTCTTTAAAAGAGGGAAGTATTTTATGTGTTGCAGCTTCAGAAGTATATAATGAAAATGATTATATAAGAGATTATGAAGAATATTTAAAATGGGAGGGAAAAGATGATGAAAGTACCATTTAGCATTTTAGAAAGACAGTATAAAAAATATCAAAACGAGTATGAAGAAAAAGCATTATCAATATTAAGGAAAGGTTGGTATATACTTGGTGAAGAAACTGAGACTTTTGAAAAAAAATTTTCAAAATATATAGGTACTAAATATTCTTTAGGAATAGACAATGGACTTAATGCACTGGTTTTAGCTTTTAGAGCTTTAAATATAAAGAATGGAGATGAAGTAATAGTCCAAGCTAATACTTTTATAGCAACAGTTATGGCTATAACAATGAATGGTGCTACTCCAATATTTGTGGAACCAGATAAGTATTATAATATTGATGTTAATAAAATAGAAGAAAAAATAACAAGTAAAACTAAAGCTATTTGTGTAGTGCACTTATATGGACAAGCAACTAATATGGAGAAAATATTAGAATTATGTAAAAAATACAATCTAAAACTTGTAGAAGATTGTGCCCAAGCACATGGGGCAGAGTATAATGGGAAAAAAATTGGAAGTTTTGGAGATATTGGTTGTTTCAGTTTTTATCCTGGAAAAAATTTAGGTTGTTTTGGTGATGGTGGGGCAATAACTACAAATAGTGAAGAAATATACAAAAGAATAAAATTGTTAAGAAGCTATGGAAGTGAAAAAAAATATCATCATGTAGAAGTTGGATATAATGCTAGATTAGATGAATTACAAGCTGGATTATTAAGTATTAAACTTTCTCATTTAGATGAACTTAATGATGAAAGAGAAAATATAATGAAAAGATATTTAGAAGAAATAAAAAACCCGTTATTAATCTTACCGGGAGTCAATAAAAATTGTACTCATGTATGGCATTTATTTGTTGTAAGAGTGGAAGATAGAAATAAATTTCAAAAATATTTAGAAGAAAATGGAATAGGAACAGTTATACATTATCCAATACCCCCACATCTATCAAAAGCTTATGAAGATTTAGGGTATAAAAAGGGAGATTTTCCAATAACAGAAAATTATGCTGAAACAGTTATTAGTCTACCTATATATAATGGAATGACTAAAGAAGAAATAGATTATGTTATAGAGAAAATGAATAAATATTCTTAATATTTAATGGAGGAAAGATGAAAATAGTCCTTGTTGGTGATGGATGGGGAGCAATAGCCTTATATAATAGTTTTATTAAAGAAAATAAAGATTTCGGAGTATTTACTGAAGACTTTGAATTACTAGGAAAAATAAAAATTGATGGAATAAAATTATTGGGTAGAATAGAAGACTTAGAAGATTGCTTAATTATTTGTGCAGGATATAAGAAAATAATAAAAAAAGAAATGTTGAATAAAAATAAAATAATAAATATTCATTATTCATTACTTCCTAAGTATAGAGGATATCATTCAACTGTCTGGGCAATAATCAATGATGAAAAATATTTAGGATTAACAATTCATGAAATGAACGAATATATAGATGATGGAGATATAATTTATCAGTATAAGGTAGAAAATGATAAGAAAAAAACTTCAGAAGAATATATGTTAGAATTTAATAAATTTATAGAAAAAAATGCTTTTAGAATAATAGAAAAATATATAAAAAAGGAAATTATTCCAATTAAACAAAATAAAAAAGATGCTTCTTGGGTAGGGAAAAGAAATATAGAAGATTGTAAAATAAACTTTGAAAGTAATATTGAAGAGTTAAAAAGTTTTTTTAGAGCTTTAGTGAAACCATATCCACTACCATATATTGAAGTTAAAGGAATAAAATATGAAATTTTAGATTTTAGCTTTCATCCAAGTGACTGCAAAAGTCATATAGGAAGAGTATTAAATATTGATGATGAAGGTGTTTATATTAGAATAAAAGACGGATATCTTATTTTAAAAAAATTATATAATAGTGGAAATGAGTACTCAGCGAACGAAATAATAAATAAAATAGGAATAAAGTTATTATAAAATCATAAATCAGGAGAAATAATGAGAATAATTAAATATGAAAATAAATATAAAGAGGAATGGGATAAATTTGTTAATATTTCTAAAAATGGAACATTTCTCTTAAATAGGGATTACATGGAGTACCACTCAGATAGGTTTCCAGATCATTCATATATATTTCTTGATGAAAAAGGAAAAATATCAGCATTGATACCTGGAACTATAAAAGATGAAATATTTTATAGTCATAGAGGATTAACATATGGAGGACTAATTCTTGATAAAAATTCAAAAATGGTAGATGTTTTAGAATATTTTGAATTATTGAACAGTGAATTAAAAAAATCTGGAATAAAAAAAGTAATTTATAAAAGTATTCCATATATATATCATAGTTATCCAAGTCAAGAAGATGAATATGCTTTATTTAAGCAAAAAGCAGAAATTTTTTCATTGGGGATTGCTTCTACAATAGAATTAGATAAAGAATTTAAATTTAATAAATCTAGAAAAAGTAGTATAAGTAAAGCTAAAAGATATGGATTAGAAATAAAAAAAGATGAAAATTTTAAAGAATTTTGGAAATTATTAGAAGAAAATTTACAAAATACTCATGAAGCAAAACCAGTACATAATATTAATGAAATACTTTATTTAAAAAAGAAGTTTTTAGAAAAAATAAAGCTTTATGTAGTTTTTGAAAAGGAGAGTTTAATAGCAGGAGTAGTAGTATATGAAATGAAAGAAGTTTGTCATATTCAGTATATTTCAGCCAATGAGAGAGGAAAAGAAATATCAGCATTAGACTTTTTATTTGAATATTTAATAAAAATAGAATTTAAAGATAAAAAATATTTTGATTTTGGAACATCAACTGAAGATAATGGAAATTTTTTAAATAAAGGATTGATTTTTCAAAAAGAAGGATTTGGAGCAAGGGGAATAGTTTATAAACAATATATTTATAATATTAAATAAAGGAGTTACTGATGAAAGGAATAATATTGGCAGGAGGAAGTGGAACAAGACTTCATCCATTGACTAGAAGTGTTTCAAAGCAGATACTTCCAGTATATGATAAACCTATGATCTATTATCCTCTATCAGTTTTAATGCTGGCAGGAATAAAGGAAATACTTGTAATTTCAACTCCGAGAGATATAGATTGTTTTAAGGAGCTGTTAGGAGATGGAAGTAAAGTAGGTCTAAGAATGGAATATGCTGTTCAGGAAAAACCAAATGGATTAGCAGAAGCGTTTATAATAGGAGAGAAATTTATAGGAAAAGATAATGTAGCTCTAGTATTGGGAGATAACATTTTCTTTGGACAGGGATTTTCTCCAAAAGTACAAAAAGCAGCTAGTTTAGAAAAAGGAGCTGAAATATTTGGATATTTGGTAAAGGATCCTAGAGAATATGGAGTAGTGGAATTTGACAAGGATAAAAATGTCTTATCATTAGAAGAGAAACCTGAAAAACCAAAGTCTAAATATGCAATACCGGGACTATATTTTTATGATAATACAGTAGTGGAAAAAGCTAAAAATTTAAAACCAAGTAAAAGAGGAGAATTAGAAATAACTGATTTGAATAAACTATATTTAGCTGAAGGAAATCTAAAGGTCAATCTTTTAGGAAGAGGATTTGCATGGCTTGACACTGGAACTCATAAAAACTTGCTTCATGCCTCTAATTTTATAGAAACTATTCAAGACAGGCAGGGAAATTATGTAGCTTGTATAGAGGAAATAGCATATAAGAATGGGTGGATAACTAAAGAAGAATTAATAAAACTTGCAGAACCATTATTAAAAACAGAATATGGAAAATATCTGATGGAAATAAGTGAGGAGATATAAATGAAAACATATCTTGTAACAGGGGCAGCAGGATTCATAGGAACAAACTTTGTGAAATATATGCTTGAAAAATATGGAAAAAGTATAAGAATGATAGTTTTAGATAAACTTACTTATGCAGGAAATATAGAAAATATCCAAGAAGAAATAGATTCTA
>OGEK01001554.1_pt1 | contig 14575 bp, 10 predicted proteins | sample 1570641 | NCBI WGS metagenome assembly OGEK01 (sample SAMEA2582136, study PRJEB24529) | metagenome | biome: Human gut stool | place: China | collected 2011
TCGTAAAGGAGCACTACGGCAAGATCTATATGACAGACCGGGGCATCTGGGTGGCAAAACAGGTGGATCGGGAGCTGAAAACGATCCTGACCCATTTCCCGCCGGTCGGTGAGCCGCTGAGCGAAGAAGAGCGCTTTACCGCTGCCCTTGCCATGACCAGTGCACTGCCGGAGCGCATCTTTACCGGCGAATATGAGCGTCTGTTCGGCAGTGATGCAGAAAAAACAGAAACGGAGAAAGCCCAGTGATCAATAAAAAATTGCTTTCCTTTGACCACGGTGCACTGCGCTATGTGGGAGCCAATGTGGCTTTCCAATGGCTGGGGATGCTGTGCAACGTGATCTTTGTACGGGCCATTGCCCAGCTGGTGGGCGCAGCCTTTGCAGGCAGCCTGACCAGTGCACAGCTGTGGCAGAACCTTGTGCTTTGCCTTGCCACGGTGCCCATGCGCTTTGCCTTTACCATGCTGGCATCGGCCATGAGCGATCAGGCTTCCAAGGATGTCAAGCGCACCCTGCGCAGCAGCATCTACGCAAAGCTTGCCCGCCTTGGCCCCAACTACACCGAGACGGCGGCCACCAGCGAGGTGGTGATGCTGGCCAGCGAAGGTGTGGAGCAGATCGACACCTACTTTGCAAAATACCTGCCGCAGCTGTTTTACAGCCTGCTGGCACCCGTTACCCTGTTTGTGCTGCTGGTGGGTGTGCACGCACGGTCAGCCATCATCCTGCTGTGCTGCGTGCCGCTGATCCCCATGTCCATCGTGGCGGTGCAGAAGTTTGCCAAAAAGCTGCTGGCAAACTACTGGGGCGAGTACACCACCCTTGGCGACAGCTTTCTGGAGAACATTCAGGGCCTGACCACTCTGAAGATCTATCAGGCCGACGGCTGGAAGCACGAGCAGATGAATGCGCAGGCCGAGCGCTTCCGCAAAATCACCATGAAGGTGCTCACCATGCAGCTGAACTCGGTGACACTGATGGACCTGATGGCTTACGGCGGTGCGGGCCTTGGCATCATCAGCGCGGTGGCTGCATTTGCGGCAGGCCGGCTGACCTTGACCGCCACATTGACCATCGTGCTGCTGGCGGCGGACTTTTTCCTGCCGCTGCGGCTGCTGGGCAGCTACTTCCACATTGCCATGAACGGTGCCGCTTCGGCAGAGAAGATCTTCAAGCTTCTGGCAGCGGAAGAGCCTGCCGATGGTGACCGCATGCCCGGAGAGAATACGACTCTGAAGCTTGAGCATGTCACCTTTGGCTACGAGAAGGACCGCACCATCCTGAACGATGTCTCCTTTACCATTCCGCAGGGCAGCTTTGTCTCGCTGGTGGGTGAGAGCGGCTGCGGCAAAAGCACCATTGCGGCGCTGCTGTCCGGCAGTCGCACCGGCTATACCGGCAGTGTGACGCTGGGCGGCGTGCCGGTGCAGGAGCTGCAGCAGGAACAGCGTCTGCGCACCCTGACGCTGGTGCCCCACAACGCCGCCATCTTCAAGGGTACGGTGGAGAGCAACCTGCGCATGGCAAAGCCGGACGCGGACGAGGCACAGCTCTGGGCGGCATTGGAACAGGTGAATCTGGCCGATTTCTGCCGCAGCCAGAACGGCCTGCAGACCGCTCTGCATGAGGGCGGCAGCAATCTTTCCGGCGGCCAGCGCCAGCGCCTTGCCATGGCCCGCGCCCTGCTGCACGATACGCCCATCTACCTCTTCGACGAGGCTACCTCCAACGTGGATGCCGAGAGCGAGAACGACATCATGCAGGCCATCCACAGTCTGGCCGGAAAAAAGACGATCATCCTGATCTCCCACCGTCTGGCAAACGTGGTGCACAGCGACTGCATCTATGCAATGAGCAATGGCCGGGTGATCGAGCAGGGCACCCACGCCGAACTGCTGGCCCGGCAGGGGGCCTACAGCCGCCTGTATACGGCCCAGAAACAGCTTGAAACGCTGGGAAAGGAGGATGCCTGATATGAATAAAATCAATCGCCGCAGCCCCTTTGCCATTGTGGGGCGGCTGATCGTGCTGGTAAAGCCCATGCTGCCCATCATGCTGGCAGCGATCGTGATGGGTGTGGCAGGCCACTTCTGCGCCACCTTCATTACCATCTTCGGCGGCTTTGGCATCCTGCGTGCGCTGGGGCTTGCAAGCCCGGTGAGGACCGTGGGCACGGCCTTTGCCTGCATTCTGGTGTTTGCGCTGCTGCGCGGCGTTCTGCGTTACGCAGAGCAGGCGTCCAATCACTATATCGCCTTCAAGCTGCTGGCCCTGATCCGCGATAAGGTGTTCGGTGCCTTGCGCCGTCTGACCCCTGCAAAGCTGGAAGGCCGTGACCGCGGCGACCTGATCTCGCTCATCACCGCCGATATCGAAGCGCTGGAGGTGTTCTATGCCCACACCATTTCGCCCATCTGCATCGCGTGCATCTGCGTCATCGGCATGACGGGCTTTGTGGGCAGCTGGCACATCCTGCCTGCGCTGGTGCTGCTGGCGGGCTATCTGCTGGTGGGCGTGGCCCTGCCGGTGTGGAGCGCAAAGCGCGGCGACCGTGCCGCCCGGGAGTACCGTCAGGCACTGGCCGATACCAACAGCTATGTGCTGGAAAGCCTGCGCGGCCTGAAGGATACCCTGCAGTATCAGGACACCGCAGCCCGCGCCGAGGGCATCACGGCCCACAGTGAGATGCTGGGCGAAAAGCAGAGGGCGATGAAATACCGCGAGGGCCTGACCGTGGCCATCACGAACACCTTGATCCTGCTCACGGTGCTGGCCGTGCTGGGTGTGAGCCTGAACCTTTACCAAAGCGGTAAAATGGGCGTGGAGGGCGTACTGGTGTGCACCCTTTCGGCCCTCAGCTCCTTTGGCCCGGTGGTGGCGCTGGCAAACCTTGGTGCCAGCCTGACGCAGGTGTTCGCCAGCGCAGACCGCGTGCTGGACCTGCTGGACGAACAGCCCGTCACCGCCGATGTGACCGACGGCACAGACACCGCATTTGCAGGTGCTGCGGCAGAGCATGTGAACTTTGCCTATGCCAATGAGGAGGTGCTGCATGACCTGAGCCTGACCATTCCGGAAAAGAAGATCGTGGGCATCACCGGCCGCTCCGGCAGCGGAAAGTCTACCTTCCTGCGGCTGCTGATGCGCTTCTGGGATGTATCCAGCGGCAGCATCCGCTTTGGCGCAGAGGATATCCGCCGCGTGAACACCGCCGCCCTGCGCGAACAGGAAAGCCTTGTGACGCAGGAGACCGAGCTGTTCGACGATACCATTGAGAACAACATCCGCATTGCAAAGCGGGATGCCACCCGGGAAGAGGTGGAAGCAGCCTGCAAAAAGGCTGCGCTGGACGGCTTTATCCACAGCCTGCCCAAGGGCTATGATACCCCGGTGGGTGAGCTGGGCGGTGCACTTTCCGGCGGCGAGCGCCAGCGCATCGGTGTGGCGCGTGCCTTCCTGCATGATGCACCCTTCCTGCTGCTGGACGAGCCTACCTCCAATCTGGACAGCCTGAATGAGGGCGTGATCCTCAAGGCTGTGCGGGCAGAGTGCAAAGACAAAACGGTGCTGTTGGTCTCCCACCGCAAGTCTACCATGGCGGCGGCAGATATCAGCTTTTCGGTGGAAAGCGGCCGGCTGAGCTGAAAACAGAACAGCGCAAACAAAAAAGCCTGTCTCGCAAAAATGAGACAGGCTTTTTTGATGGAAAGCTCACTTCAGAGCATTCAAAATCTGGTTTGCAATGTACTGGTGGCCCTTAACGGTGGGGTGGCCGTCGGCAGCGGTCTGCGCACGGGGAATGGCAACATAGGTCAAGCCTTCCTGTGTGGCAAGATCTTTGGCAAAGCGGTTCAATTTGCTGAAATAGCGGTTCCATGCGGGCAGCAGAGGCACGGGATTGGTATAGCCCAGCAGCACGATTTTGGCATCCGGGTTCAGTGCGCGAATACCGGCCACGATCTGCGGCAGGCTGTTGGTCACATTGGTATAGGCCTGATCGCAGATCTCATCCATGCCGCGGAACAGCAGGCGGTTGGTGGCGCGGCTCTCGTCAAAGGTAAGGGTCATACGGTTCAGCGCTTCGAGGAAGAGCCCCAGCTTCTGGAAGTTGAAATCACGCAGGGCACCGCTGACCATCAGCCCGGCCAGCTGCTCACTCTTCCAGTTGGTGGCCTCGCCCAGACCTACGATGCAGGGCACCAGCGCGTCGTTGGAGCCGATCTGGATGGAAATGATATCGGCCTTGCGCAGATATTCCTGATATTCCGGGTAGACGTAGTACGAGCCGGAAGCCTGATTCATCTTGGGCATGGCGCTGTTCTGCACCATATCCACCATGTCAGGGCTCATCAGGCCGGGCAGGCCCAGATTGATGGCGTGCTGGCGGTCCAGCCCAAGGCCCTTGCCCACAAGGGCGGTGTAGCATTGGGAAGGGTAGCCCTCAAAGTTCGGCTGCAGATCGTAGCCGATCTGGGCGATGTTGTATTTCATATCGGCAAGGCCGACACCGGAGGTGATGCTGTCGCCCAGCGCCACATAGGTGAGCTGCTGCTCCGGTTCGCCGGCTGTCTGGGCATCGGCGGGCAGGGAGGTCTCCTGCTCGGCAGGCGCTGCGGTCTGCTCCTGCTGCACCTCTGCCGCTTCGGCGGCAGGCAGCTCCGTCTGTTCGTCGGCAGCAAATGCAGGCATGGCCAGCAGCACAAGCGCTGCCGCTGCGGCCAGAAAGCTGGCAAACTTTTTGTTTTTCATTGTAATTCCTTCTTTCTGGAATGACTGCACCTGTGCGGCACAGCTGTTGTCTCTATGATAAAATGGAAAGTAAAAATTGTCAACTGACAAAATTCAAAAAATTGCGGCCATTGCTGCATCCGTATTCTGCGGTTTCTTCCATACAAAAAAGCTCTCCCTTTCGGGAGAGCTCAGTGTCTGAAAAATTACAGGGTGAAGTTCAGGATCAATAATCGCGGGGAGTGATCTCTTCCTCCAGCTTGCGGTAGTCCACCTTGCCAACAGGGGTAAAGGGCATTTCGGAGATGAACTTGTAGCCCACCGGCTGCACATACTCCGGCAGCTCTTCCTTGCACAGCTGGCGCAGCTCCCGCACGATCTGGCGCTTCTTCTTGTCGGCCTCCGGGTCCAGCACCACATACACGAAAGGCAGACGGCCCTGCACATGGTCCTTATCGGTGCAGCCCACCACCGAGCACTGATGCACGGCCGGGTGGCGGCTGATGACGTTCTCGATCATGGACGGGAACACCTTGAAGCCATCGTGACGGATGATCATGCGCTTGATGCGGGAATCCAGATACACAAAGCCGTCCTCGTCCATGTAGCCGACATCGCCGGTGTGTGCCCAGATCTGGCCGTCTGCATGGCGGCGCAGGATCATGTCGGTCTCCTCGGGCTTATTGTAGTAGCCCTTCATGACGGTGGGGGTGCAGATGCAGATCTCGCCGCGCTCACCGATGGGCAGTTCGGTCTCGGTGCCAGGCTCAAAAATGGACACCACCGTGTTCAGCATGGGGATGCCCACGCTGCCGGGCTTGGTCACGTTGCCGGCGGCAACGGTAGCGGCAGAGGCGACCTCGGTCATGCCGTAGCCCTTGGCCAGCGGATATTCCACGTTGTGCGCCTTCAGGAACTCGTTCACAGTCAGCTCAGCGCCCAGCGGCAGCGAGTCGCCGCCGGCGGCATAGTTGCGGATGAAGGAGAGATCCTTCTTCTTCTTGAGCAGCGGAGAAGCTGCCATCTGCTGGTAGTGGGCCGGAACGCCGAACATGTGCTCGGGCTTGTGCTTCCAGATTAGTGCGCCCAGCTTGTCGGGGTCCAGATTGGGGATGATGACGACGTGCAGGCCCATGACCAGCGGCATGTGCACGCCGCAGGCATAGCCGTAGGCAATGAACGGAGGCATGACGTTCATCAGCTTCTGGCCGCGGCAGAACAGGTTGCTCTGGGCGATGAATTCGTGGGCCAGAGAGTTGAAGCTGTCGTCGGTCAGCATAACGCCCTTGGGCGAACCAGTGGTGCCGCCGGTGTGCACCACCACGCAGGCGTGCTGCGGGTCGTAGGGCTCGGCATTCATGCTTTGATCCTTGCCCTGTGCAATAAAGTCCTTCCAATGGATCACGTTGGACTTGTAGCGGTTCTTATCGGGGTTGGTCAGCTTGTAGCCGACGGCCAGATGCAGCGGCAGGGAGTCTGCGGGGCTGATGACCAGAACGCGCTCCACATTGGTGCGCTTTTCTGCCTTGTGGCAGCGCTCATAGGTCACATTCAGGCAGATCAGCAGGCGGGAATCTACCTCCTCGATGTATTCGTGGATACCCTCAACGCTGTAGCGCGGGTCCACCAGATTCAGCGTTGCACCGATCATATCGACAGCGTAGAAGGCATAGATCACCTCGGGGGTCATCACACTGACAACGGTGATGATGTCGCCCTTCTTCACGCCGAGAGCACGGAAGGCGGCCGCGGTTTTCTTGACATTCACAAAGAGGTCTGCAAAGGTGAATTTGCGGCCATAATACTCCAGAGCGGTCTCGCTCAGGTGGTTTTTGTTCTGATGGCAGAGATACTCAAAGGCGCTGCACTTGGGCAGGGGCATGTCGATGTATTTCTGGTCATAGTACTTCAGCCAGGGCTTCGCAGTGGACGCATAGAGCGGTTCACGCTGTTCAGTAGTCATAGAATAAAGTCCTCTTTTCTTTCTTTCTTTCTTCTTTTCATTGCTAAAAGCCGACAGCTTTGCAAGAAAGATGAAAGCCGTCGGTCAGAACAAGCTAATAACTCAAAAATCAGAATCAATGATGCAGATTCTATTGTAGTGGAGCTGTCTGAGAATGTCAAGGAATAAACTATGAACGTTGCGTAAAAGAGCCGTAAAACAACGATTCAGCCCGAAATGTCAGGGGTTAGCGCGGCAGCCACTGCTCCGCCTCGGCGGCGCTGCACAGCACAAAATGCTCAGGCCGCAGCTCGCGCCACTGGGGGGCCTCTCTGGAGTAGTCGTGCATGGCGGGGTCGTACACCAGCAGCTTTTTCTGCCGCTCCCGGCGGGGGTCCGGCATGGGAATGGCGGAAAGCAGGCTGCGGGTATAGGGGTGGATGGCGTGGACCGTCAACTCTTCAGCTTCGGCCAGCTCCACGATGCGGCCCTTGTGGATGACGGCGATGCGGTCGGAGATGTAACGCATCACGGAAAGATCGTGGGCGATGAACAGGTAGGTGATGCCGCGTTCCTTCTGCAGGCGGCGCAGCAGGTTCAGCACCTGTGCACGGATGGACATATCCAGTGCGCTGATGGGCTCATCGGCAATGATGAACTCCGGCTCCACGATCAGGGCCCGGGCAATGCCGATGCGCTGGCGCTGTCCGCCGGAAAATTCGTGGGGGAAGCGGGAGGCAAATTCCGGCAGCAGACCCACGTCCAGCAGAGCCTGACGCACCTTTTCCTCCCGCTGGGCGGTGGAAAGATCAGGCCGGACGTTCTGCAGGCCCTCGCCCACGATATAGCTCACCTTGGCGCGCTCGTTCAGCGAGGACTGCGGGTCCTGAAAGATCATCTGGATCTCTTTGATGATCTGCCTGTCCAGCTGGCGGGAAATTCTGCCGTTGATCTTCTGGCCCTTATAAAGGATCTCGCCGCCGGAGGTGGGCAGGATGCGCAGGATGGCGCGGCCAATGGTAGTTTTGCCGCTGCCGCTTTCGCCTACAAGGCCGAAGGTCTCGCCCTTATAAATTTTAAAGTTGGCATCCTGCACAGCTTCATATGCTTTTTTGCCGGAGCCGTAAGTCACGTTCAGGTGGTTCACTTCCACAAGAACTTCGCGTTTATTTTCCATCTTACAGCCCCTCCTCTCGCAGCATTTTTACCGCAGCAGGCGGCTCGATCTTGGGTGCCCGGGGGTCCAGCAGCCATGTTTTGGCCTTGTGGGTGGGCGTTACCTCAAAGTAAGGCGGGCGCTTGACAAAATCAATCTTCAGTGCCTGCGGGTTGCGGGGGGCAAAAGCATCACCGCGAATTTCCGCAAACAGGTTTGGCGGTGTGCCCACGATGTTGAACAGGTCCTCGCCCTTCACGCCCATCTGCGGCATACTGGAAAGCAGTGCCCATGTGTAGGGGTGGCGGGGATCGTAATAAATTTCGTCAGCAGTGCCGATCTCCACAATGTCGCCTGCGTACATCACAGCCACGCGGTCTGCAATGTTTGCCACAACGCCCAGATCGTGGGTGATCATGACGATGGTCAGATCGTACTTGAACCGCATTTCCTTCAAAAGCTGCAAAATCTGGGCTTGAATGGTCACGTCCAGTGCGGTGGTAGGCTCGTCGCAGATCAGAATTTTGGGGCTGCAGGCCACCGCAATGGCAATGACCACACGCTGGCGCATGCCGCCGGAGAACTCGTGCGGGTACTGCTTAAAGCGCTTTTCCGGGTCAGAGATGCCCACATCCCGCAGGTATTCCAGCGTTTTTTCCTTGGCGGCAGCACCCTTTAAGCCCTGATGCAGGGCAACAGCTTCCATGATCTGAGCCCCGATGGTCTTCAGCGGGTTCAGGCTGGTCATGGGGTCCTGCATGACCATGGCGATCTCTCGGCCGCGCACCCGCAGCCAGTCCTTTTCGGTTCTGATGTCAGAAAGGCGCAGCGGTGCACCCTCTGCCATACCGTAGTAATCAATGGTGCCGCTGGTAATGGAGCCGTTGGCATCCAGCAGGCCCATGAAGCTCTTGGTGAACACGCTCTTGCCGGAGCCGCTCTCGCCCACGATGGCGAGCACTTCGCCCTGATAGAGGTCAAGGTCGATGCCGCGGATGGCATGCAGCACTTTTCCACGCAGGTTGAACTGGATGTTGACATCTTTTGCGGAGAGAATGAGCTGGTTGTGTTCCATGATATCCCCTCCTTACTGCAGATGGTTCTTCGGATCGGCAGCATCCGAGAAGGCGTTGCCGATCAGATAGAACGCAATGGTAACAAAGCTCAGGATGAGGGTGGGGTACAGCAGCTGGTAGCGCAGCCCGGCCTGCATCATCACCTTGCGGCCGTCGTTGACCAGGTTGCCCAGCGAGGGGGTCTCCACGGACAGGCCAAGGCCGATGTAGGTGATGAACACCTCGTTGCCAATGGCTTCCGGGATGGTGAGGGCCATGCGCAGCATGATGACCGAGACGAGGTAGGGCAGCAGGTTGCGCAGCACGATGCGGATGGTGGGCGTGCCGATGCAGCGGGATGCCACATTGTAATCCCGGTCGCGGATGATGAGGATCTGATTGCGGATGAAGCGTGCCATTTCGATCCAGCCCTTGATGGCCATGCCAAGGACCATGGTCCAGATGCTGGGGGTGGCTACATAGGAAATGAGGATCAGCACGATGGCGGTGGGAATGTTATCGAAGATGTTGTACAACTCGGTGAACACAAAGTCCAGCCCGCGCACATAGCCCCACAGCACACCGGCGGTAATGCCCACCACAGCTTCGATGAGGGCCACGAAAAAGGCGATAGTCAGACTGGTGCGTGCACCGGCCCAGATGCGTGTCCACAGGTCCTGACCGATGGAGTTGGAACCCCAGATAAAGCCGTCCTGCCCGGGGGCGATGTTGCGGTACTGAATGCCGGTCACAGGGTCCACGGCGCACAGGTTCGGGTCAGCCTGGCCGGGCAGGTGGGGCTGGATGAATGCAAAGGCAACCACAGCTGCCAGCGCGATCAGCAGGGTCACGGCGAACTTGTTCTTGAAAAAGGCACGGAAGGTGCTGCCCCAGTAGCTGTAGTTGGAGCTGGCGGTGGCTTCGGCCTGTTCCTCACTGAACCCGGCGGGGGTGAACAGCTCATCCTCCGGCAGATTTTCCCAGCCGGTGCGGCGCTGTGCCTGAGCAGCATTCAGCTTATCCTCCAGCTGCTTCGATTTTTCGCGTTTCAGAAAAGAGAGCATCAGCGTCCACCTTCTTTCTTGCCAAAGTTGATGCGGGGGTCAATGAGCACCATGAGCACATCGCCCAAAATCAGGCCGATGATGCCCACGCAGGCGTACAGCAGCACGATGCCCTGCACCATGGTGTTGTCGTGGCGCTGCACACAGGTGACCAGCAGGCCGCCCATGCCCGGGATGCTGTACAGGCTTTCGATGTAGATGGAGCCGACGACGGTGTTCAGGAATGCGGAGGGAATGTACTGCACCAGCGGCACCATGGCGTTGCGGAATACGTGGTGCAGGGCGATATTGTTCTCGCTCACGCCCTTGGCGCGGGCCAGCTTGACGTAGTCCTTGTTGCTCTCGTCCACCATATAGCGGCGCAGCCACATGGCGTAGAATGCAAGGTTTGCAAGGCTCATGCTGCACACCGGCAGCACCCAATAGCGCCAGTTGGCGGCATCGAACAGCAGGCCCACGCCCATGGCGGTGGTGCCGTACATCTGGATATACAAAAAGTACACTGCCGCAGGCACCGCCTGAATGAGCACGATGAATGCCGTGCCCAGCTTATCCGGCCAGCGGCCCTTATAACGGCCCATGACAAGGCCCAGCGGGATGCCCAGCACAAGGCTCAGCAGCATGGCCAGCACACCCATTTCGATGGAAATGGGCAGCTTCTGGGCAAGGATCCTGGTCACGGGAGCGTTGAGCTTGTAAATGTGGCTCACGCCCAGATCACCGTGCAAAGCGTTCACCCAGAAATGGCCGATCTGTACCGGCAGCGGGTCCAGCAGGCCCATGGACTGCAAACCGGCCTGGATCTGTGCCTCGGTCATTTTTTCGTAGTTTGCAAAGTAGCCTTCCACCGGCATGAGCCGCAGCAGGCAGAACACCAGCGTCACAATGACGAACAGGGTCAGAATGGAACGCCCGATGCGTTTTGCGAGATATTGCACCATAGCTGTGCACCTCTCTTTTCTTTATAAATACAGATAAGTATAGAATAACGCAAAATCTTACGTTTGGAAAGTGATTTGTGAGTTTTTGCGGGAAAAATGAGGAGCAAACAAAAACTCCCTCAGCCTTTGCTGCGCAAAGCCAGCTCCCTCGGGGAGGGAGCCCTTGGCATGACGGGAAAGTTTCCGGTTTCGCCAGAGGCCCCATCCCAGAGGGGGCTGTCTGCGCAGCAGACTGGGGGAGTTTCCGATTCAGTTTTTACCGCGCATCCCGGTTGGCGTTATACTCATCCATGGAAACGTAATGGTCGAGGATGTGCACGCCCTTCAGACGGTTGGTGGAAAGGCCTGTGGGCGCGTACTGGCCCTCCCACAGGTTCAGGCGGGTGGCAATGTAGGGCGGCACCGGCATCCCCAGCGGGATGACCAGCGCGTTCTCAATGAGGAAAGCTTCGGCATCCGCAAAGGCTTCGTACCGGGCATCCAGATCTTCGGTGATGGTCTTGGCGTTCTCCACCATGGACATGTACTGCATCACGAGTTCGGCGGTCTCGCCGGTCACGATGCCGTCCTCCACGCCGGTGCGCAGGAAGCTGTAGCAGGTGCCGCGGTCGCCGGCTTCCTGATAGAAGGGGTACACCTCGGTCTCGGGGTCGGAGTAATCGGCACCCCAGTAGTAGGACATCAGCTGGTAGGCACCCGCCCGGCGCACCGCGTTCAGGAAGTTGTCGGAGGGACCCTGCGTGATGATGATGTTCACAAAGTCGAAGCCGTCGTTCAGCACGGCTTCCACCTGCTGCTTGAACACCTGACATTGCTTGTCCCAGTCCACCACAGCGGGGTTGTACGGATACTGGATCTTGATGGGGAAGGTGACACCGGCGGCGGTCAGCTCTTCCACGGCGGCATCACGGTACTCTTTGGCCTTGGCTTCGTCAAAGAAGTCGGAGAGGTTTGCAAGGCCGCCACATTCAGTATAATCCACGCCTTTGCTGTTGGCACAGAAGGACGGCGGAGTGATGGTGTGCAGCTTGTAGTTATCGTAGCCTTCCGGCGCGGTGACGGCCAGCGTCACAGACGGATTGATGGCATACAGGAAAGCCTTGCGGAAGTTGGTGGAGTTGATGGCCTTGGCCCAATTGTCCGGCTCGTACTGGGCATCCACGCCGGTCACGGTCCAGTTGGTGAACTCGTGGCGGTAGGGCAGGAAGTTGAAGATGTAGAAGTAGCTCTTGCCGGTTTCCGGGCGCTCCATGGAAACCATGTCCTTGGTGGTGTCGTCGGCCAGCCAGCTGTCCAGAATGTCGGAGCTGATGGTAGCCTGATCGATCTCGCCGCGCTTGACCATCTCCGGGCCGCTGATCAGCTCTTCCTGATTGTAGATGTAGCGCACCGTGTCGATGTAAACGCTGTCGGCATCGTAGTTTTCGGGGTTCTTCTTCATCACCCAGTTTTCCAGCGGAGTGTACTCGGCCAGATAGAACGCGCCGCAGCTGCAGGCGGTCTCGGCACTGGTGCAGAACTGGTCGGCAAACTCCTCCAGCAGCGGGCCGTAGGCAGGCTCGTAGGGAGCATAGCTCAGCAGGCTGAGGAAGCCGGGAAAGTCGAAGTTCAACGTATAGGTCAGGGTGTGGTCGTCCACAGCCTTCACGCCTACGGTGGAAAAATCCACAGCCGGGTATTCGGTGGTGGTGCCGTCGGCGGCAGCGGCGGTCACGGTGCCGTTGGCATCAATGGCGTAGGTGGTGCCGTCCTCGGCCACGGTGCCGTTATTGGCGTTGTTGCGGTAAACGCAGTAGTTATAGTAGTCGTCCGCACCGGCCACATAGGGGGTGACAAGGCTTGCAGTGGAGGAAGCGTAGTCCGGGTTCAGCACATAGGCCAGCGCATCCACAAAGTCCTGTGCGGTCACAGGGCCAAGCACCTCGCCGTTGCAGTCCACCCAGTTCTCATCCCGCAGGTGGAAGGTCCATGTCAGGCTGTCGGCATCCCATTCCCAAGCAGTGGCAAGGCCCTCCCGGATCTTGCCGCGGTTGTCGTACTCCACCAGCGTGTCGATGCACTGGGTGCCGTGGTAAAGGTCCGGGTCAGCTGAGCAGACCAGATAGTTCAGGGTGGCGGGCTGACGGGAATACAGCACGGTGTAGGTGGAGCTGCTGCCGGCAGCGCCGGTGCTGCCGCCATTGGAAGCGGAAGAGCCGCCGCAGCTGCTCAGCAGACCAGCCGCTGCCACAGAAAGGGCGGCTGCGCCGCTGCCTTGCAGGAACTGGCGGCGGGAGATGGAATGAGCCATAGTAAAATCCTTCTTTCGTAAGATCTTGGCAAAAGCTTGCTTCGTGCTTTGGGATAAGAAAGGGGTAACGGAAATAGCTCCGTTACCCCTTTGTAACAGTCGGTGGCCACGGTGCGTGGTCTTATGGTCAGTATAGCATTGAATCTGTGCGCCGTCAATCGTTTTTCGGTGTGTCGGGCACATCCTTTTCTGCGGTGTTTTCCGGTGCGGCAGCAGGGGCTTCGTCCAGCGCGGCGGGGGCTGCTTTTTCCGGGGTCAGTGCTGTGATGACGGAACCGGCCGCAGCAGGCACGGCAGCGGCCACGGCGGTTTCCGCGGGGGCGGCAGCGGTCTCGGCAGAAACAGCGGCACCGGCTTCCTCCGCTGCCTTTGCGGCCTCCTCGGCAGCCTTTTTGGCTTCCCGCTCCTCCCGCAGCTGCTTTGCCTTGGCAGCGGCTTCTTCCTGCCGCTTTTTGGTGCGGGCCTTGATGCGCCACACAGAAAGAGTATAAACAAGCTTTTCGCAAATATTAATAACAAATAACAATATCAACTATCAAAAAAAATGGAAAACCAAAGTAAAAATGGCAATATCATCGCCATTATCACGATGATGTTCCTCTACGCCATGATTTCGTTCGTAACGAATTTGGCTGCTCCTATCGGAGTTATTTGGAAAAATGTATTCGCTGACAGCGGAAGTGCTAACATGATCGGTATGTTGGGTAACGCCATGAACTTCTTGGCTTACCTCTTCATGGGTATCCCTGCAGGTAAGTTGCTCACCAAGATCGGTTACAAGAAGACAGCCCTCACCGGTATCGCTACCGGATTCGTAGGCGTGCTCATCCAGTTCCTTTCAGGTAAGTTCGGTGCCGACATCTCAGGCTTCGCCGTTTACCTCTTCGGTGCGTTCATCTCAGGTTTCGCAGTTTGTATTTTGAATACTGTTGTAAACCCAATGTTGAACCTCATCGGTGGTGGTGGTAACCGCGGTAACCAGTTGAACCTCATCGGTGGTACATTGAACAGTTTATCCGGAACTTTAACCCCAATGCTCGTAGGTGCCCTTATCGGTACTGTTACTGCTAATACAAAAATGGTAGATGTGAACCTCGTGCTTTACATTGCCCTTGCCGTATTCGCAGCAGCATTCGTTATCTTGAACTTCATCCCTATCCAGGATCCAGAGATGGGTAAGACTACAGACAAGACTGTATTCGAGCATTCACCATGGGCTTTCCGCCACTTCAACCTCGGCGTTATCGCAATCTTCGTTTATGTAGGTGTTGAGGTAGGCATTCCTGGAACATTGAACTTCTACATTTCTGATACAACAGCAAATGGTGGGGGTTTTATGCATAATCCATATAAAAGAAATCCTTGTTACGTGCGCATACCTCCATAATACGCTGCTT
>OGEK01001557.1_pt1 | contig 14548 bp, 8 predicted proteins | sample 1570641 | NCBI WGS metagenome assembly OGEK01 (sample SAMEA2582136, study PRJEB24529) | metagenome | biome: Human gut stool | place: China | collected 2011
CGCCCTCGCAAGCGCCGCAGCCAACACATGCGTCAGAAACCTTGTGTGCCATAATCGTACTCTCCTTATCTCCCGTGCGGTCATTTATGAAGAAACCTGCCCTTGCACGGCGGGTGGCGGGCTCCCTCGGAAATCTTATCCTTGACACGATTCTAGCAAAGCAAAATCAAAAAGGCAAGACTAACCGTACCGCGCAAAATGCAAAACTCGTTTTTTTGTTGGGTTGCACAAAAGCACAGGCTAACTTCTGGAGGAAATTGAAGAGATTTTTTGGCGAAAATCACGAAATATGGTTAGTTTTAGCAGACTAACCTTAGTGAATTCCCACTATTTTTCTGGGAATTATCTACCTTTTTTGGGGCAGTTTCCGCAACCCGTGCTGCCATTGGCGTCGGCGGAAGCCACCACCGGGGCGGGGTTGCGCACGCCGGAATAATCGTCGTCCGGGTCCGGGCGGCGGGGGGCGCGCTTGCCGCCGCTGATGTACTCACACACGCCCACCTTGTAGTAGCGCGGGGTGAGGGCCTCGGTGCCGCAGCGCACCCGCAGGTAGCCGGAAACGGGGTTGACTTCCAGTACGGTGCCCAGGCCGTCCGGGGTGCGGACGGTGCTGCCCACCATGGGCATGATGCTGTTCAGGTACTCGTAGGCGCTCTCCTCGTAGGCCAGACAGCACATCAGACGGCCGCAGGCACCGCTGATCTTGGTGGGGTTCAGGGACAGGCCCTGCTCCTTTGCCATCTTGATCGAAACAGGCTGGAAGTCCTTTAAAAAGCGGGAGCAGCAGAACGGCTGGCCGCAGATGCCCAGGCCGCCGATCATCTTGCTCTCGTCGCGCACGCCGATCTGGCGCAGCTCAATGCGGGTGTGGAAGATGCCGGCCAGGTCCTTGACCAGCTCCCGGAAGTCCACACGGCCGTCCGCCGTGAAGTAGAACATGATCTTGGAGCGATCAAGGGTGTACTCGGCCTCCACCAGCTTCATTTCCAGGCCGTGGCGTGCAATGCACTCCTGGCAGGTGTGGTAGGCTCGTTTCTCGTCCTCGCGGTTCTGGCGCATCCGGCGCACATCCACGCTGTCGGCCATCCGGGTAATGGGCTTGAGGGCCTTGGGCACTGCCGTGTCGGCGATCTCCCGCACGCCCTGCACCACCTCGCCGCACTCAATGCCGCGGGCCGTTTCCACAATGACGTAATCCCCGGCCTTGATGTCAGCATCGGCGGGGTCAAAATAATAGCTTTTGCCGTTGTCCTTAAAACGGACAGAGATGACTTTTTTCATAGCATTCCTCTTTGGGGTGGTTGTTGTTCTCGTTGTATCTGAGTCGGGCTCCAAATGAGCCTGATATTCCATTCTGATGTTAGTATACCATAATCAAAACCACATTTCCACGAAAAAAATAAAATCGCCGCGTCCGGGCACCGTGTTCGGGCCTCAAAAAATTGGGCGGCGGGTGCAATGATCGGCCCGGCTCGTTCGTATACAACCTGATTTCGACATGAAAATTCTGGAAACGGGTCAAAAAATTGAGGAATCGAGCGGAGAATTCCCCGGTTGCGGAAAAGTATCTTAAGTTTTATAAAAGATTCACCAAGGGACTATTGCAACCCCCTCCCCCTCGTGTATAATAAGGGTATTAAAGGAAATTTAAGCCCCGCTGCTTGGGGGGCCTAAGAGAAACGGTAGGAAGAAATGGAAAAATTCAGTGTCAAAAAACCGTTTACGGTGCTGGTTGGTGTTGTCATGGTCCTGCTGCTGGGGTTCGTGGCCCTCAGCCACATGCAGACCAACCTGCTGCCGGACATCAGCACGCCGTACCTGATGGTGGTCACGGTTTACCCCGGTGCCAGCCCGGAGCGTGTGGAGAGCGAAGTCTCCGACGTGATGGAAAACGCCCTGGGTACCGTGGCGGGTGTGGACACCATCACCGCCACCTCGGCGGAAAACTACAGCCTGCTGCTGATGAAGTTCTCCGAGGGCACCGATATGAACAGCACCATGGTCAAGGTGTCCAACAAGGTGGACCAGACGGTGTCCAGCCTGCCAAGCAGCTGCCTGACCCCTTCCATCATTGAATACAGCATGAACATGAATGCCTTTATGACGGTTGCCATCAGCCGCGAAGGCAGTGATGTCTACGACCTCTCCGATTTCGTCAGCGGCACGCTGGTGCCCTATGTGGAGCGCAGGGGCGGCGTGTCCAGCATCTCGGCCAACGGCCTCATCGAGAAGATGGTGCAGGTGCAGCTGAGCCAGTCCAAGATCGACGTCATCAACGAGAAGCTGCTGGAGACCATCGACGTCCAGCTGGCGGCGGCCCATGAGCAGCTGGAAGCCGCCCAGGCCCAGATCGAAGCCGGCCGCAAGGAGTACGAAAAACAGCTGAAAAACTACGGCGACATGGTCTCCGATACCGTGATGGCCCAGATGGGCACCGAGGTGGGTGCCGCCGTGACCACCGTCCGGGATAAGGCGCAGGCCCTGCTGGACAGTGTGAACCAGCTGATCGCCGTGGTCAACGAGCCGGAGATCCAGCAGGCGCTGATCGAGGTGCGCGATGGCCTGCAGCATGTGGTGGACCAGTTCAACGAGACGGGAATGCGGGACATTGACTCCCTCATTTCCATCATCGGCGAGCTGCGCGATATCACCGATAAGCTCACCGTTGCCCTGCAGCAGCTGCAGAACCGCCTGAACCTGGAAACGGGTGCCGACGGCAGCACCGCCGGAGATCTGGCGGGCGACCTGGAAGTGCAGCAGAGCATGAGCACCATCTATAAAACGCTGGAAGATACCATCAAGGCCATGGACAATGTGCCCGAGCTGATGAACACGTTCTCCCAGGCGCTGGGCAGCTATTCCAGCCAGCAGCTCTCCGCGTACATGAAGTTTACCGAAGCCCGTGAGATGCTGAACAACTACCAGACCCAGTACGACGAGGCCAACGCCCAGTATGAGGCGGCCAAGGAGAAAGCCCTCGCCAGCGCCGATGTGGCCAAGCAGCTGGATATCGACACGCTGGCCACCCTCATCTACGCCCAGAACTTCTCCATGCCCGCCGGCTACGTCAAGGACTCCAGCGGAAAATCCTGGCTGCTGAAAGTTGGCGAGGAGTACGACAGCGTGGCCGATATCGAGGGCGCGCTGCTGCTCCATGTGGATGGCTTTGGCGATGTCCGCCTCTCCGATGTGGCGGATGTGGAAGTCATTGATAACGCCGAGGCCAGCTATACCCGTCTGAACGGCGAGCGGGCCGCCGTGCTCAAAATTTTCAAGAGCTCCACGGCCAGCGCCAGCACGGTTTCGGATAACTGTCTGGAAGCGTTCAAGGAGCTGGAAGCCCAGTACGACGGCCTGAAAGTGGTCGTTCTGTCCAACCAGGGCAACTACATTACCGTTATTGTCAAGAGCATCCTCACCAGCATGATCGTGGGTGCCGCTCTGGCCATCATCGTGCTGGCCATCTTCCTGAAAGATATCAAGCCCACCCTCGTGGTCGGCATCAGCATCCCGCTGTCCGTTCTGTTCGCGGTGGTGCTCATGTACTTTACCGGGCTGGACCTGAACGTGATGACCCTGGCCGGCCTTTCCCTCGGCATTGGTATGCTGGTGGATAACTCGGTCGTCGTCATTGAAAACATCTACCGTCTGCGGGGCCGGGGCGTCCCGGCTCCCCGCGCGGCCGTGCAGGGCGCAAAGCAGGTGGGCATGTCCATTGTGGCCTCTACCCTCACCTCGGTCTGCGTCTTCGTGCCCGTCATCTTCACCTCCGAGACGGTGCGCAACCTGATGCAGCCCATGTCTCTCTGCATCGGCTACTGCCTCATGGCCTCCCTCATCGTGGCCATTACCGTTGTCCCGGCGGCGTCCTCCACCGTGCTGAAAAAGGCCGAGCCCAAGAAGCTGGCCTGGTTTGAGAAAGTGCAGGACAAGTACGGCAAGAGCCTGGAGTGGTGCTTCCAGCACCGCGCCATCCCGCTGGGGGCTGCCATCGTTCTGCTGGCTTTCTGCGGCTGGCGGGTCTTCTCCATGGGCATCACCCTGCTGCCGGAGATCACCAGCAACGAGGCCATTGTGGAGATCTCGACCACGGCGGATATGAGCAAAGAGGATTCTTACGATGTGGCCGGGCAGGTGGTGGAAGCCCTGATGACGGTGGACCATGTGGAAGAGGTGGGCATCACCACCGATACCAGCGTGGCCGGCATCGACGTTGGCCAGCTGGGCCTTCCCAAGGCCATTACCGACCTGCTGAACGCGGCCAACAGCTACGGCAGCTATAAGATCAATGTCAAACTGGATGAGAGCCTCTCCTCCACCCAGATCGAAACCGCCCGTCAGGCGCTGGAAGACGCCCTGGGCAGCGTGGAAAACTGCACCGGCACCGTGGAGATCAGCGGAATGCAGGAGCTCACCAGCATGATGTCCAACGGCCTCAGCGTCAAGGTCTACGGCCCCGACACGGCCACCATCACCCAGCTGGCCGATAAGGTCGTGGAGATGGTCAACAACACCGAGGGCTTTACCAACGCCACCACCGGCCTGGGCAACGGCGACGCCACCATTGAGCTGCAGATCGACCGTGATAAGGTCCGTGCCTATGGCCTGACCGTCGCGCAGGTGTATCAGCAGATCGCGGCGGACCTGACCACCACCACCACCGCCAAGACCCCCGTTGTGGTGGACGGCACTTCCATGACGGTCCAGATCACCGATAACCTGGACCCCGTCACCAAGGAAAACATGATGGGCATTTCCTTTGAGACCACCACCATGTCCGCCGATGGCACCACCACCACGGGCACCTGTAAGCTCAGCGATATTGCCACCTGGACCGTGGGCACGGCCCCCGACTCCCTGACCAGCGAGAACCAGACCCAGTTCGTCACCGTCACGGCGGACACTCTGCCCGGCTACAATACCACCGTGCAGGCCCGTCAGGTCAAGAAGACGCTGGACGCCTACACCCTGACCGATGAGATGCCGGAGGGCTGCTCCTTTGACGTGGGCGGCGAGTCCGGCAACGTCAACAAGATGACCAATGAGATGGTGCAGTGGCTGGCACTGGCCCTGCCGTTCGTCTATCTGGTCATGGTGGCACAGTTCCAGAGCCTGCTGTCCCCGTTCATCGTGCTGTTTACCATCCCGCTGGCCTTTACCGGCGGCCTGCTGGGAATGCTGCTCACGGGCCAGCAGCTGACCATGATCTCCCTGATGGGCTTCATCGTCCTGATGGGTACCGTCGTCAACAACGGCATCGTCTTTGTGGACTACACCAACCAGCTCCGCCTGGGCGGCATGGAGCGCCGCGCGGCCCTCATCGCCACCGGCAAGACCCGTATGCGCCCCATCCTCATGACCACCCTGACCACGGTGCTGGCCATGCTCCAGACGGCCCTGAGCAACGATATGGCTGGCCAGCTGATGCGCGGCATGTGCGTCGTCATCATCTGCGGCCTGAGCTACGCCACTCTGATGACCCTGTACATCGTCCCGTTGATGTACGACATCCTCTTCAAGAAGCCGCCGCTCAACGTGGATATCGGCAGCGAGGAAGACCTGGACGACATCCCGGACGACGCGGCCGAGTTCCTGGCGCAGGCCAACGCGCAAGCATAAATTCCCCTGCAAACAAAAAAATCCTCATGGAGCGCTCCATGAGGATTTTCTTTTGCAAAACTACCAAAAAATCTCCCAAAATATTGGCTGTTAATTCTAAAAAGTTCTGCCCACAAGCGTGTGAAACTATGATATAATCATAATTATGAAAGATACACTCAGGAGTGCGCCTGCTGGGTGTGAACCAAATGATGAGGAGGCGAGCGCAATGGCACAGTTTCGTTCCAAGCCTTTTGGCGTGACAAAAAGCGGCGAAAAGGTCAACGAGTACATCATCTCCAACCCCGGCGGACTGGAAGTGCATGTGCTGAACTATGGCTGTGTGATCAAAAATATCCTTGTCCCCACAAAAAAGGGCCCGGTGGACGTGGTCATAGGGCATGACACCCTGGCCGACTACGAAAACGACTTCAACTCCCAAGGCAGCACCTGCTGCGGCGCGTTTGTGGGGCGGTACGCCAACCGGATCGAGAACGCGGTGTTCAGTGTAGGCGGCAGGGCCTACCATCTGGAAGCCAACAATGGCAAAAACCATCTGCATGGTACATTCCCGCGCAAGATCTACGATGTGAAATCCTTTGGCGATACCCTGTTACTGGAGGCGGAGAGCCCGGATGGAGAAGACGGGTTCCCCGGCAATCTGAAAATTTCGGTGCGGTATATCCTCACGGAGGACAATGCCCTGCGGATGGACTACCGGGTGTCCTCCGACGCGGACACCGTGCTGAACCTCACCAACCATACCTATTTTAATCTGGATGGTGAGGGCGATGTGCTGAACCAGAAGCTCAAGCTCTACGCGTCCCGGTATCTGGAGGGCAACAACGAGACCTGCCCCACCGGGCGCATCCTGCCGGTGGCGGGCACGCCGATGGATTTTACTTCCGGCAAACCGCTGGGCCGGGACATCGACACGGGCTTTTCCCAGACCACCATGGTGGGCGGCGGCTTTGACCACTGCTTTGTCATTGACCGGGACCGCGGTTCCAGCCAGAGCCTGTGCGCCTGGGCCACCAGCGAGAAAAGCGGCATCAGCATGAAGATGTACACCACTCAGCCGGGCATCCAGCTTTACACGGGCAATTTTTTGCAGGATTGCCCCACCCCGGGCAAGGGCGGCGTGCCGCTGCAGAAATACGGCGGCTTTGCGCTGGAGACCCAGCACTTCCCCTGCAGTCCCTCGCACCCGGAGTTTCCCACCACCATCCTCCGCGCGGGCAAGGTCTTCCGCGCCAACACCACGCTGCGTTTCTTTACCGGACGCCAGTGCGGACGCCTTTGAAAAGAGAGAACGGAATGACCGCCCGGCCGGGCGGTCATTTTTGTGTTCCGGGGGATCTTTCTCTCATTTGCACAAAAAGCGTCTTCCCTCCATGGGCAGGGTGCAAAAAAATTTGTGGTTCCATCATCGTGCAGAAAAAGATGCAACAAGAATCCAGCCGCATAAAATGGGCGGTACTTGATTCCGTGTGCAAAAAGCGGTATTCTTTAGGCAGCAGGGGCAAGGCCCTTACAAAGAATGCAACAATGGTGACGAGAGAGAGGTTTTTGCAATGGCAATTCTGGTTTCCGGCGGCGCTGGCTACATTGGCAGCCACACCTGCATTGAACTGTTGAACGCTGGCTACGATGTGGTGGTGGCCGATAACTACTATAACGCTTCTCCGGTGGTGCTGGAGCGGGTCAAGCAGATCACGGGCAAGGACTTCCGCTTCTATCAGGCCGATATGACCAAGCATGAGGATGTGGAGAAGATCTTCACCGAGTGCCCGGACATCACCGCGGTCATCCAGTTTGCAGCCTACAAGGCTGTGGGCGAGAGTGTCTCCAAGCCCATTGAATACTACTATAACAACCTCAACTGCACCCTGGTCATCCTGGATGTGATGCGCCGCCACGGCTGCAAGAACTTTGTCTTCAGCTCCTCGGCCACCGTTTACGGCGACCCCGCCAGTGTGCCCATCACCGAGGACTTCCCCGTGGGTGCCACCACCAACCCCTACGGCACCACCAAGGCCATGACCGAGCGCATCCTGACCGATGTCTGCAAGGCGGACCCCACCCTGAACGTGGCCCTGCTCCGCTACTTCAACCCCATCGGTGCCCACAAGTCCGGCCTCATTGGCGAGGACCCCAACGGAATCCCCAACAATCTGATGCCCTATATTGCAAAGGTCGCTGTGGGCAAGCTGGAAAAAGTGCACGTCTTCGGCAACGATTACCCCACCCCGGACGGCACCGGCGTCCGCGATTACATCCACGTGGTGGATCTGGCCCGCGGCCATGTCTGCGCCATCCGCAAGCTGGAGACCAATTGCGGCCTCTTCATCTGCAACCTGGGCACCGGCAAGGGCTACAGCGTGCTGGATGTCATCCATGCCTTTGAGAAAGCCTGCGGCAAGAAGCTCCCCTACGTCATCGAGGCCCGCCGCCCCGGCGATATCGCCGAGTGCTACGCCGACCCCTCCAAGGCCAAGCGTGAGCTGGGCTGGGTGGCTGAGTACGGCATCGAGGAGATGTGCGCCGACAGCTGGAACTGGCAGAAGAAGAACCCCGACGGCTACCACACTGCAAAATAAAAGGATTTTCCACTGCGATTGTCCATAACGTTGAAAACACCCCTGTCTGCCGCGGCAGACAGGGGTGTTTTTGCATCGCGGAGGTCATTTCACGATAGGACATTTTATGAAATGCGGTCCGCGACGAAATTTGTCGTTGGCATCCCTTGACAAAGGATAAAAGTTAGCCTATAGTACCATTGTTAATACAGACTAACAAATGGTCGAAGAAAGGCGGACAACCATGACACTGAAAGAACTGAACATCGGCGAAAGCGCTGTCATTGAGACGGTTGGCGGACAGGGTGCCCTCCGCCAGCATTTTCTGGATATGGGACTGATCCCTGGGGAAAAGGTCACCCTTGTCAAGTTTGCACCCATGGGTGACCCGATGGAGCTGCAGATCCACGGCTACGCCCTGACCCTCCGGTTGGATGACGCGGCCCGGATCAACGTTTCCCCGGCAAAAACCGTCCGGGTGGTGCCCGCTGCCCGCCCGGAACAGAAAGTGGTAGAGCACCCCGGCCTGGGCGAGGGCGGCCGCTACCACACCAAAAAGGGAGAGAATCCGCTGCCGGACGGCACGACCCTCACCTTTGCACTGGCGGGCAACCAGAACTGCGGAAAGACCACCCTGTTCAACCAGCTTACCGGCTCCAACCAGCATGTAGGCAATTTCCCGGGCGTGACTGTGGACCGCAAGAGCGGTGCTATTAAGGGCCACCCGGAGACCGAAGTGACCGATCTGCCCGGCATTTACTCCATGTCGCCCTATTCCAGCGAGGAAATCGTCACCCGGCAGTTCCTCATCAATGAGAAACCCACCGGCATCATCAACATCGTGGATGCCACCAACATTGAACGGAACCTGTACTTAACGATGCAGCTCATGGAGCTGGATACCCCCATGGTGCTGGCGCTGAATATGATGGATGAGGTGCGCGGAAATGGCGGTACCATCCGCATCAACAAGATGGAGGCCATGCTGGGCATCCCGGTGGTGCCCATCTCCGCGGCCAAGAACGAGGGTGTGGATGAGCTGGTAGACCATGCCATCCACGTGGCAAAGTATCAGGAACGCCCAGGCCGGCTGGATTTCTGTGGCGAGGACGACCACGGCGGTGCGGTCCACCGCTGCATCCATGGCATCATCCATCTCATTGAGGATCACGCCAAGACAGCTGGCATCCCGGTGCGTTTTGCCGCCACGAAGCTGGTGGAGGGCGACCACCGCATTGAGGAAGCCCTGCAGCTGGATCAGAACGAAAAAGAAATGATCGAGCACATCATCCTCCAGATGGAGCAGGAGCGCGGGCTGGACCGGGCCGCTGCCATTGCGGATATGCGGTTCCACTTTATCCACCAGCTGGTGGCTCAGACCGTTGTCAAGCCCCATCAGAGCAAGGAGCAGCTCCGCAGCAACCGCATTGACCGGATCCTCACCGGCAAATATACGGCCATCCCGGCTTTTGTGGGCATCATGGCGCTGGTGTTCTATCTGACGTTCGGCGTCATCGGTTCAGGCCTGCAGGACCTGCTGGCAGCGGGAATTGACCGGCTGACCACCTTGATGGATAACGCCCTTACAGCCTGGGAAGTCAACCCGGCGGTGCACTCACTGGTCATCGACGGCATCTTTACAGGCGTGGGCAGCGTGCTGAGCTTTCTGCCCATCATTGTGACCCTGTTCTTCTTCCTCTCCCTGCTGGAAGATACCGGCTACATGGCCCGTGTGGCATTCGTCATGGACAAACTGCTCCGCCGCATCGGTCTTTCGGGCCGCAGCATCGTGCCCATGCTCATCGGCTTTGGCTGTACAGTGCCCGGCGTGATGGCCAGCCGCACCCTCCCCTCGGAGCGTGACCGAAAAATGACCATCCTGCTCACTCCGTTTATGAGCTGCTCGGCCAAGCTGCCCATTTACAGCCTGTTTGCAGCGGCATTTTTCCCGCGTCAGGCCGCGTTGGTCATGGTGGGATTGTATTTCCTTGGCATCCTCGTGGGCGTAGGAATGGCCATTCTCCTCAAGGGAACGGTCTTCAAGGGCGAGGCCGTGCCCTTTGTGATGGAGCTGCCCAACTATCGCCTGCCGGGCCTGAAAAACGTGGCCCAGCTGCTCTGGGAAAAGGCCCGGGATTTCCTCGAGCGGGCGTTTACGGTCATCTTTATAGCCACCATCGTCATTTGGTTCCTGCAGAACTTTGACCTCCGGCTCCGCCTGACGTCTGACCCGCAGACCAGCATTCTGGCCCTGCTGGCGGGCGGGATCGCGCCGCTGTTCGCGCCGCTGGGCTTTGGCGACTGGCGTGTCTCCACGGCCCTCATCACCGGCTTTATGGCGAAGGAGAGCGTTGTGTCCACCCTGACCATCCTGTTCGGCTCCTCGGCAGCCTTTGCAGCTGCCCTTACTCCGGCCCAGGCGGCCCCGCTGCTGGTCTTCTGCCTGCTGTATACCCCCTGCATTGCTGCAGTGGCCTCTGTCAAGCGTGAGCTTGGCGGTAAGTGGGCGGCCATCATGGTGTTAAACCAGTGCGTCACCGCGTGGCTTTGCGCGCTGGTAATGCGGCTGATCCTGCTGGCGATTTAACGGCAAAATAGGAAAAAAGCTCTGTCGGGTTCCGGCAGAGCTTTTTTTCATCCTTGACAGAGAAAACGGCCTGTGCTATAATCACTTCAAATTTGAACAATCTAAAATTGAAAGAAGTGACATGGCATGAACCCCAGCCTGGAATTCTCACAGAAGTTTATGGTGGGCTACAACGCCGCCTGCAAGCCCCTGTGTCAGGAACTCAAGCTGCCGCAGACGGCGCTGGATATCCTGCTGTTCCTCGTCAATAACCCCGAATACAAGACGGCCAGCGACATCGTGGAGGTGCGAAAGCTAAAAGCGAACCTTGTCTCGGTCAATGTGGACCGCCTCGTGCAGGAGGGCTACCTCCGGCGGGAGGCCGTGGCAGGTGACCGCCGCAAGACCCTGCTCATCGGGACGGAGAAGGCCCGCTCCGTGGTAGAGCGGGGCCGGGAGGTGCAGAACCGTTTTCTGGAGCGGCTGCTGGACCACACGGACGAAGCCCAGCGGGCGGCGTTTTTTGCCACGCTGGAGACCATGAGCAAAAATCTGGATGCCATCATTGAGGGGGAAGATTAAGATGCAAATTTTGTATGTTCTTCTGGTCACATTTTTTGCCGGAATGGGTGCCGGCCTTGGCACCGGCTTTGCCGGGATGAGTGCGGCGGCGGTCATCAGCCCCATGCTCATCACGTTTCTGGGCATGGACCCCTACATGGCCGTGGGCATCGCCCTTTCGTCGGACGTTCTGGCCAGTGCGGTGTCCGCTTACACCTACCACAAAAATAAGAATCTGGACGTGAAAAACGGCCTCATCATGATGGCCAGCGTGCTGGGATTCACGGTGGTGGGCAGCTGGCTGGCAAGCCTTGTTCCCTCTCGGACGATGGGCGGCTTCTCGGTGTTTATGACGTTCCTGCTGGGCATCAAGTTCATCGTCAAGCCGGTCATGACCACCAAAGAGGCCATGCAGGGGATCTCTGCGAAAAAGCGTGCGATCCAGTCCATCGTCTGCGGTGTCATCATCGGCCTTATCTGCGGCTTTGTGGGGGCCGGCGGCGGCATGATGATGCTCCTCATCCTCACCAGCGTGCTGGGCTATGAGCTCAAGACCGCCGTGGGCACCAGCGTCTTCATCATGACGTTCACGGCCCTGACGGGTGCTGTTTCCCACTTTGCCATCGGCGGGGCCCCGGACTGGCCCGTGTTTGCCCTCTGCGTCCTCTTTACCCTGCTCTGGGCCCGTATTGCGGCGGTCTTTGCCAATAAGGCGGACGCCAAGACCCTCAACCGCGCGACCGGTATCGTGCTGGTGGTGCTGGGCATCGTGGTCATGGGCTTCAACCTGCTGACAAAGTAAAATAACAAAAACCAACAGGAGCCTGTGCGTGGGAATCGCTTCCCGGCACAGGCTCCTGTTGGTTTTACAGAGGAGTGTTTGTCGTTTTAAAGGTGCCTCACTGCACGAATTCCAGGTTCACGTTGCCGTTGCTGGCATTGGCCGTAAAGCTCTGGGCGGCGCCAAGATTCTGCTGGACAGGGGCGCTGCTGCGGATGGCGAAGCTATCGTCGTTGGCGTCGGTAAGGGTCACGCGACCATTGCCCGCGGTCAGATCCAGGCCATACTCCGCGCCGCGGCCCGTCACAGTGCCCACCACGCTGGCGTTGGTGGCGGTGCAATAAAAGTAGGGCGACGAGGTGTGGTCCAGCTTGACGTCACCGTTCTGGGCCTGTGCGGTAATGCTCAAAGCCGAGGTGTTGGCCAGGCTGATGCGGCCATTCCGGGTGGAAGCGGCAAAGGTCTGGGTGAGCAGGTTGTTTACCTCCACTTTGCCGTTGTTGGCCGTGGCGTTCAGGTTATCCAGGCTGCCGCCGGTAATGGAAACGTTGCCGTTGGTGGTGGTCAGGGTATTGGACTGAGACGTCATATCCTGGATGGTGATATTGCCGTTGCTGGTATCCACCGTGAGGCCTGCAAACGCCCTGCGGGGCAGCTTGACGGTCATGGTGCAGATGCACTTGCTGTTGTTCACGCTCATGGAAGCGTCGCCCTTGAGGCCCTGAATGTTCAGGCTCGGGCCCGCAATGGTAAAGCTGTACAGCTCTCCGCCCGTGCCAAAGGCATCGTTGTAGGAGCTGTTGTAGCTGTACTCCACCACCACATGGTCCACATCATCGGCTTTTACCGTCACATCGGCGTATTTGTCGCTGACGGATAGGCTGCTGATGGCCTCTGCCGTTTCATAGGTTTTGGTAATGAGCCCCGCTCCCGCGCTGTTTTCCTGCGGAGAGGGGGTAAAACCACAGAGCAGAGCCACCGCTGCCGCCGCAGACAACAGTGTGCAGAATAGCTTTTTCATGGTTCAAAACCTCCAATCTGAGACTTGGACAGGCGTGCCCAAATTTTATTACAGATTCTACTATAAAAATAACGCAAAACAAAGAAAAAGTCAAGAAATACAACAAAAAAGCCCGTGCAGGGCACGGGCTTGGAAAACTGCTTATTTCTCCTCGATGGTGGAGTGCTCGATCACCCAGTCAGCAGCGCGGCGGATGGCCTCGTTGCGGCGAATGCTCTCCACGTTGGACTTGGCCATGATCTCTTCCAGAGGCTTCTTGAGCTTGTCGGCACGCTCCTGCATCTTGGCGGTCATCTCCTCATCGGTGGGGACGAGGTTCTCCTGCTGTGCCACCTGCAGCAGAGCCATCCGGGCGCGGGTGTTGTTCTCCGCAGCCTTGTGAACGTTTGCGGTAAAGGTCTCGCGGGTCTGGTGCACCTGGGACAGGTAGTGGTCCAGACTGACGCGCTGCATCTGGAGCTGCTGCTGGATGTTCTCCATCTCGCGCTGGTAGGTGCTCTCCACCAGGACGCTGGGGATCTCGCCCTCCGCGGCGTTGGCCAGCTGGGTCAGGACCTGATCCTTGGCGCGGTTCAGGGCGCTGGCGTGCTTGCCATCGTGGATCTGCTGGCGGATCTGCTCACGGAACGCTTCCATGGTGTCCACCTTGCCCGCTTTCTTGGCAAAATCACTGTTCAGTGCGGGCAGCTGGCGGACGCAGACGTCGATCAGCTTGATCTTGAAGACGGCGGGCTTGCCGGCCAGGTCTTTCACATGGTAGCGGGTGGGGAACGTGACAAAGATGTCGAACTCCTCGCCGCCCTTGTGGCCCAGGATGCCCTCCTCAAATCCGGGAATCATCCGGCTGCTGCCCAGCTGCAGGGTCTGGTTCTTGGCGGAGCCGCCCTTGAACGGCTGGCCGTCCATCTGGCCCTCATAGTCAATGTGGACGATATTGCCCTTGACGGCCGGGCCCTTGTGGGGCACCAGCTCGGCAGAGGCCTGACGGCGGTGCTCCAGCACATTGTCGATCTCTTTGTCCGTGACAGCCGGGGTGACGCACTCGACCTTGAAGCCGGAGGTCTGGGCCAGCTTCAGCTCGGGCTGCAGGGCGGTGGTGGCGGTGGCCACAAAGCCCTCGTCTTTCTTCACGCTGACCAGATCATAGGTGGGCTCGTCCACGGCACGGAAGCCGTGCTCTTTCATGGCGGCGTCATACAGAGCCGGCACATCCTTGTCCATCAGGTCATTGATGGCATCATACCAGAACGTGTGCTCTCCGCGGTCCGCCTCGATCTGAGCGCGGTCCGCCTCACCCTTTGCAAAGCCCTTGATGGTGTAAGAGGCGCGGGTGCGCTCGTACACGGCGTTGGATGCGGCCTCCAGTTCCTCAGCAGAAGCGCTGAACGTCATTTTGCAGACACTCTTTTCGGGAGTTTCCACGCTTACCAGTTTCATAGGTT
>OGEK01001562.1_pt1 | contig 14485 bp, 10 predicted proteins | sample 1570641 | NCBI WGS metagenome assembly OGEK01 (sample SAMEA2582136, study PRJEB24529) | metagenome | biome: Human gut stool | place: China | collected 2011
GTAGTGCATTAAATACTTCATCCACGCTTCTGCCATCAGAGATTTCAAACTGGTCATCGCCCTGCTCTTCTTCCTCTGTATGGCTTCCGATTCCCGTACTTACTCCGGCTGAAATCTTGGTTGCAGCCAGTCCGATTACATGATTTCTAAAGTCCGCCCTTTCTCTGGTTGATATCGTCATTCCGGCAAACGGCATGAACAGACGGTATGCCAGCATAACCTGCAAAAGCTGTCTTTCATGTACATCCATCGGATTAATCTTATCATTGTTTACAATCGGACGCAGACGCGGGCAGGAAAATGAGATTTCTGCATGAGGATATTTTCTCTGTAAAAGCCATGCGTGCATACCGGTTGCAAACGCATCTTTTCTGAAATCATCCAGTCCCAGCAGTGCCGCAAATGCAACCCCTCTCATTCCGCCGCGCAATGCCCTCTCCTGTGCATTGACACGATATGGGAATATTCTCTTATGTCCTGACAAATGCAGGGTTTCATATTTATCCGAATTATAAGTTTCCTGAAATACCGTGACATAATCCGCCCCACAGGAATGAAGATATGCATATTCATCGGAATTCATCGGATATACTTCCAGTCCGACCATTTTGAAATATTTCCGGGCAATTTTACAGGCTTCCCCTATATATTTCACATCCGACATCTTCTTGCTTTCGCCTGTCAGAATCAGAATTTCTTCCAGCCCGCTCTTTGCAATGGCTTCCATTTCTTTCTCAATGCCTTCCATATCCAGTTTGGCACGTTTGATTTTATTATGGCAGTTAAATCCGCAGTAAATACAGTAATTTTCACAATAATTCGATATGTATAATGGGGTAAACAAATATACGCTGTTTCCAAAATGCTTTCTTGTTTCCAGCATTGCTTTTTCCGCCATTTCTTCCAGGAACGGATCGGCTGCCGGTGAAAGCAGTGCCGCAAATTCTTCCGGCCCTTTCTCTTCTTTATCCAGTGCACGTCTTACCTGTGCAGCCGTATATTTGCTGTAATCATACTGGTTCATCGCCGAAATAACCTGATCCATAACGGTGGAATCCTCCAGCACTTCCATATCGTCCATATATTTCATATGGTCGACTCGCTTTTTTTTCATATCCTCTAATATTTCTTCATTTAAAATACTTTCGTTTATTTCCTTTGGCATAATTCACAGTTTCCTTTCCTAGTCATTTAAAAATCCCGTCAGCGGAGATGATGCACTTGCCTTGTCTATCACTCTTCCAAGTCCTGCAAGATATGCCTGTCTTCCTGCCTGAATTGCATTTTTAAATGCTTCTGCCATTGCCGGGATATCTCCTGCTGTTGCTATTGCCGTGTTTGCCATGACAGCCGCTGCTCCCATTTCCATTACTTCACAAGCCTGGGATGGTCTTCCAATTCCGGCATCTACGATGACCGGAAGGTCGATTTCTTCGATCAGTATTTTGATAAATTCTTTTGTTGCAAGCCCCTTGTTAGAACCGATCGGTGCTGCCAGCGGCATAATTGCGGCTGCTCCTGCATTTGCCAGTTCTCTTGCTACATTCAGATCCGGATACATATACGGCATAACAATAAATCCTTCTTTTGCAAGCATTTCTGTGGCTTTTACGGTTTCATAATTATCTGGAAGAAGGTACTTGCTGTCATGAATTACTTCAATCTTTACAAAATCCCCACATCCAACTTCTCTTGCAAGTCTTGCAATTCTCACTGCCTCTTCTGCGTTTCTTGCCCCCGAAGTATTTGGAAGAAGTGTTACACCCTTTGGAATATAATCCAGTATATTTTCTCCGCCCTGTGTATTTGCACGACGCAGTGCCAGTGTAATAATCTCTGCCCCTGCATTTTCTACTGCAGCCTTGATTAAATCAAGATTATACTTTCCGGAACCCAGAATGAATCTTGATGAAAACTCATGCCCACCAATTACTAATTTATCTTCTTTCATGTTTTTTACCTCTTTTCTAATTTTCCAGTATTAACTCTATTACTTTATTTGCCTGATGTCCGGCACATATGCTGACTCTTGGTGCCATCAGTCCGGTCTGTGCCGAATCGGTACTTCCATCTCCGCACACATACAGATTCGCAAATGCTTTTCTGGTAATGATTTCATTCGATCTGCCATAGCCCGCCATTCCGGAACCCGATACAATCTGTATTTCCGGTAATTTTTCCAGCAGACTGTTAATCAGCATTGCTTTCTGATCTGAGCGGTCAAAGGCTTCACATACAATTTTTTCCTCTTTAAATATTTCCTCCGCATTATCTCCGGTCACTCTGACCTGATCGGTAATAATATGGAGAAACGGATTAATCTTTAATAATTTTTCTTTTAAACACTCTGTTTTCGGCTTTCCGATATCCTCGACATAGTATTCCTGCCGGTTAAGATTGCTGATATCCACATAGTCAAAATCAATCAGACGAAGTGTTCCGATACAGCTTCTTGCCAGCATAACCGCAATATGCGAGCCGAGTCCTCCCAGACCGGCCACTGCCACCCGCGATTCCCGCAATTTTTCATAAACCTCTGTGCCAAAACGCTTATCACAGATCTGATTGTATTCTTCCCTCGTCATCTTGATCCTCCGCCGACAAAATGAACAATTTCCAAAATATCCGTATCCTTCAGCATACATTCCTCATACATTGCCTTTGGCAGAATCTTTTCATTCAGTTCTACTGCTATTCGTACCGGATTATAACCATTCTGCTGTAAAAAATCGCTTAACCGGATTTCCTCTTTTAATACTACTTCCTCACCATTTACTCTCATATCAGGTGTTTCCTTTCTATCTATATTATGTTTCCTGAAATGCAAAAAGGTCACACGAAGAACGCTACACCCGCGGTGGTGTACCCCTTCGTGTGACCTGCACACTCTGACTGTTATGTTAACAGAGGTTTTCCTTTTTGTCAACCTTAATATTTATTTTTGTAAATATCAGCCTATTCTGCAGCTGTTGTCGTTTCTTCTGTTTCTTCTACTTCCTGTGTTGTTACATTTGCATTTGAAACAATGTAATTCATGGCATACTGTGACATCACGGATGATTTTACAAGGCTCTCTCCATATGTGGAACTGAATGTAGCCGCATCCATGTTATAATTATTTGCCAGATCATTCAGAATGGTCTGATATTCTGCATCAGCTTCTGATAAACCGGCATCCTGTGCAATTGCATATACAACCATTGCAACCTGTGCGTAGCTGACAGCCTGCTTCTGTTTCTGATTCTGATACTGAGATTCTGTCATTCCCTGTGCAGCCAACAGTTCAGAGAGTGATTTTCCATAAGCAGATGCATAAGCATTTAAACGTTTCTCATACTGTGACTCTCCCTGTTCTATCAGTGACTTATAATATTTCTTTACTGTAGAATTTGATATGACCTGATCCAGACCGGAAGATTCCAGGGTATTGCTTGCAGTTGTTTCAGCAGCATCTTCCAGTTTCTGTTTTGTTTCTGCAGCAAATTCTGCCAGTGTTGCATAATTTGTATTTGCTGCCAGCCATTCATCATTCAGCTGTGGTTTACGTTTTACACCATTTACCGTAACGGTAAATACAACATCTTTTCCGGCAAGTTCCGTACTCGGATAACTCTCAGGGAAAGTCAGGTTCAAATCAACGGTATCACCTTTTTTTACTCCGATCAGTCCGTCTTCAAATCCGTCTATAAAAGATCCGGACCCGATTTCCAGTTCATAATTACTTGCTGTTCCGCCATCAAAAGCTACTCCGTTGAGTTTTCCAACAAAATCAATGATAGCTGTATCTCCATCTTCGACCGTTACATCAGAACCCGTTAACTCTACAGCCTTACTTTCCATCTCATTTGTTACCTCATCATCGGTTACCTTTGTAATACTTTTTGTCAGTTCGATTCCTTTATAATCTCCCAGGTCTACATAATCAAGTATGTTAAGATCTCCATTACTGTCATCTACCAGATCTTCTTCGGTATATGCCGGTTCTGTTGCTTCTGAAGTACCCGACTCTGTTTCTTTTGTATTGTCGTCTTTGGAAGCTCCACAGGCGAACATTGTCATACCAAGGCAGACACACATTACCACTGCCAAAAATCTTTTTCTCATTCTATTTTACCTCTTTTATGGTTATTCTATAATGTCTCTGACATCATTAAATTTTATTGTATCACACTTAAACCATTACAGCAATGTCAAAATTGTGACGTTTCTATGTTTATATATCCTTATATCACGTGGTGCCTGTGCCATTTATCTCCTTTAAATCTGTGGATAAACAGAATGGAACGAATTGCCCAGTCTGAGAACATACCAATCCATACTGCAATTGGACCAAATCCAAAGTATTTAATAAGGATACGACACAGTGCAACCCTGCACAGCCACATACTGAGCGTGGAACAAATCATCGTATATTTTACGTCACCTGCTGCCCTTAATCCATAAGCAGGAATAAATGCACCGTCCCATACAATCGGTTTGATAATGGTGATCCATCCCATCATATACAGACACATTTTTGCACTTTCAGGCTCCATTCCCGCAATCCAGGTAATCGGTCTTGCTATGACATATGCCAGTGCACAGCTTGCAATCAATGCAATCTCTCCATAAAACATCAGTTTCTTTATGTAATACTCTGCCTCATCTTTTCTGCCTGCTCCGATACACTGTCCAACCAGTGTAGTCAGACCGATTCCGATTCCAATCGCCGCAACACCGTTCAGGTTTTCCAGAATTACTGTCATGGCCTGTGCTGCAATCGCCGCTGTTCCAAGTGTTGATACAGATGACTGGATAGCAAGCTTACCAAACTGAAACATTCCGTTTTCTATTCCTGAAGGAATTCCGACTGCCAGAACTTTCTTTATAAGCGAAAAATCCGGTCGTATTTCTTTATAGTTATTGATCACAATAATCTGCTTCGGTTTGCGCAGGGAATAAATCACTACTACTGCGCAGAATATTCTTGACACGAGTGTTGACAATGCAGCACCAAAAACCCCCCAGTGCAGCCCAAAGATCAGAAGGGCATTTCCTGTAATATTCATGACATTAGATATCACAGAAATCATCATCGGATATCTTGAATTACCCTCTGCCCGATAAAAAGCGCCACCAACATCAAACAAACCGATAAACGGGAAAGATATTGCCGTAACATAAAAATATATAACCGATGCATCCATAACATCCTGTTCCACTTTTCCGAAAATCAGCCTTAACAACGGATGACAGAACAGAATACAAAATACTGCCATAACTATGGATATCACCACCGTTGACAGTAATACCTGCCTTGCCGCATTATTACTTCCTTTTGCATCCTTTCTTCCCAGATACTGGGAGCAGACGATCGTTCCTCCGACCGCCAGTGCGGACAACAACTGTATCACCAATACATTAATCGAGTCAACCAGCGACACTGCGGAAATAGCAGCACTTCCTACATTACTGACCATGACGGTATCGACCATCCCCATCATGGAATTCAGAAGCTGTTCTATCATAAGCGGGATCAGTAATTTTTTTAAATCGCTTTTACTAAATAAATGTTTATTTTCTATTTCTACTGCCTGTTTCATTTTTACACAATCTTTCTGAAGATATCTATCTGTTTTTTACCAGAAGATTTGTCAGTTCTGCAAACTGTTTTAATGAAAGCACCTCTCCTCTGACCGTCTGTGACAGCTGCATCTCCTCGAGTGCTGCCACTACCTGCTCTTTAGAAAAATTCAGATCTGCTGCATTATGAATACTGTTCTGCAATGTCTTTCTCCTCTGGTTAAATGCTGCCCGGATAATTCGGAACATAATTTTCTCATCCAGAACCTCTACCGGACATTCTCTGTGCCGGGTAAGCCGTATTACCGCTGATGCTACATTCGGTCTCGGCATAAAACAGTTCGGTGGAACATTTGCAACAATCTCTGGCTCTGCGTAGTATTGCACAGCAAGGGATAATGCGCCATAATCTTTCGAACCCGGACCGGTCTGCATCCGATCTGCCACCTCTTTCTGCACCATAATCGTAATGCTCTCCAACGGTACATGGCTTTCAAACAATCCCATTATAATCGGTGTGGTGATATAATACGGCAGATTTGCAACAATCTTGACCGGTCTGCCGTCATTTTCTTCTTCCACCAGCTTATTGATATCGAGTTTCAGGATATCTTCATTAATAATCGTAACATTGCCATATTCCGCCAGTGTGTCATTTTCCAGAATGGGAATCAGATTTTTATCAATCTCCACAGCAATTACTTTTCTTGCACTTTCACACAGATACTGTGTCAGTGTCCCAATTCCAGGCCCGATTTCCAATACCATATCATCTTTTGTAATCCCGGCTTCCCGAATAATTCGTTCTAATACATGTGTATCAATAAGAAAGTTCTGTCCATATCTTTTCTGAAACACAAAGTCATATTTCTGCAATATCGCAATCGTATTCTGCGGTATTCCCAATGTAGCCATATTCCTTTTCCTTCCTTTCTCTATGCAATCCGATACACGTCGTTTCCATTTTTCCATACAGCATCCATCACTTCATCCGTACTAAGTCCCTTTATCTGTGCAAGTGTCCCAAGAACATATTTCAGATTTGAAGAGTCATTTCTTTTTCCCCGGTTCGGCTCCGGTGCCATATATGGACAGTCCGTTTCAATCACAATCCGATCCAATGGCACATATTCCGCTACCTCTTTCAGTTTTCTGGCATTTTTAAAGGTAAGCACACCGCCAATACCTATATAAAAACCTTTATCAAGATACTTTCCTGCCATCTCTTTTCCATAAGAAAAACAATGAATTATCCCACCTGTGTTTTCCGCCTGCATCTCTTTCATGATATCAAAGGTATCTGCCGCAGCATCCCGTGAATGTATAATGACCGGCTTATTCATTTCCGCCGCCAGTTCAAGCTGCATCTCAAAAACTTTCTGCTGAATCTTCCTGTCCGGATTATCTTCGTAATGATAATCCAGTCCGATTTCACCAAGTGCAACCACTTTTGAATTCTTCAGACATTCCGTCAGTTTATGATACGCATCCGGAGCACATAATTCTTCTGCATGTTCCGGATGCACTCCTGCCGCACCATAAATAAAATCATACTTTTCTGTCAGTTCTACAGTGCGAACCGAAGTATCCACTGACGAACCAACATTTACCACTCTTTTTATCCCGTTTTGCTGAATATGCTGTAATACTTCTTCCCTGTCCGGATCAAAAGCTTCATCTTCATAATGAGCATGTGTATCAAAAATCAGCATTATCGAATCTCACTTCCTGCAATCATATCTCTATCAACGGTAAGTACGGATAAATTACCTTCATCATCTCCTGCTGCCAGAATCATACCCTGGGATTCCACTCCGCACAGCTTAACCGGCTTAAGATTTGTAATAACAGCAACTTTCTTTCCAACCATTTCTTCCGGTTTATAGTACTGTGCAATGCCGGAAACGATCTGGCGGACTTCTTCCCCGATACGGATCTGTGAAACGAGAAGTTTCTTAGATTTCTTTACCGGTTCACACTGAAGCACTTCGCCCACACGAATCTGTACTTTTGCAAAATCATCAATGGAAATTTCCTCCTTTTCTTCTACCTGTGGGTATTTAACTTCCGGTTCTCCCTTCTGTTTCTTCTGAATCTCTTCCACCTTTGCCAGAGTTTCTTCCATATCCAGTCTTGCAAAGAGGATTTCCGGTGTTTCTGTTACCTTTGTTCCGCTGACATATTTTCCAAATTCACCAAGTTCTGACAGTTCTCTCTTCTGTGCATTAAGCTGTGCCAGTATTCTTTCAGATGTTTCCGGCATAAATGCTTCGAGCAGGCATGCACCGATCGAAATACTCTCGACCAGATTGTATAATACAGTTGCCAGACGAGGCTTGTCCTCCTCATTCTTTGCCAAAGCCCAAGGCATTGTTTCATCGATATATTTATTGCATCTCTTAAACAGGTTGAAGATTTCCGTCATGGCATCTGCCACACGCAATCTGTCCATCTTGTCTTTTACCTTATCAACAGCCTGTGTAACCACTACTTTGAGCTCCTCATCCACATCGCCTGAAACACCTGTATTTTCCACTATGCCATCAAAATATTTATTTGACATGGAGATAGTTCTGTTTACCAGATTTCCTAATGTGTTTGCAAGTTCTGAATTTAATCTTTCTACCAGAAGCTCCCATGTAATGACTCCGTCATTTTCAAATGGCATTTCATGGAGAACGAAGTATCTTACGGCATCGACTCCGAACAGATCCACCATGTCGTCCGCATAAATAACATTTCCTTTTGATTTACTCATCTTTCCGTCACCCTGAAGCAGCCACGGATGTCCGAATACCTGCTTTGGAAGCGGCAAATCAAGTGCCATCAGCATGATTGGCCAGTAGATGGTATGGAATCTTAAAATATCCTTGCCAATCAGATGTAAATCTGCCGGCCAGTATTTCTCAAACAGTGCATCACTGTTTCCGTCACAATCGTAGCCAAGTCCTGTGATATAGTTTGTCAGTGCATCAACCCATACATATACCACATGCTTTGGATCAAAATCAACCGGAATTCCCCATTTAAAAGAGGTTCTGGATACACACAGATCCTGCAGTCCTGCTTTTAAAAAGTTATTCATCATTTCATTTTTTCTTGATTCCGGCTGGATAAATTCCGGATGCTCTTCGATATATGCAATCAGTCTGTCCGCATACTTACTCATCTTGAAGAAATATGCCTCTTCTTTTGCCGGCTGGACTTCTCTTCCGCAATCCGGACATTTTCCGTCTACTAACTGAGAGGCAGTAAAAAATGATTCACAAGGAGTACAATACATTCCTTCGTAATGACCTTTATAAATATCACCTTTGTCGTACAGTTTTTTGAAGATTTTCTGTACCTGTTTCTCATGATCCTTATCTGTTGTACGGATAAATTTATCATAGGAAGTATTCATTAAATCCCAGATTCTCTTGATCTCACCGGATACATTGTCTACAAATTCCTGTGGAGTAATGCCGGCTTCCTCTGCCTTCAGTTCGATCTTCTGTCCATGCTCATCCGTTCCTGTCTGGAAACGTACATCATATCCTTCCTGTCTTTTAAATCTTGCAATGCTGTCTGCAAGAACAATTTCATATGTATTTCCAATATGAGGTTTTCCTGATGTATATGCAATCGCTGTTGTAATATAATAAGGTTTTTTCTCCATTTCACAAATCTCCTGTCTGTCAATAATATTTTTCGGCTTCTCACAATTTAAAATCCGGATCTGCCATTAACTCATTATAATATAGCAGTTTTTTTCCGTTTCTACAAGTATTTTTAATGTGTTCCATATACCTTACTTGTATTTTTTAGCATACCATTCACTTCATATATAATAATATCTCCACATCGAAGCGGGACATCTTCATATTTATCCACAGAAAACTTCTCCTTTTTCCACATATTGCAATAACCATATTTTTCATTTTGTGCATTTTCATAAGATAGTTTTCTGCCATTCTTATCCGCTGCATAAAGATCGACATGAATAATAACCGTCTTATCCCTGAGAATGTAATCGCTCAGCATACTGATATCCGAAATATCCCTGCCTTTTTCCACCACAACAAGGTTTTCCGGCAGTTCAAAATCTGTGGTATACCGGTATACACCCGGTCTGATGCAGCGGCAGTCAGATGCGGATAGTACCATTTTCTCCGGCAATTTTTGCAAATCTGCAGCAGAGAACTTTTCATCCACAGCAGAATAAAGATCCACTTCTTTCCGTATAGTACCGCCTTCCTGCCGATCCATAACAGCATATGAAATATCTGCTTCTATCTGTTCGTCCGCCTCATCTCCGATTCCGGTTGTATAAATACCTATCTGCATGCCTTTCTCCGGACGTTTTTCAAAAGACAGCTCCGCAGGAAGATAATACCCCTGATCTTCAAAAGGCTGTGGCAATACCGCCGCTGTGCCTGTCCGGTACAATGCAGGTCCGTTTTGAAGTGTAAAACCATAGATTTTACCGATTACATTAATTTCCACGCTGTCCGTGGCACAGTATTTTGAAAGTTCGAAATTTGCCTTTTCCTGGGAAAGACTTTCAATTTCCTCTGTTTCCGGCAGATTTACTGCTGTTACCCTGCACTTTACCTCATATTTTCCTTCGGATACATAAGATAGCAGCTGGAACTTTCCCATACTTTCTGTCATCTGGATCCAGGTATCCGCCGGATAGGATTTCGTCCGGTAATTTACGGCAAATGGAAATTTGACATAATAATTATCCGCATAAACAGCATAATTTTTTTCTCCATATCCCATAATTTCTCTGTGTTTTCCTTTTGCAGATATACTTACCAAAAACCGCTCCCCTGCTACGACATCATTTGACTGCGGCACAATATTCTCATTATTTGTTTTATCCCCACTGACTTTCAATGCAGCTGCAACCGGAGTATGCACCTTTATTATATTTGTTCCTGTGTTTATGGTTTTTTCCGATCCATCCGATGCTCTGTATACAACCGACAGATTTCCGTCATATTCTCCATTCCCTGCATATTGATCAATCACTATCCCCTCCCGGTACAGCTCCTGCACCGGCACAGATCCATACGTTCCTACAGTATCTGCATTTTCTATATACCTGTCATCCGACAGCAATACCTTTTCATTTACCAACACCTTATCACTCCAAACATGAACCGCAGCCAATGCACTCTGTGCCAGTCCACTCTGATCCTGCTCCGGAATATCCGGTCTCTGGTTATTCATGCTTTGCACCGTAACAATCCCCGCAGAAGCCGTACATCCCTTTGTCGTTGCCATATGCTTCTGTGCATTGCCATAATTTTTCACAGTGATTCCACCGGTATCATTCTCCGGACTGACCGTAATTTCAGAAATACAGTTATTCTTAATCTTTATACTTTGCAAATCATATTTTTTTGCTCCGGTTACTTTGGTATAAGAAAATGGTTTTGTGACATAATACCACCTCTCCACCACCTGATCTTCCTCGCAGAGATTTCCCGATGTGTCATACCATTTGAGATGATATACCGTACCGACCTTCACTGGTATATTTACTACTCCGGAAATTTCCTGTACACTGATATCATACATGAATTTCTGTACTTTTCCACTCAGATATACACTCTCTCCGGACGGAATTCCTCTTGCAACATCATACCTTTCTTCTCCGGGACGCAGCGAACCAAATCCTGCCTCATTCTCCGCCTGCACTGAATAAGTCTTATCCAGAATTGCCGTAATTGTTGTAATTTCCTCTAATGCTCCGGACAATGCAGGATACTTAACTTTCAATCCGAAATATACCGCCAGCCTGTCACCATCCGCCCATTCTCTTGCATTCCTTATCCCCTCGTAAGTATTATAGATTTCCCCATACATCGTCCCATCATCCGCAATATTTCCCATTGGAACTCCATCCTCTGTAACTGTCATAATACTGTCCACATACACATAACCGCCATATTTATACAGCTGATTTCTCCACTCAGCTGAAACATCTGCGATCCTTTTCAGAATTGTTTCACTTGCAATTACAAATGTCGTGTATACATAATCCGGATTGGACGGATCCGTAATTTCATAAAAAAATCCCGACATGGGAAGATTGACAGAATACTGTCCGGATGCCCCGATGCTGTCCTCATACCGTTTAATTACCCACCCCATTGTCCTGTAGCGGATACCTCCTGATGCTCTCTTATCATAAGCGGAAAAAATCATGTCTCCCTGGTTATTAAAATACAGTTCTTCCGCTGATACACTCCTCCTTCCCATCAGCAATAAAAACATTCCCACTGTAAACATAAATCTTAAGTATTTGTACAACGTGTTCATAAAAGCATATCCTTTCTTTCTCCCTGGCGTCTGCTCTTTATTAAATATATATTAACACATCTTTATATTTATTTCAAGTACATTTATTAATTTTGTAAATTATATTTTATAACTTTTTTTGCAAATCCGGTGTATTTTACTGTATTTTTTGGTATGATATCATTATAATGAAACAGCCCGACAGACATGGGCAGAAAAGAGGTCTTATGAATTCTATACCACATAACCGGAAATACCTCTCCTTTATCTTGTCACTTATCCTTGTTTTATCCATGCTTTTTTCTGCCGGATGTTCAAAAAAGGATAACACACCTGGTAAGGAGAATACCGGTGATACTTTTGTAGAAGAAACCACGGACGAACCCGACACCAAAAGCACGCAGGCAGATGCCACAGCCGTTTCATCACTGTTCAATTTTGCCTTATATGACAGTTCTGTTTCCTATTCCAAAGAAGATTTGACCATCCAGAAAAATTTTGAAACATTCCTTGCCAGTCTGTTCGCTGAGGCATACGCACAGAATTCCATCAATATTAATTTTCTGATTGAATCTCCTGAAAAATACGGAATCGAAAGAATCCCTTCTTCCTGGCCTTCTGTTGATATCGAAACGATAAAAACTTACTACCAGAAGGAAAACGGATGGTTGGAAGAATTAAAGAAATTTTCCTATTCCTCCCTTACTTACGAACAGCAGCTTATCTATGATATGTTGAAAACCAGCTTTGAAGATGATGCTGATATTGATAATTATCTGCTTTTTGAATCCCCATTTGGATCGAACGGACTGACTTCACAGCTTCCGTTGATCCTTACAGAGTATTCTTTTTACCGGAAAGAAAATATTGAGGAATATCTCGGACTTCTTGAAACCTTACAGGAATATGTACGTCAGGAACTTGACCTTGAAAAATACCGTATGTCCCAAGGATATTACCTGTCAGATTATGCTTATGATACGGCAATCAGCCAGTGCGAAGCTTTCCTGAATCAGGGCAGTGATTATCTGAGCCAGATTTTCAATGACAAACTGGCAGATTTTACAGATCTGAGTACGGAAGAAATCGAAACTTATAAAAACCGAAATTCTGCTGCCATTACAGCTAGTGTTATACCGTCATACCATTTAATGATTGATACATTAACAGCATATAAATCCGATCATTCCGATAATACCGGACTTGCCGCAAAAGAACATGGAAAAAACATCCACTTCATGGGATTGACTTCCAACGGTGGCGTACACAGTTCATTCGACCACTTATTCAAACTTTGCGATATTGCCAAAGAATATGGTGTGGATAATACTTTTGTTCACTGCTTCATGGATGGACGCGATACCGACCCGAAGAGTGGTAAAGGCTTTATCGAACAACTGACTGCACATTGCGAACAGTCAGCCGGAAAGATTGCCTCTATCGTAGGTCGTTTCTATGCTATGGACCGTGACAAGCGTTGGGAACGTGTGAAAGAAGCATACGACTTGTTGGTTGAAGGTAAAGGAAAGCAAGCCGCCGATATGGTTCAGGCTATGCAGGAATCATACGATGAAGGTGTTACAGATGAATTCATCAAACCGATCAATAATTCTACCGTAGACGGTACCATCAAAGAAGGTGATGTGGTTATCTTCTTCAACTACCGTAACGACCGTGCCAAGGAGTTGACACAGGTATTGACTCAGCAGGATATGCCAGAGGAAGGCATGCACACCATTAAGGACTTGCAGTACTACTGCATGACTCCATACGATGCAAGCTTCCAGGGCGTTCACATCCTCTTCCCTAAGGAGAACGTAATGAATACCCTCGGTGAGTACTTGAGCGCACAGGGCAAGAAGCAGCTCCATACTGCAGAGACAGAGAAGTATGCTCACGTAACTTTCTTCTTCAATGGTGGTCGTGAAACTCCGTATGATGCCGAAGAGCGTATCTTGGTTCCATCTCCGAAAGTAGCTACTTACGATTTGAAGCCTGAGATGAGTGCTTATGAAGTGAAGGATAAATTGGTAGAAGCCATCAAGACCCAGAAATTCGATTTCATTGTCGTGAATTACGCTAATGGTGATATGGTAGGTCATACAGGTATCTATGAAGCTATTGAAAAAGCAGTGAAGGCTATTGACGAGTGTGTAAAAGATACAGTGGAAGCTGCCAAAGCTAATGATTATGAAGTGATTATTATTGCCGACCACGGTAATGCCGACCATGCACTGAACGAAGATGGTACACCTAATACGGCTCACTCTTTGAACCCTGTTCCATTTGTATATGTAACAGAGAACAAGAATGCCAAAGTAGAAAATGGGGTATTGGCAGATGTTGCTCCCTCTATCCTGCACATTCTGGGTATGCCTCAGCCTGCTGACATGACCGGACGGGATTTAATAAAATAATGTAGGAAGTATATTTATTTGTCATTCTGAACAAGGTGAGGAATCTGTAATGAAGCATGGATTCGCCACTTTGTCCGGAATGACATTTTAATTTAATAAGAGATGATACAGATAGATGATGTTGTAATCTCCTTTGATGTGTTTCGTGAGAAATTTCTTTGTAATCTCGATGCCTGTAAAGGTGAGTGCTGCATAGAAGGGGATGCCGGCGCACC
>OGEK01001575.1_pt1 | contig 14416 bp, 12 predicted proteins | sample 1570641 | NCBI WGS metagenome assembly OGEK01 (sample SAMEA2582136, study PRJEB24529) | metagenome | biome: Human gut stool | place: China | collected 2011
AGAAATTAATTGCCTTCATCGGCGGTGGCAATATGGCACAAGCGATTGTGTTAGGCCTATTAAAACAAGGTTATCCTGCCGATAAAATTATTGTGAATGATCCTAATGAAGAGAAACGACACTTTTTTGCTCAATATGGCGTCGCGGTTTCTACGGATAACGAACAATCCATCACACAAGCTCAAGTTGTGTTATTTGCCGTTAAGCCGCAAGTACTCGCTGATGTTTGCAAGCCATTAAGTTCACTTGATTTTTCTGATAAATTAATCATTTCTATTGCTGCGGGTATTTCGACTGCTCGATTAGCCAAACTCATCCCAACAGCAAAATCCATTGTTCGCGTCATGCCAAACACGCCCGCATTAGTGGGTGAAGGTATGGCAGGCTTATTTGCTGACAAAAATACACCTGAAATTGACCACACTTTTGCGGAAGATTTGCTTTCTGCGGTAGGAAAAACCACTTGGGTGACGAATGAAGATCAAATGCATGCTGTAACGGCAGCATCTGGCAGCAGCCCCGCTTACTTCTTCCAATTTTTAGAAGCCATGCAACAAGGCTTAATCGAAATGGGATTAGATGAACAAAAATCTCGCGAGCTCGTACAACAAGCCATGTTAGGCTCAGCGAAGTTGGTAATTGAAAATCCACAGACGGCTCTTTCCACTTTACGAGAAAATGTCACCTCAAAAGGCGGTACCACCGCAGCCGCATTAAATGTATTCAATCAACACCAATTTAATGACATCATTAAACAAGCGATGCTGGCCTGTGTGGCTCGCTCACAAGAAATGGAAAAATTATTCTAATGCAAGTTCGTCCTTTTACCTGGCTCACCCTGAGCTTTTTTGGTTACTATTGTGCCTACGGTGTATTTCTTCCCCTTTTCCCTGCGTGGTTGAAAACGCAATCTTATAGTGAAGAAAGCATCGGTTTATTGCTGGCCTGTGGTTATATTTTCCGTTTCAGTGGCAGTATTTTATTTTCTGGCTTAATAAAACGCGTTTCCCTTTTAGTAAATGGCTTACGTTACTTAGCTGTTGCCAGTGCTGTCACCATGGCGTTAATTGGGCTCATGTCGCATAACTTCTGGTTATTATTTATTGGACTTGCCTTGTATTCCATGGTGAATGCGGCGGGGATGCCGATTGGTGATAGCCTCGCCAGTACATGGCAACAACAAATTCATTTAGATTACGGCAAAGTACGCTTGATTGGCTCCTTTGCATTTGTTGTCGGCGTGATGGTATTTGGGTATTTAGCGGGGATGGTTGGTGAGCAATACATCACATGGATGATTACGGGCATCCTTATTTTCTATAGCATTGTGCAATTACTTCATCCTAATCCAATGCCACAAGATGAGCCACAAAGTGCGGTTGAAAATTCTGTTGGATTTTTAGGCTTACTCAAAAATAAAACGACACTTCGTTTATTTATTGCTATTGCACTGATTCAAGGATCGCACGCGGCCTATTACTCATACAGCACTATCTTCTGGACAAGCCACGGTCATTCTGTTTCCGATGCGGGCTTATTTTGGGGAATCAGCGTATTAGTCGAAATTGTCGTCTTTTTCTTCTCCACCCGATTATTCAATAACTGGACTATTACTGCCCTTTTCTATCTCACAGGCATCGCTGCTATCGTACGTTGGCTTGCTTTTGGTTATGCCGACACCTTTGTTGAAATCGTTCTATTACAATGTTTTCACAGCCTCACTTATGTGGCGGGGCATTACGCGACCGTGCGTTATATCACCACTCAGCCACAAACCCATATTTCGAAATTACAAGGCTTATACAATGCCTTGGCGGGATGTGCTGCCATTGCGATTTTCACCGCGCTTTCTGGTGTACTTTATCCAATTTCACCGGTTTATGCCTTTAGCTTAATGGCCGCCTTTGCCTTCATTGGTTTATTTATCACCCCGCGTGGCGTGAAAGCCTTTTTGGTACATAGAGTGTAAATATGAATAACCTTACGCTAGTCGATTTATTCTTAAATGAATATTGGATCGAAAAAGGGTTGTCCGAAAATACTGTGCAGTCTTATCGTCTGGATTTGACCGCACTTTGTGATTGGTTAGATAAACAAAATTTATCCCTCGAAACGCTCGAGCCGTTAGATCTACAGCAATTTCTGGGTAGCCGTTTAGAGCAAGGTTACAAAGCCACCAGCACCGCACGAATGCTAAGTGCGATGCGGAAATTATTCCAATACCTATATCGTGAAAAATATCGTACAGATGACCCAAGTGCCGTACTGAGCTCGCCTAAACTACCAAGCCGTTTGCCTAAGTATTTAACCGAGCAACAAGTCACCGATTTATTAAATACGCCAGATGTAGAAATTCCGCTCGAGTTACGCGATAAAGCCATGTTGGAATTGCTGTACGCCACAGGATTACGTGTCACTGAATTGGTCACGCTCACCATTGAGAATATGAATTTACAACAAGGCGTGGTGCGTGTGATTGGTAAAGGTAACAAAGAACGCATCGTACCAATGGGAGAAGAAGCCGCGTTTTGGGTGCGACAATTTGTGCTTTACGGTCGTCCTATTTTGCTTAACGGGCAAAGTTCCGATGTAGTCTTTCCAAGCCAACGAGCTCAGCAAATGACTCGCCAAACCTTTTGGCATCGTATAAAACATTATGCGGTGTTAGCGGGAATCGATACGGATGCCCTTTCACCACATGTTCTCCGTCATGCCTTTGCGACACATTTAGTGAATCACGGTGCGGATCTCCGTGTTGTGCAAATGCTCCTCGGACACAGCGATCTCTCCACCACGCAAATCTATACTCATGTGGCTAAAGAACGCTTGAAACACCTTCATGAACGATTTCATCCGAGGGGATAATAAAAAAGTTATTATTTAAAAGGAATTTATATTAACTCTAAGACTAAGGAAAAATATGAAAATTAATAGCATTAAAGATCTTATTGATGCATTAGAGCAATTAGGAGAACCTGAAGATGGGTATACCCGATTCTTTAGGGGACATTCTAATGCTGCAAAATATAAATTAGAACCAAGCATATATCGACAAGAGAACAAATATTATCATAATGAAGATAACATAATTAGAGATGCCATTATAAATAACCCCGATGAATTCTCAGATAAAGACACTCTATTTGATACATTGGTTAAATTACAGCACTATGGTTACCCTACACGATTATTAGACTTAACAAGTAATCCTCTTGTCGCAGCTTATTTTGCTGTGTGCAATCTTGATAAGCATGGTGAAATTATCATCTTTGATATTCCTAATAACGATATCAAATATTTTGATAGTGATACCGTTTCAATTTTATCTGCGATCTCTTTAAGAAAAGGTGATTTTTCTATAAATATTGATGAAACCTTCTTAAAGGTACAAAGTTTATGTGCGCAAGCTGATTTTCTACTTGCTATGTTTCCAGATTTTAATCTAACAGGAAGTTCTTTAGGTTTCAAAAATGCTGTAGAAAAAAACCTAGATTATCATTCCTCTATTCCATTTTCTGAAAATAAGATTAAAGAATTGGAAAAAGAAGTTAAAAAAATAAATCTTAAAAATTTACTACCTGAAAAACAAGATTTTTACAAAGAAAGGTTAATTGAAATTGAAAAAAAATCAAATATGCAATATTTCAATAGACTACCTGAAACATCTAAACTATTACATGATATTCGAAAAGATAAACCAGAATTTAGACCAATTATAAATAAAGAAGATCTAGAGAGAGTAATATGTGTAAAACCTAAATTAAATAATAAAAGAATAATTAGACAACAAGGTTGCTTCTTGCTTTTTGGAATTAATGAAGCTAAAACATCACAAGCTAAATTAAATGAAGACTGGATAAGAAAAGACCTGAGTAATAGAAAATTCATTATTCCAAAGAAGAGAAAAAAACATATCCTAGATGAGTTGAAAAATTTTGGAATTAGTCACAACACTCTATTCCCTGAATTGGAATCTCAAGCTAAAGAAATATTAGAAAAATACAAAAAATAGAATCAAAAGAGCGGTCATAATTTATTACATTTTATGACCGCTCATTAAAATTCATACTCTCTCCAGAGATCAATAAAACACCCCGAAAATGAGCGTAGAAACGACCGTCATAATCAAACCGATCGCACTTTCATAAGGAATCAGTTTTAAGCGTTCTTTCATATTCATATTCACACTGCCGCCAGTCGCATGGAAGAAAGAACCGTGTGGCATATTGTCGAATACAATCGCTCCCGCATGGATCATGGCAGCCGCCGCAAGACTACTTACACCCAGTTCTAATAATGTTGAGCTAAATACATTGGATGCAACTGCCGTGCCTGCTGTCGTTGATGCCGTTGCTAGAGACATCAATACACCAGAAATTGGCGCGAGAATATAAGGAGGCAAACCAGAATGTTTTAAGCCCTCGATTAGCACATCTTTCATACCTGAGTTACCAATAATGCCCGCTAAAGCCCCTGTACCGAGCAACATAATCGCCACTGGTGCCATTTTGCCTAAACCACTAATCGCATAGCTATTTGCGTGGCGAAGTTTTCCCATACATAACGCACCAATTAAACCACCTAGTGGTAATGCAATGAGAGGATCGACTTTAATTCCCGCCAATGGACGTAGCGCCAGTAATAAGATAGCCACTAATGGCGCGGCAAGTGCGGTCAGAAATGAGGGTAAATGTTGAGTATCAACGGCAACGATCTCTTGTACGGATACAAAAGAGCCTTTGTTTTTTAAGCGCTTTGCTAAAAAATAGGTTAAGGCTAACCCAAAGATCCCGGGGATAATCCCCGCTACCATTACCGACGTTAAAGGCAGATGAAAGGTATCGGCTGCCGCAATGGCATTGGGGTTAGGTGACATCAAGTTTCCTGCTTTTCCCCCGCCAATCATCGCTAATAAAACAGCTGATTTTGATAAATTGGTGCGACGAGCTAACGCCAGTGCAATCGGGGAAACGGTAATAACGGCCACATCAATAAACACGCCTACCGCGGTTAAAATCAGTGTTGCTAAAGCTAAGGCCAATAACGCTCTTGCTTCGCCAAGTTTATGTGTAATAGTTTCGGCAATCGTGCTGGCCGCCCCCGATTCAATCAGCACACCTGCCAGTACCCCCGCCGCTAAAATTCGCATAACGGCTGTCGTAATACCCTGTGCCCCACCGATCATTAAGTTCACCGTTTCGGATAAATCAGCGCCTCCAACTAGTCCGCCTATCAAGGCCCCCGTCAACATACCATAGACTGGTGAGACTTTTTTCAAAATAAGAAAAATGGCCACAATAAGCGCAACTAATGCACCGAAAGACGAAACTGTTGTCATAAATACCTACTTATATCCAATACCGCTGAGGTACATAAATGTTTGTGTACATTATACAAAAACGGCTTATGTAAAACACATAAGCCGAAATTTTTACTGAAAATTGACCGCACTTTAGAAAAATAAAATACTTCCCCAAACAACGGCAACGATGCAAAGAGCAATGAATACCGCTGCTGAGCCTTGATCTTTGGCTCTCCCTGAAAGCTCGTGGCGTTCTGTACCAATACGATCCACTACCGCTTCAACTGCACTATTTAACAGCTCTACTGCCATCACAAGTAAAACCGATGAAATCATCAAGGCAATTTCAATTTTAGTGTCACCTAGCAAAAATGCGAGCGGAATCAGAATGCACGCAAGAAAACATTCGTGGCGAAATGCAGTTTCATTTTTGAATGCACTCTTTAAACCTTGTAAGGAATATTTTGTGGAGTTAATTAAATGGGTTAATCCCGTGGTTTTATACATAAAAGTTCCTATGTTGTAATCTATAAACGTTTTGCTTCGATAACGTCGTCTAACTTCGCTAATCTGGCCAGTATTTTACTTAAACTTTCGACATTTTTCAGTTCAATTTCCATATCCATCGTTGCTACTTGTTTTTTGGTGTCCGTACGGCTTGAAACACCTAGTACGCTGACTTTTTCATTCGCCAGAACAGTCGTAATATCGCGTAATAAACCATTACGATCACTTGCCACAATGCGAATATTAATATGGAAACCAGCCGCGTAATTATCCCCCCAAAGGGCTTCCACCACGCGTTCAGGATGTGCCGCTTGTAATTCAATGAACTGCTCACAATCGCAGCGATGAATTGAAATGCCCCGTCCCATAGTAATGTAGCCTGCGATTGCATCGCCTGGAATCGGTTGGCAACAACGTGCCATATGATGCAGTAAATTACCGACACCTTCAACAATCACATAGCCTTTTTTCTGCTGCTGGTCTGCTTTTTGTTGTGCCTTCTGCTGGGCAGTATTCGCACTTTTGCTCGCCACATGACGGAGAATTTCTTGATCCGCCTCTTCAGCCGTCACTTTAATCAATCGGCTTTGTAAGAAATTCACCAACTGATTTAAACGAATATCCCCGCTACCAATACCCGCATATAAATCTTCAAGATTTTTTAAGTTATAACGAGGTAATGCAACCTGCTCTACTTGTTTTAAACTGATATTCAAACGCGCAAGCTCATTATCTAACAGCTCTTTACCCGCAGGAACGTTTTTATCACGATCTTGTTTTTTGAACCACGCTTGGATTTTCGCACGCGCTTTTGACGTATGCGTAAAACCTAAATTTGGGTTTACCCAATCTCGGCTTGGGTTCGGATTTTTCTGCGTGATGATATCCACTTGCTCACCCATTTGTAGGTGATAAGTGAATGGCACAATACGTCCCCCGACTTTTGCCCCAATACAACGGTGGCCAATTTCACTGTGGATCGCATAAGCAAAATCAAGTGGTGTAGAACCCGCTGGCAAGTCTACAACCTCACCTTTCGGCGTAAACACATATACTCGGTCATCAAAGACTTGGCTACGCAATTCCGCCATCACTTCGCCAGAATCCGTAATATCATCTTGCCATGCAAGTAATTTACGCAACCAAGTGATTTTTTCTTCGTAAGCAGAAAGACTACCTGTCGTCCCTTCTTTGTATTTCCAGTGCGCTGCGACGCCAAGTTCAGCATCATCATGCATTTGTTGAGTACGAATTTGCACTTCAATCGGCTTACCACCTTTGCCCAATACCACAGTATGAATGGATTGATAGCCATTCGGTTTTGGATTGGCAACATAGTCATCAAATTCTTTTGGTAAATGTTTGAAATGAGTATGTACGATACCAAGCGCGGTATAACAATCCTGCAATTTTGGCACAATAATTCTGACCGCTCTTACATCATATAAACCGCTGAATTCCAAATGTTTCTTTTGCATTTTTCGCCAAATGCTATAGATATGTTTTGGACGACCGTAAACCTCAACCTGATCAATATTTTCTTTTAAATAACCGGTTAATTCTGTCACAAAATCAGTAATATACTGCTCACGATCTAAGCGGCGCTCATGTAATAATTTGGCGATATTTCGATATTGTTCTGGATGCAAATAACGGAAGCAGTAATCTTCAAGCTCCCATTTCAATTGACCGATACCTAAACGATTCGCCAATGGGGCATAAATATTGGAACATTCTTTGGCTGCCAACACTTTTTCTTCTTCGCAAAAATGATTTTCCGCATCGCGAAGAAAGGTAATACGTTCGGCAAGTTTGATGATCACACAGCGGAAATCGTCCACCATCGCAAGGAGCATACGGCGTACATTATCCACTTGAGAAGCGTTGGCAGAATGACTGGCGTTGAGCTGACGGATGTTATCCATCTCTTCCACGCCTTTGAGTAGCTTGGTGATTTTAGGACCAAAATCTTCTTGAATTTGTTCCCAATCTACGAGTTGATTTGCTACTAATGGAAATAGCATAGCAGTGAGCAAACTCTCACTGTCCATATTCATTTCATGCAGGATTTCCACCATTTCCACACCGGATTGCAATGTGAGCACTGCATTTTCCATTTTATCGGCATGTTCAGCTATTTTAGCTTGAGCGTAATACCAGGCATCAATCAGGGATTTTTCAGTGGCGGCAGGAAGTTTAAGGCTCGAACACCAGTGCTCGATCACAAAATCTTGCGGATTTAATAAGTGAGAACCACGAACTGCAACCATAATACCCCCTTGTTGATGAATATGGCTCGGTGACATCCTGTCAACCGAGTTGTCTTTTTAAGACAACAAAAAAGTCTGACTATTCTATCAGAATTTACACTTTATTTGATAAATAATGTCACCGACTCCAAATGGCTGGTATGCGGGAACATATCAATCATAGCAGTTTTGATAATGCGATAACCGAAAGAGCGGAGAATTTCTGCATCTCGTACTAAAGTTGCAGGATTGCAAGATACATAAAGAATTCTTTCTGCACCGAGCTCACATAAGGCATTCAGCGCAAAAGCCGCACCGCTACGAGGCGGGTCGAGAAGAATTTTATTGAAATGTTGTTTTGCCCAAGGTTGTTCTGAAAAAGCGTGGTCTAAATCGGCTTGATAAAATTCAACATTCTCAATGTGGTTAAATTGCGCATTCGCTTGGGCTTTTTGAACCATGTCAAAAACGCCTTCAATTCCAACCGCACTTTTCACGCGTTTGGCTAAAGGCAACGTGAAATTGCCCATTCCACAGAATAAATCTAAAACGTGATCGTCCTGATTCAAATCAAGCCAATCTAAAGCAGTCTCAACCATTTGTTGATTTAAGTGGGTATTCACTTGAATAAAATCGCGGATATCAAAAGATAAACGAATATCGTCTAACGCATAATAAGGCATTTCACCATGCACAAGTTGAATACTTTGATCATCTTGCAGAAACAAATTTACGGCATTTATACGAGCAAACTCGAGCAACAAAGTGCGGTCAGTTTCAGCTAAATTTCCTTTATAGCGTAACAACATAGCTACGCCATTCTCGGCAGAAACCAATTCGATATGCCCTAATTGTTTCGGGGCTGAATATTGCGCCCAAAGTGCGGTCAATTTGGGGATAAGATGATTGATTGCAGACTCTGCGACTAAGCATCGCTGAATGCTGACTAACTGATTGGAGTTTTTCTGACGAAATCCCATTTCAATGGTTTTGTTTTTCGTATTCCACAGTAAACTTAATCGTACTCGACGACGATAATCCCATTGTTCGCCACAAATCATGGGCATTAATTGAATGGGCTCTGCTTGCAGTTTACTTAAACGAGAAAAAAGGGCTTTTTCTTTCGCTTTACGTTGCATTTCTACAGGAATATGCTGGCCTTGGCATCCACCACAATGCCCATAATAACGACATTGTGGCTCAACACGCTGACTACTCTTTTGTAACCATTTTTGAACAGTAGCTAATCCATATTGACGTTTTTCATCGGTCACTACCGCTTCCACTTTTTCCATTGGCAACGCGTTTTCAATGAACCAGGTTTTACCTTGAATTTTGGCGACACCTAACCCTTGATAATCTAAATCCTGAATTTCAGCGACGATTCTTTGTGTGATTTTCTGTTTTTTTTGAGGAGCGTAAAGTAAAGCCATGATGCTGTTTTAATCTATTTGTATCAAAGAGAGGGATTATTTTAAATAAAGTACGTTTTGCGTAAATAATTCTCGGCTTTTCAGTGGCTTATCACCTAAATAAGGTTTAAGCGCGATGCGAGTAAAACGTTTTGCCGCTTGCAATACTGACTCTTCGCTGAATTCCAAACGGTCAAAGGCGAGTAAATCTCGACCATAAAAGGTCAAGTTATCTTTCACCAACGAAGCGATAAACCCCTTTTCCGCACGGTATTGGTAAGTCATCGATTCATCCACTGGCAAACCTGATCCTGCACAATGCAGAAAATCAATGCCATAACCTAAGATTTTAAGTAAATGAAATTCAAATAGGCGTAATGTAGGCTCAACCTGCGGCTGAGTCGCTAAGCCTGTTAAGCATTGTAGATAATGCTGAAAAAGCTGTGGATTAGCCGTTTCTGGCTCGATCACTCGCGTAATCAGCTCATTTACATAAAACCCGCTGTATAGAGCCGTCTGTTGTAAAGGTAATGTAATCGCAGCCGGCTCAGCTTTGGTGAGTGTTTTTAATGCGCCTTTCCCTGACCAACGCAGAAGTAATGGCGTAAAAGGCTGTAAGACAGATTTCCACGCAGAACGTTTCGCACGTGCGCCTTTTGCAATGACCGTTAAACGGCCGGTTTCTTCAGTGAATAAATCCACTAAAAGGCTGGTTTCACTATAAGGACGACGATGTAGCACGAAGCCACGTTGGAGATCCATAAAAGAATTATTTGCCTGCTTTTAATTTATTCGTTTTTTCACACAGCGTTCTGCTAGCACTTCCCCTACACTGGTTTGTAAGCGACTGAAGTCATCACGCTCCTGCCAGTACCAACGAATATTGGCATAATTTCTACCACGTTCAGAAATCACACGCGTCAGTTTTTCTGTCACATCATTATAGGTTACCGTGACCTGACTAAGTGTTTTTTTACTTTTCTGTTTTTGTTTGGTATGAACAACACTCACTTCTTTATTGTCTTTGCACAAGTAAACGGTTGCTAAACCCTTTTGAGATTTCTTATCAACGGTTTGCACTTTCATTTTCTGTGGTGTAGCTTTATTTAACTCAACATTCTGCGAGCATGCGGAAAGCCAAAGTGCGGTCAAAATTACGCTTATTTTTTTTAACATGAATCCTGTTTCCATCAAGGTTTGTTTATGATTACTCACTTTATAAAATGAGCAAGGATAAACAATCTCAGCTAGAAAAATGGGCGATTACTCGCCCACTAAAGATTATTTTTTATACTGGTATGAACCATCAGCTTGACGAATGAACTTGCCGCCATTTGATAAACGAAGCTCACTCACTCGGCCTTGACTGTTCACTGAAACCTGTACTTTGTCACCAGGTTTGAAGCTGCTTAATGCATTACCTGCACCATTTGCTTTTGTCATTGCATTCACATCGGCAATATTCAATTTATTATCACGGAATACTTGCATCAGTGAAACACCTTGCGGCACAGTTAATGTTTTTGTTGCACCAGTTGAAGCAGTTTGAGCTACTGGTTCTGCAGCTTTCACAGTCTTGTTGGTTGCAGATTTCGCTTCCACAATTTGAACTTTAGTCTCTTTAGTCGCAACAGGTTTAGCTTCTTGAATTTTGCTTTGCTCTTTTTTCACGGTTTGAATCGGCTGAGCTGTCACTTTTTCAGTTGCTGGTTTAGGTTGTTTTTTCTCTTGAACCACAGCTGTATGTTCACGACGAGGTTCTGCTTTATGCTCAACCGTTGCGGTATGTTTTTCTGCCGTTGGCTGCAGTGTTCTTGGCAATGGTTCTTTACTTGTTGCATCAAGAGTTGGTTTAACTGGCGCAGGTTGAGTTGCTGGTTGTTGAGCAACAGTTTGTTGCGCAGGCTCTGCAGTTTGTGATTTAGCGGCGTCTGCTTTATCACCTACATATTCCATTGCTGGAGGTGTATCTGATTTAGCGTCATTTGCTGTTTGTTCTGTTTTTGCTGGTGCTACCGTATTATTGTTATCTAATATCGTCGTTTCAACTGGTTGAGATTGATCCAATGATTGGAATTGAACTGGTATTTCATTACCATTTTGTTGTTCAAAAGACTCCACCGTATCTGAGTTTGGTTTTAGAGTGAAGAAAATGATCAGCAATACCACTAAACCCAAAATCGCAATAAATAAACGACGATGTTTTTCTGGTAACATTTGTAAAACCTTCCATTTTTCAGGTGATTTCAAGCTTGCTGCAGCGGCTGGTGCAACGGTTTCTGCTTGAGTTGTCGCGTCTTCCACAACCTCTTCTGTAGGTGAGTTTTCAAAAATCACTTTTTCTTCAACTACGTTTTCTACTTGAACATTTTCAACAGGCTCCTGAGAGCTGCAAGCACTTGCTTGAGCTACTTGTTCGGCATTTTCACTTTGGAATGTTTGAGATGGCGAAAAAGGTTGGCTTGTGGCTGCTCCAAAAGTTGGCTCGCGACGAACATGAAATTGCGTATCTGCTTGTTGTTTTTTACCAAATAAACCTTTGGCTTTATCAAAAATTGAGCCACTTTGTTGAATCGTTTTTCTTGGTGTCACAGAGTCAGATTGATTAAATCCTAAATCTAATTCATTTTGCGATGAATTGTCGTTAGGTTGATTTTTATTATCCACGGTATTACCTCGATTTGCTAAACTAAAGATCGCATAAAAGTGCGGTGAAAAATTGTATCGTATTTTATCGGATCTTACGTTGTGTATAAAGTCTTATTTGGTTCTCCACCGATTTCTCGAGCTAATTTGGGTACTAAATAGCCAGAAGTGAGCGCCTGTAATTCTTTATAAATTTGTAACGCTTTCTCATCTGAAATATAAAAATGGCTCGCGCCCCGCACTTTATCCAACAAATGCAAGTAATAAGGTAGAATGCCCGCTTGAAACAGCTTATCGCTTAATGCTTTTAATGTATGTGGGTTATCATTCACATCCTTTAATAGGACCGATTGATTGAGTAATATTACTTTCGCTTCTGTCAGTTTTTGCATAGCGAAAGCGAGTCCTTCATCAATTTCATTTGGATGATTGATATGCGTCACAAACACAGCTTGTAATGGACTATTCAACAATAAATCACAAAATTCATCCGTAATGCGCTCTGGAATCACGACTGGCAAACGAGAGTGAATACGCAAACGTTGTAAGTGCTGTATCTTTTCAAGGCGTTCTAATAGCCACGCCCATTCACTATCCTTCGCCATCATCGGATCGCCACCCGAAAAAATCACTTCTTCAATTTCTGGATGTGCGGCGATATAGTCTATTGCTTGTTGCCAACTGACTTTATTGCCTGGATTTTGGTCATAAGGAAAATGGCGACGGAAACAATAGCGGCAATTAACCGCACAGCCTCCTTTTGCCATGAACAGCAAGCGATTTTGGTATTTATGTAGAATATTAGGCACGGCATTTTTTTGCTGTTCGTCTAAAGGATCTTGGCTAAAGCCTTCCGCTTCAATAAATTCTTGCTGAACCGTCATTACCTGCAAAAAAAGTGGGTCTTTCGGATTCCCTTTTTCCATTTTTTCAACAAAAGGTAAAGGCACTCGCATAGCAAAAAGTTTACGGGCAGCGATATCCTCGGCAAAATCCTCAACAGGCAAATTTAAGGTTTTTAACAAGATTTTCGGATCAGAAATCGCATTTTTTAGGGTTTCTAACCAATTTTGTTCTTCTCTAATCGCAATATTTCGGGTTAAAATACGCACTTTCAAACAATCTCTATTTTTTAGGATATTTTTAATATGGCTACATATACTACCAGTGATTTCAAACCAGGTCTAAAATTTATGCAAGACGGTGAGCCTTGTGTGATCGTTGAAAACGAATTCGTTAAACCAGGTAAAGGTCAAGCTTTTACTCGTACTCGTATTCGTAAATTAATTTCAGGCAAAGTATTAGACGTAAACTTCAAATCTGGTACTTCGGTTGAAGCTGCTGATGTTATGGATCTTAACCTCACTTATTCATACAAAGATGATGCATTCTGGTACTTCATGCACCCAGAAACATTTGAACAATACTCTGCTGATGCAAAAGCAGTGGGTGATGCTGAAAAATGGTTATTAGACCAAGCAGATTGTATCGTGACTTTATGGAACGGTGCGCCAATTACTGTTACCCCACCAAACTTCGTAGAATTAGAAATCATCGATACTGACCCAGGTCTTAAAGGTGATACTGCGGGTACAGGCGGTAAACCAGCAACATTAAGTACTGGTGCTGTGGTGAAAGTACCTCTTTTCGTTCAAATCGGTGAAGTAATTAAAGTCGATACTCGTTCAGGCGAATACGTTTCTCGTGTGAAATAATCTTTCATTGAGAGATAAAAAGAGCGGTCAATATTTGATAAATATTGACCGTTTTTTATTGCCTGCTCATTAGTTTCATAGAGATAAAAAATGCGGTTATTTCTAACCGCACTTTGATTGATTATTTCGCTTTTGAGCCTTCTAACTCTAAAGAAGGTTTTCTATCTGAGTTAACACAAATGATTTGTGCCGCCGCATAGAGGGTTGTATTAGGTTTTAAGCTAATGGTGTATTTCTCTTGTTTTTTCGGTGCCGCACGTAAACCTTCACCCCAGAAATCATCATAAAAATCAGTACGAACTTGAGTTAAATGGTAGTTCTTACAGTTTAAGATTTTATATTGGCGAACAGAACGTGCATAACGTCTTTTCTCATTTGGATACACATATAAACCTTTATCCAAATTCACCACGGCATCAAAATGCACTTGGTTTAAATCTTGGTTGTCCACCCAAATTGAATCGGTATCAATGTAGTAATTTTTATCTTTTACTAATCGAACATACCCTACTCTATCTTTTGAAGGGGGCGTTAATGTCACCTCTTCTTGTGTAACTGGCGATTGAACAGCTGAACAGCCTGCTA
>OGEK01001587.1_pt1 | contig 14294 bp, 7 predicted proteins | sample 1570641 | NCBI WGS metagenome assembly OGEK01 (sample SAMEA2582136, study PRJEB24529) | metagenome | biome: Human gut stool | place: China | collected 2011
AAATTCAGAAGGAGGAAATCCAAATGAGAAACCTCAAGCGGACTCTCAGCCTGGTAATGGCCATGGCCCTGATTGTGGGCATGATGGTCGTCTCCGCCAGCGCTGTGAGCAGTGATTTCAACGACTCTGCTGAAATCACCAACACTGAGGCGGTTGATGTGATGACCGCCATCGGTGTGTTCGAGGGCACCGACAAGGGCGCCTTCAACCCCACCGGCATCCTGACCCGTGAGCAGGCCGCCAAGATCGTGGCTGTCATGCTCCTGGGCGAGGAGGACGCCAATAAGCTGAGCACTAACTCCACCACCTTCAAGGACGTGGCGGCCAACCGCTGGTCTGCGGGCTACATCGGCTACTGCGTACAGCAGGGCATCCTGGCGGGCACCGGCAACGGCAACTTCGACCCCGAGGGCGAGCTGACCGGCCTGGCCTTTGCGAAGATGATGCTGGTGGCCCTGGGCTATGACGCGAAGGTTGCTAACTATGTGGGCAACGACTGGGCCATCAACGTGGCCGCCGACGCGGTGAACGCGGGCATCGCCCCCAAGGGCATCGTGCTGGCCGACGCCATGACCCGTGAGCAGGCCGCCCAGATGGCGTTCCAGACCCTGACCGCCGACACTGTGTACTACACCAACAAGGGCACCACTGTCATCGGCTCCGACGGCATGCAGGTTATCGTGGGCGCTTCCGCCCCCGTGAAGGTCGCCAACAGCACGACCGATGATTACCGCACCGTGAAGGGCGACAAGGACGAGGTGCAGCAGTTCTGCGAGAAGTACTTCTCTGACCTGACCCTGAACAGCAATAACCACGACGATTTCGGCCGTCCCTCCGACCAGTGGAAGAACGGCACCAAGGAGATCGGCACCTATGCTTCCACCGCCGACGCCTCTTACTCCGAGAAGGTCAGCTCCAAGACCCTGTACTCCGACCTGGGCCTGGATAAGACCACTACTGTGGATGTGACCGAGGACGGCAAGGCCAATGGCACCTTCACCATCGAGAAGGGCAACAGCGACGACGAGCTCGGCGGCAACGGCGTTCTGGTCGAGGCTTTTGTGGACAACGACGACAACGTGACCCTGGTGGTCATCAACACCTACGTGGGCGAGATCTCCAAGGTTACCGCCGCGAAGGACGGCGATGACCGCTATGTCACCGTGGACGGCAAGAAGTTTGAGACTGAGTCCTTCGAGAAGGACGACGTGGTTCTCTATACCATGGCTGATAGTGAGATCCAGACCATGACCCTGGCCGAGGTGGTTGAGGGCGTCGAGGTCACCAAGACCACCGGCGATTCCAGCTTCGTGGCTGACGGCGAGACCTACAAGTACAGCGCGAAGATGTCCAATAAGGGTGATGTCAAGGTCGACAGCGTGCTGGACCTGTACCTGGATTCCTATGGCTATGTCATTAAGGTCGACGTATCCAAGGCCTCCAGCGACTACGCCTACGTCGTGAACACCGGTGCCGATGAGGGCCGCTATGACGACGAGAGCTCCTACTATGCCAAGCTTCTGCTGGCCGACGGCACCGTGGTCGAGGCCGAGCTCGACGAGGACTGCCTGACTGGCAATGACTTTGCCAACAAGAAGGATTTCTTGGGTAAGCTGCAGGGTTACATCGTGGAGTACAGCAAGAACTCCAAGGACATCTACACCATCAAGGGCGTCAGCGATTCCGGCCTGACCAAGGACGTGAAGGTCGAGATCAACAAGGGCGAGTCCGCTATGACCCTGAACAGCAAGACCGTCTACGCCAACAGCAAGACCGTCTTCCTGGTGCAGACCGGCACCGGCAGCAAGGCCACCTATAAGTCCTACACCGGCTATGCCAACGTGCCCGACCTGAAGGACGACAGCGGCAACTTTGTTTACTACTGCAAGAGCGGTAGCACTGTGGCTACCATGGTCTTCATCTCCGATGTGTCCGCGAGCTCTGACGACATCGTATATGTCCTCAGCTCCAAGGCCGGCACCAAGGTGAAGGACAGCGACAACACCTACTACGAGTACAAGGCTGTTGTCAACGGTGAGATCACCACTGTCAAGATGGATGAGGAGCTGAAGGACAGCTATCCCAGCGGCAATGTCCTGAAGACCGATATTCTGCTGAACGTTATCGCCTATGCGGATGCCGAGAACGAGATTCTGGACGCCTCCGCCTGTGAGGAGTACAGCAAGGTCACTACCGATGATACCTATCAGCTTCCCGGCGTGGAGGTCAAGGCCGAGGCAGAGGATGGTATCATCGACCTGGGCGGCAAGAGCTACGCTGTTTCCGACGATGTAGAGGTCTATGCCGTCACCAAGGGCAAGAAGATCGAGACTGGCTCTCTGAGTGATGTGGAGAAGGGCATGACGGTTACCGCCATCGTGAAGAACGGCGAGATCGTCACCATCTTCTACGGTTCCACCACCTCCTCCGGCAACGACAAGGCTGAGATCGCCGGCGACGTGACCACCGAAAACATTGCCTCCAAGAACGAGCTGCTTTTCCTGGACAACGGCGCCTATGTTCTGGAGTCCACTCCCAACGACATTGCCAGTGATGTTCACGGCGAGGCCAACGAGAATATGTACTTTGTGTTCCGCACCAAGACTGCGAACGACAAAGTTATCCTGACCATTAAGGGTTCCAAGGGCACCGTTTACACTGAGACGGTTAATGATATCGGCTCGGTCGGCCCCCACTACTTCTATGTTCAGGTAATTGGCGAAAAGCCCCTGATCAATGCTGGTGATGGTTCCATGAAGACTGAGCCCCTGACCTCCGGTAAGTACACCTGGTCTATCAAGAGCACCGGGGATGGTACTCTTGTGGAGGGTACCTTCACTATCCGCTGAGTTCTGATCACCAAACCCCAAGAAAGCAAGGAGGCCCCGGGTATTTCCCGGGGCCTTCTTGCTTTCTTGATATAGCGCCGCGTAATAATAGGTGGTTCCAGCCTCATTGAGCTGCTGGTAGTCGTGATTGTAAAGTCCTCCCCCCAGCTTCCAGCTCAGGCCGTCTTGAGTCCACTCCACCTCAAGCAGCTCTCCATCGCTGGTGCTGAAATTAACCGCCTGCGTGTTCCCCCTCAGAAAGACAGCGTGGCGTGAACCGCAGCTTACCCAAAGCGCCTTGGCTGGAATCCCCAGTGTAAGTGCGGTAGGCTCGGACGGGCCGCAAGTTCCCGTACCCACGTAAGAGCCGAACAGAAGGCTGCAATCTCCCCGTCCGGCGAGGCCCGCGTCAATTTTCTGAAAATCCTCGTTGAAGTCTCCCCGTAAAAAGCTGTCCTCCGGTTCCCACTGGTGCAGGTGATAGTGCGCTGTATAGTTTGCCATCTATATTACCCCCTCCGCAGGCAAGGCCACCCCCGCGTCCGGTAGACAGCCGGACGCGGGGGTTCCTTTCCCGCAGGGGCCGCGTTTTCCAGTACAGCAAAGGCGCTGCCCGGCCCCCCTGCGGGAGGAATGAAAATGGCAGCTTATACCGAACACTATCACCTGCACCAGTGGGAGCCGGAGGACAATTTCCTGCGCACGGATTTCAACGAGGATTTCCGTGTGCTGGATAAAGCACTGGCCTTAAAGCCTGAGATTCTAAGTGGAAGCTATACAGGGGATGACGCCCGAAGCCGGGATATTTCGCTGGGGGTATCGCCCCGGGCAGTCTTTGTGGTAAGGCAGGACGGCGCAATGCAGTCCGACATGTATACCTATGGCGGCCTGGCGCTGCAAGGAGCGCCGGTCACCATGCGGGACGGAAACCTGGTGGAGATCACCAGCAGCGGAATACGGGTGGCCCGCGGCGACCTGATAGAGGGCAGATTCTACGCGGACGCAAACCGATCCGGAATGAGCTACTACTATATAGCCTTCCACTAACAAAAAGAGCCGCCCCCAATCGGGGGCGGCTCTCTTCGTAATAAGCCGATTGCAGTTAGATTACCACTTCACGGTGAGGGTATACACATCGTTAGTAGTAGAGCTCCAATCGCCGTCCTTGTCAATGGTGATAACCTTCTGGCCAGACTGGCTCATATCGATAGCCAGATAAATGTCGCTACGATTGGTCAGCGTGGGGGTAGAGGGCTCGGAACCGTCAAACTTAATCTTAGAGGTGCCGTCAGTCACCGCATCCGCAGGAACGGTAATCTGAACGATAACCTTGCCCTTAACCTGATCGCCGGAGTACAGAGCGCTACCGGAGCCGACATTGCCGGTCACGTCGCCGAGAACCACACCGCCGGACACGGAAACAGTTTCGCCGGTCTTGGTGGACTCAAGCTGAGTGCTGACCTTGCTGGTGTCGCTGATATTGCCAGTCACATTCAGGGTGCCGTTGCCAACGATAGCAGCATTTGCGGTCAGATCACCCTTGACGTTCAGGGTGGCACCAGCGGGGATCTCCAGCTTGCTGGAAATAGTAGCATTACCCTCAAAGGTCACATCCGTGTACTGCTTCAGAGCAGTACCGAGATTGCTCTCGTCGGTAACAGTAGTTACGCTGTCAACCGCGGGGATGTTGCCGTAGGTGTCAACCACCAGCAGCTTCACCTCGTCGCCGGCGCCCATCACATAGTAGGCGTTGGCCTGGTAAACACCGGACTTATCAGTCTCGATGGCGATGGTGGGCACCACGCCCTCAACGCCGGCCTTGTCATCGCTGTTGATGCCGATGATAACGGTATCTTTGGTGATCTCAGCGTTGACATTGCTGCCCTTGTCGCTCAGAGAAGCGTCGGTGAAGCGGATATCGCCGTTCTTCTCGTTGTAGGCAATGATGGCGGTACGCAGCAGGTTGTCGACCTCGGTGACAGTGTAGCTGCCGTCCTTGTTCTCCTCGTAGGTGAAGATGTCGCCCTTGGACAGGGAAACCTTCTCGTCGGTCATGATGTCCTTGTGCTCGGTGGCGCCATCCCAGAAGGTGAAGGAAGACACGGTCTCGCCGTCATTGTTCTTGGTGGTGGACACGGCGCTGGTCACATAGCCGTAGTTGCTGGTGATGGAGTTAACCTTCGCGTTCAGCTCTACGTAAGCCAGGACAATGCTGTTGTAACCGGTGGAGTTGTCCTTGTTAGCGTAAGCAGTGATATTCTGGTCCTTTACAGAGCTAGTGCTGTACTTGGCAAAGTCGGAACCAGCCATAGTAGAGAACTTGCCCGCGCTATCCTGCACAAAGATCACGGCGTCGTCCGCGATGCTCTCGCCGCCGATCTTGCCCTTGCCAGAGCTGTTGACATACTTGCCAGTCACAATCAGGTCAAAGCCAGCCTTGTCGGCGTCGCCGGAGTTGGTCTTGGCCTTGGTCAGGACGTACTCGCCCTTTTTGACCTCGTAAGTCACCAGAGCGTTACCGTAGTTCTCGCCAGCGCTACCGTAGTCCTTATCGGTGGTAACCACCTTGGTGGTGCCGTCGGCAAAGAGCAGCTTGGCAACATAGCCGTTGACATCCTCGTCGGTCTTCACAATTACGGCGTAGTCCTGCAGCTCGTGGCTGGCAGTGACAACCTCAGACTTCACGATGTAGCCGTTGAGCACAGCAGCCTTCACGGTGCTGTCCAGAGCCAGATCGGTGTCGGGAGTGGTGGTAACATAGTTGTACCAGGTGCCGTCAATGCGGACGGAGTCGCTCTTGGTGGCCTCAATCTTGCCCTCGACGGTGTCAGCCAGGACATAAGTATCGGTGTCGTCCACGGTGTTGGCCGCGGCGCTCTTGATGACATAGTCGTTCTTGGCCATGTCGTCGTAAGCGTTCACGTCCTCGAACTTGATGTTGGTTCCAGCCACGTCGGTGTTGAAGGACTTCTCGCCCACGTAGGTCACCTTGGCGGCGGTGAAGGGGACGTAAACGACGGTGTCGATCTTGCCGTTGTCGTCGTTGTCATAGGCCTTCACAGCGGCGGCCTTGTTGCCGCCCACATTCAGGCCGTCGGCCAGAATGCCGGTGTAGAGAGCGGTGGTGGCCACATTGCTGTCCACCTTGTAGGTGGTGCCGTCGATCTTGACCTCGCCGTTATTGAGGGTGCCAACCTTGCCGGCGGTGCTCTCCACGATCAGGGAGCTGTCGGTGGAGGCATAGACGCCGTACACATTCTCGCTGTCCTTATACAGAACCTCGACCTTCTGGCCGATCAGGCTGCTGTAGTCGCCCTCGACCTTGGTGTACTGGCCCTTGGTGGTGATGCCGTTCATGTACAGGGTGTAAGTGCCCTTGCTGTCCTTCTCCACGTCGGTCAGCACGGCGTCGCCGTCGGTGATCAGGGACAGGTACTTGTGGCCCATGGTCTCGTCGGCGTACTTGGTCACGGTGTTCTCGCCGTAGACATTCTGGGTCTTCTGCTCCAGAGCGTACTTAACTTTGCTGAGCTCAGCGCCAGCGACCTCTTTCACGGTCTCGTCAGCGTCGCTGCGGCTGTTGTACACGGAGCCGCTCAGGGCATCAACAGCAGCCTTGATCCCAGAATCAGTGCAGTTGTTCTCCTTGATCGTGAGCACCCACACGCGCTCGGTGCCGGTCACGACGGACTCGGTGCCGGTGTAGCTGTACTGGCTGGTGGTGTAGTTGCCAGCGGCGTTCAGCTCAACCATGTTGGCGTCCAGAGCATTGTAGATCATCTGGGCGGCATTGTCACGGGTCAGCAGGGTGTTGGCGTTCAGATTGGCCAGGTTCTTGTAAAGACCGTTCTGGTTGGCCAGCACGTTGGTGTTGATGGCCCAGTCGTTGCCCACCAGGCCGGACTTCTCGGCGTTGTAGCCCAGCACGCCCAGCAGCATCTTGGCGGCCTCGGTGGCGCTCACGGTGCCGGTAGGATCAAACTTGTTGTTGCCGCGGCCAGCGATGATGCCGTTGGCGGCGCAGTACTCAATGTAGGACTCTGCCCAGGTACCCTTGATGTCGGTAAAGGTGGGGGTGTCCTTGACGCCCAGCACGGGATCCACACCGCCGTTGATGGCGACGCAGAGCATCTTGGCCATCTCGGCACGGGTCACGTTGCCGGTGGGGTCAAAGTAGCTGCCGTCTTCCTTACCATTGATGATGCCCAGGGCAGTCATGGTAGAAACGGCGTCCTTGTTTACGATCTCATCCGCATCGGTGAAATCGCTCGCGTTCACCGCGCTGGCGCCGACACTCATCATGCCCACGAGCATGACGGAAGCCAGAGCCAGGCTGAGAGTCCGCTTGAGGTTTCTCATGTTTGGAATTCCTCCTTCTAAATTTTGAGCTTTCGGGGCATCCTACTCACGACTGCGCGTTTCAGTCAAGTATGACTCCCCTTGCCTCTGTACGCATGATAAAGCATCTTTCGCAAAAGGTCAACACCTCCGGCGCATTTGTAACAAAGCTGTAAAACAACGCCCGTTCCCTGCCAAACCGACCAGAACCGGCCGTTTCCCTCTTTATATTATAAGGTGTCGCAGCCCCCGGGAGGACATCCGCGTCCCCCCGGGGGCTGTTTTTGCCCCGGCTCGCCCGCCCACAACACCCGGCATCCGTAGGGGCGGCCTTTATGGCCGCCCGCGGGCGGGGACAAGCCCCGCCCCTACGTGATGCGCCTTTCTTTGCAGGGGCCGCCGGGCAGATCGCGGGCGGGGACAAGCCCCGCCCCTACGTCCAAGCGACGCAAGACAGCCCGCCGGAAACGAAATCCCGAATGTAGGGGCGGCAAAAACAGTTTTGGAAACTGCGGAAACTTTTGGGCGTTTTTTTCGTCTAATAGATAGCCGCGGCAAATTTAAGGTTTCCTTAAGAACTTGTCACTGCTTTGTAATGCCAAGCCCCGCGGCTTGTGGTACAATGGTAAATGCAATCCAATCGCCAATCTTTAGGGAGGAACAGACATGACCGAACAGCAGACCCCAGTGATGACCCCGCCGGCCGCGCCCCCGGCCGCCCCTACTGGGCCGAAGAAGAAACGCAAGGGCCGGGGCAAGACGATCGCGGGAATTCTCATTGTCGCCGCCATCGCCATCGCGCTCGTTGTGCTGGTGTGGTACTTTGTATTCCGGGAGGACGGCTCCAAGGGCGAGGTCATGACCGACTTCGTCACCCGGGGCTCCATCCAGTCCATGGTGGAGGGCAGCGGCACCACCAAAGCCAAGGACTCCGCCACCGTCACGCCCGGCTCGGGCACCATTCTGGAGCTCTTCGTCCAGGAGGGCGACCAGGTGACCGCGGGCCAGCAGCTCTACCGTATGGACGACACCACCGCCCGCGACGCGGTGACCGAGGCCCAGAAGTCGGTGGACAACTGCAACAAGGAGCTCCAGGCCGTCTATGACAAGATCGCGGAGCTGAGCATTACCGCCCCCCACGCGGGCAACCTGCGGGAGGTGGCCGACCTCAAGGTGGGCGACACCGTCAAGGAGGGCGACACCATCGCCACCCTGGTCAACGACACCAAGCTGCGCCTCTCCCTGTACTACAGCTACGCCTATGAGGGTGACATCAAGGTGGGGCAGACCGCGCAGATCTCCATCCCCGCCATCATGGCGCCCGTCACCGGCAAGGTGGAGCAGATCAACAAGGTGCGCTTTGTCTCCCCCGAGGGCGCCACCCACTTCGAGGTGGTGCTGGTGCTGGACAACCCCGGCACCCTCGCCGAGGGGATGGATGCCTCTGCCGGCCTCACCGCCGCCGACGGCACCCCCATCTACCCCTACCAGAACGGAAAGCTGGAGTACTACGAGTCCACCAAGATCACCGCCAAGGCCACCGGCCCGGTGGAGCGCGTCAGCCTGCTCGACTACGGCGACGTGAAGGCCGGGCAGCTCCTGGTGCAGTTGGGCGCCAAGGACACCGACGAGGAGATCGCCTCCAAGGAGAACGCCCTCAAGGCCGCCCAGGAGAAGCTGGAGGAGGCCACCAAGGAGCTGGAGAAGTACAACGCCGTCGCCCCCATTGACGGCACGGTTCTCCAGTGCAGCCTGACCGAGGGCCAGGAGGTGTCCAGCGGCCAGGGCATCACCATCGCCGACACCTCCCAGATGATCATCGAAATCCAGGTGGACGAGCGCAACGCCCGCTACATCAAGGCCGGTATGATGGTGGACATCAACCAGTACGGCACGCCCTACGTGGGCATCGTGGAGAGCGTATCCATGACCGCCTCCGGCGAGAACGGCGTGGCCTCCATTCCCGCCGTCGTCACCGTGGACAACTACGACGGCAGCATGATCCCCGGTACTTACGCCGAATACTCCTTCGTGGCCAGCGAGTCGGAGGACTGCCTCACCGTCCCCGTCCAGGCCGTCAAGTATGTCAGCTTCGCCAACGTCCAGCTCCCAGAAACCCTGGATGCCGATCCCTCCGCCGGAATGGATGACGGTATGATGGACGACGGCATGATGGACGACGGCATGGTGGACGACGGCATGGTGGACGGCGGCATGGTGGACGGCGGCGTGGAAGCTCTGCCCCAGTCCTACTCCGGCGGCGCTTTTGCTGATCCCTTGGGTATGGTCGCGGTGCCGATGCCCGACGGCGGCGTCATCGTGGACGGCGGCTCCATGGGCGGCTCCTCCGGCGGCGCCAGCGACGACAGCGACGACAGCACCGGCGTCATCGTATGGGTCAAGTCCAAGGAGGCCCCCGCCAACGCCATTCTGGAGCCCGACCCCACCTGGGACTGCCCCGAGGGCTTCTGGGCCGTGCCCGTCGAGGTCGGCCTGTCCGATAATTCCAAGGTGGAAATCACCCGCGGCCTGGCGGAAGGCCAGGAGGTCTTTATCGGCTACCAGAACCCCGACGAAATGTACTATTAAAGAGGGCCCCGGTATGCTCATTGATGTAAAAAACCTCTTTAAAATCTACCACGAGGGGGAGGAGAGCGAGGTTCGCGCACTGGACGGCGTCTCCCTCTCCGTGGACCGGGGAGAATTCCTGGCCATCATCGGCCAGTCCGGCTCCGGCAAGTCCACCCTCATGAATATCCTGGGCTGCCTGGACATCCCCACCTACGGGGACTACCACCTGGACGGCGTGGACGTCACTGAGCTGTCCGACCGGCAGCTCGCCCACATCCGCAACAAGCAGATCGGCTTCATCTTCCAGGGCTTCAACCTCATCCCCGCCCTCAACGCCTGGGAGAATGTGGAGCTGCCCCTCATCTACCAGGGCGTGCCCGCCTCCAAGCGGGCCGACCGGGTGGAGGCCGCCCTGGAGCGGGTGGGTCTGGCCGAGCGCGCCGGGCACAAGCCCACCGAGATGTCCGGCGGCCAGCAGCAGCGCGTGGCCATCGCCCGCGCCATCGCCACCCAGCCCCCCATCATCATGGCCGACGAGCCCACCGGCGCCCTGGACTCCCGCACCGGCAAGCACGTGCTGGAGATCCTCCACGGCCTGCATGACGACGGCTCCACCATCATCCTCATCACCCACGACAACGGCATCGCCGCCACCGCCGAGCGCGTCGTGCGCATCTCCGACGGGCATATCATCTACGACGGCGACAGAGAGGGGGCCTTTCTGTGAACCTGACCCAAGCCTTCAAGATCGCGGTTAAATCCATCGCCGCGAAAAAGGCCCGCTCCGCCCTCACCATGCTGGGCGTCATCATCGGCCTGGCCGCCGTCATCATCCTGGTCTCCTACGCCGAGGGCCAGAACCGCCAGATGCGGGAGTACTACGAGAGCCTGGGCAACAACGTGGTCAACATCAATGCCTACAGCCCCTCCGGGCGGGATCTGACCAAGACCATCCGGGACTACTGCATGGAGGATCTGGACGACTACATTCTGGGCCTCACCCCCACCGTGGACTACTACGACCAGACCATTCTGAAGTACGGCGCCAAGTCCATGGACAGCCACAACAGCAACTGGGACGAATCCCCCCAGCTCGTCATGGGCAACCAGGACTACTCCCTCTGCAACAACTTCACCATCGCCCGGGGCCGGGACATCTCCTTCCTGGACGTGGAAAACTACAGCCAGGTCTGTGTCCTCGGCTCCAAAATCGCCGACACCCTCTTCAACTACATTGACCCCGTGGGTAAGGAGATCACCATCAACGGCATCCCCTTCACCGTCGTCGGCGTCTTTGAGGAGAAGGACCCCAACAACATGTCCGGTATGGACCGCTATGTGCTCATTCCCTATACCGTGAACCGCATCATCAGCGGCAATACCAAAATCAATAGCTTTGTGGCAAAGGCCAAGGACTCCGCCACGACCACCAAGGCCGTCTCCCTGCTCCAGGGCTACCTGGACAGCCTGCTGGGCCCGAATGAGGGCAATGTCTCCACCCCCAATACCTGGCAGGAGCAGGGCGAGGAGCAGGACAAGATGCAGCAGCGCTTCCTGGGCGGCATTGCCGCCATCTCCCTGGCCGTCGGCGGCATCGGCATTATGAACATCATGCTGGTCACCGTCACCGAGCGCACCCGGGAGATCGGTATCCGCAAGGCCATCGGTGCCGAGCGCAAGAGCATCATCGCCCAGTTCCTGATCGAAGCCTGCATGATCTGCGGCATCGGCGGCCTGTTCGGTATCGCCGCGGGCTACATCGGCACCTTGATCGTGGGCAAATTGTCCTTTAAAATGATTCTATGGCCCAGCCCGAGCGTTGCCGTCGGCTCCTTCTTCATTTCCGTGGCCCTGGGCGTCATCTTCGGCCTGTACCCTGCCATCAAGGCCTCCGGCCTCCAGCCGGTGGATGCCCTGCGGGCCGATTAAAGGAGAGAGAATATGAGATTAAAACGACTGATTTCCTGCCTTCTGTCCGCCGCGCTGCTGGCCGGGCTACTGGTATTTCCTCCCGCTTCGGCGTCCGGCTCGGGCGGCTTCTCCGACATCAGCGATTCCACTGTCGCCGACGCCGCGGAGATGCTCCGCCTGCTGGGCGTGGTGGACGGCACCGGCGGCGGCGCCTTCAACCCCGGCGGCACCCTGAGCCGGGCCGAGTTCTGCAAAATGACCGTGGAGATCATGGGCCGCGGCGCTGAGGAGCCCGCCCAGCGCAACCGCACCATCTTCACCGATGTGGGCCCCACCTACTGGGCCAGGGGCTACGTGAACCTGGCCTCCTCCATCACCATCGGCGGCACTGCTGGTGAGAATGGCGGCACCACTGGCGGTACACGCCTGATTATGGGCGTGGGCGACGGTACCTTCCGCCCCAACCAGGCCATCACCTACGGCGAGGCCGTCACCATCCTCATGCGGGTGCTGGGCTATGGAAGCGCCGATGTGGCCACCGGCTCCAACTGGTATGACGGCTATGTGGCCGTGGCCCAGTCCTCGGGGCTGGCCGACGGCCTGAGCCTGGGCGGCGCGGCCACCCTCACCCGCGGGCAGGCGGCGATTCTGTTCTATAACCTGCTCTTTACTGAGCCTAAGGACAGCGACCAGGTGTACCTGACCACCCTGGGCGGCTCCCTGGAGGACAACGTGGTGGTTCTCTCCACCGACGCCACTGCCGACGACGGCACCACCGGCTCGGTGCTCACCACCTCCGGCACCTATAAGACCGACCGCGTCTCCTTCCCCGGCGAGCTCAACGGTACCCGCGGCCAGCTCGTTCTGGATAAGAACAAGAAACTGCTGGCCGTCCTCCCCGAGGAGGGCAGCACCTTCCGCTCCGTCACCGTCATGGGCAGCCCGGAGGCCAACGCCATTCCTGTGTTGGGCGACGAAACCATCTCCGTCACGCTGGAGACCCCGGTCTATACCAGCGACGAGCAGGCTGCCAGCACCTACGAGAAGATCTGGACCAGCCTGCGCTCCGGCGCCAGCCTGCGTCTGTGCTTCAACAGCTCCGGTAAGCTGGAATACATCTATATGCCCTCCAAGACCGCCAGCGTCAGCGACGACAACGTGCTGGTGGCCAAGAACAAACCCACCGGCTCCAACAACCCCTTCGCCTCCCTGTCCGGCGGCAAGACCCCGGCCCAGATCTACAAGAACGGCATCCCCGCCGAGCTCAGCGACCTGCGCCAGTATGACGTGGGGACCTACGACAAGTCCTCCGATACCCTGTTTGTCTCCGATCTGAAGCTCAGCGGCCTGTATGAGAACGCTTACCCCAACGCCGCCGCTCCCTCCACCGTCACCGTAATGGGCGCTAAGCTCACCGTACTGCCCAGCGCACAGGCGGATCTTGCTGCATTCAAGGTGGGCGACAAGGTTACCCTGCTGCTCACCACCACCGGCCAGGTGGCGGGGGCTGTCTCTCCCGATGTGGCCAAGTCCAACGCCGTCGGCGTGGCCGAGGTGAAGGGTACCATGGCGACCATCAAGTTGCTGGACGGCATCCTCACCCTAGAGGGCAAGACCACTTACAGCGAAGCCGCCGCCGCCAAGCTCAACGGCTGCCTGGTGACGGTATCCTCCTATAAGCGTGACTATCTGACCCTGAGCAAGGTAAACGGAAAGGGCGCCTCCACCGCGCTGAACCTGACCACCAACCGCATGGGCACTAAGGAGCTCTCCGCTGGCGCCCGCTTCTTTGAGCAGGTAAGCAACGGCAGGCTGGTGGAGATTGACCGCAGCGACATTACCATCACCAGCATCCCGGCCAACAAGATTACCTATGTGGGCTATGACTGGGCCGGCCGCGTGGATAAGCTGGTGCTTAACGATGTTACCGGCGACTGCTACGACTACGGCATGATTTATTACCGTGCCGCAGGCTACGAGGAGAGCAAGGACGACGGAAGTGAGGGCAGCTATCAGAACGGTGAGATCCGCGTCACCAACGGCAGCGGTGAGCACACCTATGTAGTCGGCTCTGTGGACGGCGCCAAGACCAACCGCATGGGCGGCGTCGCCGGCTCTCTGGACCAGTTGGACGGCAAGAATCGCATGGCCGCGTTTATGCCGCTGAACGAGGCCACGGGCATCCGCCGCGCCCAATTCGATACCGACGCCATGCTTCTGACCACCAACTCCATGGTGATCCCCATTTCCGACAAGGTTGGGTGCTACAATAAGACTACTGGAGATTGGTTTAAGCCCGGCGAGGATGGCGACCACAAGGCTGCGCTGAATCTGGCACTGGCCTTCTCCGACGATATCACCGTCTACTATGACCGCTCTCCCGAGGAGGGCGGCAAGGTCCGCATCGTCGTTGTGGAATGAGTTTTGTTCTACCAAAAGTCTACCAGAAATGCCTTGGAATCCTTTGGGTTCCAAGGCGTTTTCACTTTTCCCGCTCCCGTATTGTCTACCAAACGTCTACCATAGTAACCTTTTGATTCTGTTTCCCCGCCTTTTATATCCCTATCCCCCGAAAACTGCATTGTTTCCTTCCCTGTAAGGGGCGTCATACGCCCCTCTGGCTCAAAATTCAGAAGGAGGAAATCC
>OGEK01001593.1_pt1 | contig 14235 bp, 20 predicted proteins | sample 1570641 | NCBI WGS metagenome assembly OGEK01 (sample SAMEA2582136, study PRJEB24529) | metagenome | biome: Human gut stool | place: China | collected 2011
AAAGAAAGCTTTAACATTAAATAATATTGAATTTACGACTGATAAAAACGATTTGGATTATGATATTTTACACATTAATACAATCTATCCTGATAGTATTTCAATGATTAAACAGGCAAGAGAAAATAATAAGAAGATTATTTATCATGCACATAGTACAGAAGAAGATTTTAAAAATTCTTTTATGTTTTCTAATTCCTTTGCTGGTCTTTATAAAAAATGGCTTGTGTATCTTTATAATTCAGCTGATGTTATTATTACACCAACACCATATTCTAAAAGCTTATTAGAGTCATATGATTTAAATAAGGAAATATATCCGATTTCTAATGGTGTAGATGTTGCACAGTTTAATCCAACATCTAAACAAATTAATGAGTTTACGCAACAGTTTCATATTTCTGAAGAGGATAAACTTGTTATATCTGTAGGATGGCTTTTTGAAAGAAAAGGATTTGATACTTTTGTAGAAGTTGCAAGAGAAATGCCTCGTGTAAAATTTATGTGGTTTGGAGATGTTAGATTATCCAACCCAACATCTAAGATAAAAAAATTACTCAAAGAATTACCAGAAAATTTAATATTACCAGGATATGTTAGTGGAGATATTATTAAAGGTGCTTATGGTAGAGCAGATGTTTTTTTCTTTCCATCACGTGAAGAAACAGAAGGAATTGTTGTTTTAGAAGCTTTAGCTTGCAAAACACAAATATTATTAAGGGATATTCCTGCTTTTGATCCATGGATGCAAGATCGAGTTAATTGTTATAAGGGGAAAACAAATCAAGACTTTATTGATTATATTAATAAAATTATTAATCACGAATTACCTTCGACAATAGAAGAAGGTTGTAAAGTTGCTAAAGAAAGAGATTTATTGCTAATAGGAAAACAATTAAAAGAGGTATATGAAAAAGTTGAATCTCTTTAGAGGATAATATTATGGATAAAAAAAATATAAAAAAATACATACTAAATGTAGCTATTATTCTAATAGTTGGTGGATTATCAATTTATTTTTCAATTGGTAATCAATTAGAAGGAACGATTAAATCGTTAAAACATTGTCATTTAGGATGGCTATTGGTTGTTGCCATTTTAATGTGTATTTTTTATTTAATCAATGCAATGAATTTGACACTTTTTGCTAAAGTATATAAAAAAGATTATACCTTAAAACAAGGAATCGTAAATGCAATGGCCGGTATTTTCTTTAATGGAATCACGCCAATGGCCTCTGGTGGACAATTTTATCAAGTATATGCTTTTAATAAACAAGGAATCAAAGCAACTTATTCGTCTAGTATTTTATTAATGATTTTTATTGTCTATCAAAGTGTATTGGTTGTGTATACATCTATCATTATGCTTTTAAAATTTGTTTATTTTAGTAAATTGTATTCTGGCTTTTTTTCACTAGCATTTGTTGGATTTATTATTAATTTAGTGGTTATTTCTACTTTGTTTTTAGGAGCTAAGTCTGAAAAACTTCAAAATTTTTTAAGTAATAATGTTGTTAAAGTATTAGCAAAATTACATATAGTGAAAAGCTATGAAGAGGTAAGTTCTCAAATTGAAAGAAAATTAGAAAACTTTAGAATCGAACTTAATTTATTACAAAAAAACAAACCAATATTACTTAAATCAATAGGATTAAATGTATTAAAATTGACAATTCTTTATAGTATTCCATTTTTTTGTTCTCTTGCAATGAATGTTCCTCTTTCTTGGAGACATTTCTTTGATTTAATTGGAATTACTGCTTTTGTTTATTTGATTTCAGATTTTGTACCATTACCAGGAGCAAGTGGGGGTAGTGAAGGTTCGTTTTATATTTTACTTCGTTACTTTTTAAAAGGAGCTACATCAGCAACTTTACTTGTTTGGAGATTTGCTACTTATTATGCTGGTCTTATTCTTGGAGGTCTTACAATGTCATTTAGTAGAGAACTTAATTTTGCAACAAAAAATGATAAAAAAGAAATTACAGAAAATAATCAAACAATTGTTATAGAAGATATAGAAGAAATTGAATTTGATGATTTTAAAAAATAGGAGGTCTTTATGAAAATAGCACTTTTTTCAGATACATACATACCTGATATTAATGGTGTTGCTACATCAACGAATATTTTACGAAATAAACTTGTAAATTTAGGACATGATGTTTTAGTTGTAACAAGTGAACTTCCAAGTGATACAACTTATGATGAAAGCCTAGATGATCAAGTTTTAAGAGTGCCAGGATTAGAAATACAAGCTCTTTATGGCTACAGGGCATGTAATATTTTTTCTTTTAAGGGTATGAAAGAAATTAAAAGATTTAATCCAGAGGTCATTCATGTTCAAACAGAATTTGGTATTGGTATTTTTGGAAGAATTGCTGCAGAATATTTAGATATTCCTGTTGTTTATACGTATCATACTATGTGGACAGATTATTCACATTATATTAATCCAATCAATTCTGAAACAGTAGATACTGTCGTCAAAAAAGTAATTACAAAAATTAGTAAATTTTATGGAAATAGTTGTCAAGGATTAATTGTTCCTTCAAATAAAACAAAAGATGCTTTAATCCATTATGGTTTAAAACAAAAAAATATTTATACGATTCCTACGGGATTAGAACTTGAACGTTTTTCAGTTAATAATAAAAACAACGAATTATGTCAAAGTTTAATAGAAAAATATCATTTACAAAATCATTTTGTTCTTACATTTTTGGGAAGAATTGCTCCTGAAAAAAGCATTACGGTTATCATAGATGCTTTAAAAAAAGTTGTCGCTATTAATGATAATATTCGTTTTTTAATTGTTGGGGGTGGACCACAATTAGAAGAGTTAAAAGAATATGTAAAAAATGATCATATTGAATCATATGTTATTTTTACAGGGCCTCAAAGTGGTGAAATGGTTCCAGCACATTACCATATTTCTAATATGTTTATTTCAGCATCTTTATCTGAAACACAGGGATTGACTTATATTGAAGCAATGGCGTCTTCTATTCCTGTTATTGCTCGTTATGATGATCAACTTGAAGATGTTATTGATGATGGAAAAAATGGCTTTTTCTTTAAAAATGAAGATGAATTACCAAAACTTATATTAGATGCTATGGAAATGGATTTAGATGTTTTAAAAGAAAATGCATTAAAAAAAGCAAATGAGTATAGTGGAGAAACATTTGCTAAGAAAGTATTAGAAGTTTATAAGCAAGCCATTCTTATTAAAGAATATACTTATACAATTGTTTCGATATTTCCCATAAAGAATAATAAAAATGAGGTTTCATTTACTTATGATGAAAATGAAAGTGCTGTAACATTAGAATTATCAGATAAAGTAATAGATCAATATAAACTGTATCGAGGGAAAACAATTGATAGAAACCAGTTTAATACACTTAAAGATCACGAACAAATCAGTAGGGCATATAGCAAAGCCTTGAAGTATTTATCTATTAAAGATTATACCGAACAACAAATGAGAAAGAAATTAATGGATTCTGGAGATTATGATGATGCTCAACTTGATACTACTATTCAACTTTTATCAGAAAAAAATTTAATTAATGATAAAATGTACGCAATGAATTATTTTAAAAGATGTACACGTTTGGGAATAGGACATAACAAAGCAATTTATAATTTAAGAAATTATGGTGTTGATACTGAGATAATAGATACATGTTTAGAAGAACTTGATGATGATGAAGAATATCAAGCAGCGATGCTTTTAATCAATAATTATTACCAAAGGAACAACACGATTTCTTATCGTAACATTCAAAGAAAAATTAAAGAAAAATTATTTTTAAAGGGATTTACGAATGATGTTATTGATAAAGCAATGGCAGAGTATGATTTTGAATATGATTTAGAGAAAGAAAAATTAGCTTTGGAAAAAGACTATTTAAAAGCATCTCATCGCTATGAAAAAAAATTAGAAGGAAAAGATTTAAGAAACAAAATAATTGATACATTGTTAAAAAAAGGATATAATTACGAAGATATTAAGAATATTCTAGAAGTTAAGGAGAATAATGATGAATAAAATAGCAAGTTTAAAACCTGGTGATGATGGTGTTTTAATTGAAGCATTAATTAATCATGTTGTATCAGGAAAAACCAATGGAGCACATCGCTCAACGTATTTATCTATGACATTACAAGATGATACAGGATCTATTGATGCTAAGTTATGGAATGCTAGTGAAGAACAAGTACAAACTTTAGTAAAAGGTTCAGTTGTTCAAATAAAAGGTGATGTTATAAAATATAATGAAGATAGACAGATGAAGATTGTAAAGATTCATTTAGCGTCACAAGATGATAAAGAACGTATTAAATTTTTAAAACAAGCACCATTGGATAGTCAATTTATGATCAATGAAATTAAAAAGTTTATTGATCAAATAGATAATTTAAAATTACATCAATTAGTAAAAACATTATTTGAAGAAAATATTGAAAAATTATCTTATTATCCAGCAGCTAGCAAAAATCATCATGAATATGTTTCAGGATTGGCTTATCATACGTATGGAATGTTAAAAGTTGCAGAATCATTTTGCACTTTATATCCAACGCTTAATAAAGATCTATTATATTCTGGAATCACATTACATGATTTAGGAAAAACAATTGAATTAAGTGGTCCTGTTGTTCCAGAATATACGTTAGAAGGAAAACTATTAGGTCATATTTCTATTTCAAATGCAATGATTAAAGAAACTGCTGATAAACTTCATATTGAAGGAGAAGAAGTAACTTTATTACAACATATGATTTTAGCACATCATGGAAAAAATGAATATGGTTCGCCTGTTCTTCCGCAAATCAAAGAAGCAGAGATTTTATATTTAATTGATAATATAGATGCTCGTATGGCGATGATGGATAAAGCTTTAGAAACCGTTGAATATGGAAAATTTACAAAACGTGTATTCTCATTAGAAAATAGAGCGTTATATAAACCAAAGATGTATGAAAAGTAGCAAATGCTACTTTTTACATTTTTTCAAAATATGAAAAAAATAGAATAGAAAATGACGTAAAATCAAGGGTTTTGGGCGATTAAATGTTACTAAATGTACCTAATTAGTAACAAATTAGTAACAAAAATCACACCTTGATTTTATTTATTTCTACGAATAATTTATTGATGATCGTATCAGTATAAGTATCAAAAGTAATATCTTTCATTTTGTGGCCAAGAATTCTTTTTCTACTAAAAACATCAACATTATTTAATTGACATAAAGTAGTAAATGTAACTCTTGTATCATGCATGGTATGATTCATGTTTAATTCTTTCATATATGGATTGAAACTAGCATCTTTAAAAATACTATATGTATTATCAATAATTCTTTTTCTTTTCTTTAGCAGCAATTCAATTACAAAAGGTTTAATAAAATCATGGATTGGAACAACTCTGTTTCTTCCTGCATCTGTTTTTAAGCCGGTAAAGAAATAAGATACTTTTCTTTCAACACCATCATCATTACAAACTTCATCAATATGAATGTCTTTTCTATTGATATTAAGTAATTCATTTGCTCGTAGGCCACTAAAAATATAAATGAGTATAATTTTAGCCATGTCGGTATTTTCTTCTTTCAAACGCTTAATTTCATCATATGAGAAGGCATAATGCTTTTTACTTTCTTCATTCTTACCACAATTAATAAACTCAGTATAATCATCATCACGATTAATATATTGATGAATGACTGCGTATTTGAAAATCTTGATACAAAGTACCTTCATATGATTTTTTGTTCCTGTACCACATTTATCATTATCAAAAATAAACTGTAAATCTTGTAAGTCAATGTCATTTATTTTTCTATTGTATATTTGTTTGAAATGTTTGATCCATGAATTATATCCAGCTTTTGCTGATTTTGATAGTAAAGAAAATTCTTCTTCATTTAAAATATTAAAGATTTCTTTAAATGTTGGTATGTTATCTCTTTTGGATTGTATTTTGCTGTATAAGTCATTATTCAATTCTTTAGCTTCATTCTTTGTTATTTCTCTATTAGAAGTCATATGATAAAGAGATAGAGCATTTAAAGCTTCTAGTTCAGTTTCAAAAGTGCCAATAGCTACTTGTTTCTTTCTACCAGTAATCAAATCTCTATCATTGCTTAAAATTCTTGCACAGTAGGGCTTTCTTCTCTTTCCTGATAATTTAACTACTGTTCCTGAATTATTCGGTCTACGCTTATATGTTGTTTTTCTAGCCATAATAAAAACACGTCCTTTCATTTTAATTTGCCTTGAACGTGCTCTATGTGGTAAAATTGAGTACGTAAAAGGACTTGAGAAATCTTTTTACATATGAGTATGTACGTGGTAGGAAATCCTTTCTTTTTTCCTACTAATGGTCATCTTGGGTGAGAGCTTGATGATCATAATTACTCTCCTGTTGGTAGCAGGGGAGTTTTTGTTTTAAAGTGCATGTTGTCTAATAGCTGAAATTAGACTATCTCTATTCCATCTAACCATTATGGCAGCATTGTTAAAGATTTTAGAAGGAACTCTTTCTTGTCCCCATGGTCTTAAACCAATGATTGGTTTTCCAAAACGAATAGCTTCATTAATTTCGTAATCAATCCATTTACTATAATTGGCGTACATTCCAGATACAACAACGATACAACTGCAACTAGCTATTCTGTTAGTTAAAGCTTGTTTGAGTTCCGTATCAGTTTTTGTATCTAAAGGATTGTTACAACAAACGGAATAATTGGACCATGTAAAATTATTGGCACTATTTAACCAACCTTCTATTTTGTCATAATGTCCACTATAAGTCCATGAATGGCTAATTAAAATGTGATAATCTCTAAGTGCAGGCATCTTTTTCACTTCCTTTCTTTAATGAATTTGTTATAATTAACCTTGAAAGGAATTGATAATATGATTAATAAATATACTAAGAAACCAGTAACTATTGAAGCTGTTCAATGGAACGGAGATAACACAAATGAAATTATTTCTTTTTGTGGATCATGTTGTGTTCCAAAACAAACTTATTTAATCATTCAAACCTTAGAAGGTAATCATATTGCTGATATTGGTGACTATATAATCAAAGGAATAAAAGGAGAGTTTTATCCTTGTAAACCTGATATTTTTAAAAATACTTATTCGAAAGCAGACTAATTAGTTTGCTTTTTTTCGTTTAATTGAGCCCATGTGCCGTTTTCGGTTGCCATAATGCTTTCACATCTTTCAACGAATAATTGCTCATTTGTCATTTCATCAGTTCTTTTATATTCGCCTGATTGATGTAAATAAAGTTCTTTTTCTTGTTTTAATTTTTCACAAGTTATTCTAAATTGATAAAATAAATCGTTATATTTTTTTAGTTTATCAATTGCTTGAAGTACTGTTATAACTGCAGCAAGAAAAGCAGATATAAATGAAATTACTTCTTTAAAATTGGGCAATATATCTATAAAAGCAGGTACAAGGGCAATTAAAGCCGAAATAATAATTGTTGCAAGAGAAATATTCTCATGTTTCTTTTTATATTCGACGGATTTTGAGTCGTAATATTTTATTTGGTCATCAACTCTATTGCTTATGTATTTTTCAATTGACATTTTATTTTCTCCTTTTTTATTTTCATTTGGATGTGTACTTGAAACATTATTTTGTTGTTTTAAATTAATGATTTGTGATTGAGAATCATTAATCAATTCTTTGTCATCTTTTATTATGCTGTTATTATTTGAACTTTTAATTTGCGATTTGTTATTTTGTGATTGCTTAAATACAGTTGTACCTATAAAAGATAACAATGTTCCGAATAAACCTAATGCCGCAATTGTAGAAGATAATACATCTTTAAAATCTATAGACATATCATTATTAAGACAATATTTATACGAGTCAATACCTAAATCTAATACTATTTGCATAGAAAGATAAACACCAATAAATGATATGATGACTATTAAAAAGATAATTGCTGGATATGTTTTTTTAGTAACAAGATAAATTATCAATGGAATACTTACTAATATTAGTATAAATATAACATAAGGCCACATATTACCACTCTCCTTTGCTGGTAATTCTATAAATCTAATAGATCTTTTTTCTTTAGATCAAATTCTTCTTGAGTAATAATACCCATGTCTAATAATTCTTTTAATTTTTTTAATTCTTCATAAGAGTCATTGTTGGATTCATTATTTTCTTGTGGCTCAATTCTATTTTTGAAATTTGAATATCGTTCATATAATTTAGAATAAGCTTCTTGTGCTTTCTTTCCACCGAATAAAACAGCACTATCTATTCCATTTTCATTGAACTCTACTGTTAAATATTTTTCAGTATCTTTTTTCTTTTTTTTAAAAGCAAATGCAAATACACCTAATGCTAATAATCTTGTAGCTGTAATTCTTCTACTGATTTGTTCAGCTGTTTCAAAATTAATACCAGTTACATTTGAATAATCAACTGTTGCTGAACTAAGACCATATGATATTGTAAGATCATAATTAGTAATTTTTAATGAGCATTCTTTTTCTTTCGTTAAAGCAGGGTGCCCACCTTTATAGTCAAGTTTAAGAGTAACATCATTAAGCAATCCTAACTCTTTTCTTTTTTCTTGTTCTGCTTTAGCTTCTTCAATGCCTTCTTTAACTGCACTTTTTGCTTTATCAGCTAACTTATTTAATTTTTCTTTGTCAAATAATCCCATTTTATTAGTCCTCCTGATTTCTTATAAAAAATCTTTATTAATTTCTAAATATTTTTTTTCAGCTATTTTGAAAGCTTCATCGTAATCGAAAATATTTTTATTAAAAATATAATATAATGTATCACCTGAATTTGGATCAGGATAATAGCAACCACTACGTAACTCAACATCATAGCCATCATTATTTAAAAGATCATTTAAAGTACTATATCCTTTTTCAATCGTTGGGCTTCCAAATCCACATTCAAATTCAAAAAGTATTCCTTTATACACAAGTAAATCAATTATTTCATCTGAATATTTTTCATATAATCTGATTGCTATTTCTCCGTGATTTGTTCTTGTCATATCTTAATCCTCCCAATTAAAATCTTTAATAACTTTCTTTAATTTACCAAGACACATAAAATTGTCTTTTAATGGGTCAACTACTATAGGTTCAAACTCACTATTCATTGGTTGCAACATAATGATTCCATTAAGTTCTTTGTACTTTTTACATGTGGCCACATTATCTTCATCACAAAAACATCCAATAACTCCATCATCAACTTGACTTGTTCTCTCAAAGATTAATAGATCCCCATCATTAATACCAGCATCTTTCATACTTTCTCCTTTAGCATATTGGGCAAAGTATTCAGAACGAGGATTTAATCCTTTACTAGGTACAGGTATCATATCAATGATATTTTCATCTACAAATCCGCCATTTCCACAACAGATAGCTTCGTAGAGGGGAACACGTGTATATCCTATATTACTTGATTCATATATAACATCATCTTGGTTTCCTTTTATAAGATAATCCGTTGAAACACCGAAATAGTCAGCAAGTTGTTGAACAATTCCCATTTTAGGTTCAGTTCTATTGATTTCCCATGAAGAAACAGTTTTATCGCTGACACCAACAACTTCACCTAATTCTTTTTGGTCCATACCTTTTCTTTCACGCAATTGTTTAACAATTGTACCAAATTGTGTTTTCATATTATTAACACCTCTTTTCGCTATAATTATAATGCAATTTGTAGAATAAATAAAGCAAATTAGAAAAAATATTCTACAAATTGCATATTTTAATTGACAATCTACAAAATGTAGGATAGAATGATAAGCGAAAGGAGGCGGTAAGATGAGTACAAGAATGAAGCTTGATGAAATTAGAAGAGCTAGAGGGTATTCCCAAGAATATATGGCAAATCAATTGGGGTGTCATAGAAATACTTATGCAAAAATGGAAGAAAAACCTCAAAATATTACTATGGAAGAAGCATATAAACTAGCAAATATTCTTAATGTTTCCATAAATGATATTATTTTTTTAGAATCTAATCTACAAAATGTAGAACACATTCAAAAATAGGAGGGCATAGGATGGAAGAAAAAATAAAAGCTCTTGAAAATAGGGTTCAAGAACTTGAGAAAGATATTGCAAAGTTACAGTTAACAGTTATCGCTAATGAAAAGTCAATTAAAAATAATTCTATTTCGATATCGTTTCTAGCAGTAACAGCAATCCTTTTATCCATGAGGCTAATGTGGGGATGATTTGGATAAAACCTGTAATTAGACCAATAAGAGTTAAACACATTGCTAATCTAGATTGCTTTGATGATGAAATTGCTTCTTCACGTATTAGAGCAATTAATTCGTTTTGTTTTTTAATTAATTCGGTTTGCTGGTTAATCATTTCCGATTGCTTATTAACCATATCAGTCATTAATTTTATTTGCTTTTCTTGATTAGGAACAATAGTTGCTGGTTTCGTTTCAGGAAGTTTTGGCATTTCTATTGATGGGGTTGAGCAAAAACTATCAAAGTTTGGAACATCAAGTTTTGGAATATCAACCTTCGGGATGTTAAATTTCATTATTTTCACCTCACTTTTTAATTAAATTTCGATATTGCCGTACCGATAACTTAATTATAAAGAAAGAGATGAAAATAAAAAACAATTAAATAAATTACTGATCATCAAGGAGCCAATCTCTAGCAAAGCCTATTTTATTAGATTCCTAAAGTTGATGATCATAGAAACACCAAATTAATAACAAATTTCTTTTTTTAATACAATACGTGAAGTTTTCATTTTGTAATAGAGGTTGGTTCCTTGATGGTCAGTAGTAGAAGGGAGAAAATTTATGGAATGGATATTAAGTATTTCAATACTAGTTAATTTCTTACTTGTTATAGGTTGTATCTGTTTAGCAAGAGATCGTAACTGGTATAGAAAAAGCTGGTATGAATTAGCAAATCGTTTAGTTCAAAAAAGAAGGGAAGGTACAAAAACATGAAACTATCAACAAGAGGATTAGTAACGATTATCGTTGCATGTTGTTTTGTTGCTGATTGTTTAGCTATTTTAGTTAGAACATTACTTTGAAAGGAGGTGAAGAAATATGGGAAAGCCTGTAAAAATTCCTTGGTATGGTGATAGTGAGTACGCTAAACGTATTATCAATGAAATGAATCAAACATCATTTAAAGATACTGATCTAAAAGCAAAGTTCTTTACAAAGACAGTAGGCAAAGGACTTCGAGAATGAGGAAGCTGCCGAAGTGGTACGCCGTATGGTTTCGATCATGAATGATGAATTCAATATTTCAATTGAAGAAGTAATGAAGATAACTCACAAAAGCAGGGAGTTCATAATCAATGCTATCCAACAAGGTACATTTCCTGGAAGTGTTGATGCTTCAGGGAAGAGAAGAAATGTACATATTCCTAGAAAAGCATTTGAGGATTATATGAATCATTTCAATAAAAGTCCTAGCGAAGAGTTGATTATTGCATTGCTTAATTCTTTAAATGAAAAAAGTGCCCTTATAAAGGACACACAACATAACCAACCAAATTATAAATAAAATCAGGAGGATTTGCAATATGAGATTAACTCAAAAAGCACAGGTTACATTGTTTGGCGCTTGTGTAGCAAGTTTAATCTTTGCAGGAACTGGTTATGCTCAAGCTAAATCAGTAGAAGCAAAGTATGAAGAACAAAGTAAACAAATTGATTTGTACAAGGATGAACTCAATGATATGCAAGGTCAGCTTCAAGAATATACAAAGTACAAAGCAATGTACGAGTGTATTGCAGTTGAAAAGGACCAACTACAAAAAGAAGTTGAAGAGCTTTCTAAATGAAAAGCTCTAGGGGTCTTTAGAATTACCGCATATTGGTACGGAGAAGATGAGTATGGAGATCTAACCGCTACAGGGGTTAGAGCTCAAGTCAATCATACAATCGCTGTAGACCCTAAAATAATCCCATATGGAAGTGAAATCATGATTGATGGCCAAATTTACGTGGCTGAAGATTGTGGAGGAGCAGTTAAAAATAATGTCATTGACGTATGGGTGGAACATCAAAGTAACAGCTTTGGTGTCAAGTACAAAGAAATATACATCAAGAGGGAGAAATAAAAATGGATAAGTTTCTAGAAAGTATTATTCAAGCTGCTAAAGATGCGGGTGCAAAAGATATTGAAGTAGCAAAAATCAGTGGAAAGGATTTAATTTTTGGGCCTAAAGAAAAGCCTGAATTGAACATTATCAGATTGCTATCTACAGTTTACTATGATGAAGATGACAATCTTGCCCTTGAAATGAAGGCAGGATTAGGAAGTAGCGGAAGTGATTTCTTAAGTGAAGCATACGGTATTTCAGAAAAACAAGTAAAGGATATTTATAAATCAGCAACAAATGAGTTCGAAAAATGTACGAATACATTAAAAGAGCTTATTGAAAATAAAATTGAAGAAATGGACAAAGGGGAAAGTAAAGATGTCAGTGAAGATTAATGCATTAGAGTTAGAAAATGTTAAAAGAATTAAAGCCGTCAAGATAGACCCAACACAAAATGGTCTAACAATCATTGGTGGGGATAACAATCAAGGTAAAACTTCGGTACTTGACAGTATTGCATGGGCATTAGGTGGAGATAGAAATAAACCTAGCAATGCTGTAAGGGAAGGTTCAACAATTCCGCCTTTATTAAAAGTTACTTTAAGCAATGGAATCATTGTTGAAAGAAAAGGAAAGAACAGTTCCTTAAAAGTTACTGATCCATCAGGTAAAAAAGCTGGCCAAACATTATTGGATTCATTCATTGAACAGTTAGCACTTAATTTGCCTGCATTTATGAATAAATCCAATAAAGAAAAGGCAAATGTATTGCTAAATATCATTGGTGTTGGAGATCAATTGGCTGTATTCAATCACAAAGAAAATGAGCTTTATCAAGAAAGATTAACTGTAGGACGTATTGCTGACCAAAAAGCAAAATTTGCTAAAGAACAATTGTTTTATGAAGGAGTTCCTGCAGACATAATCAGTCCTCAAGAATTGATTAATCAGCAACAAGCTATTCTTGCCAAAAATGGTGAGAACCAAAGAAAAAGAGAAAAGGTTACTCAATATGAGTATCAAGTTAAGACATTAACTGATGAAGTAGCTCGTCTTGAACAAATGCTTCAACAAAAAAATGAAGAGTTGAATAAGGCAACTTACGATTTAAGCATGGCCAAGACAGATGCATTGGATTTACAAGACCAATCAACTGATGAATTAGAAAAGAACTTGGCCGAAATTGAAGAAGTCAATCGCAAAATTAGAGCTAATTTAGATAAAGAAAAAGCTGAAGAAGAAGCTAAAGGTTACAAAGCTCAATATGATAATTTATCACTTCAAATAGATGAGGTTCGTAAACAAAAATATGATCTATTGAACAATGCAGATTTACCACTACCTGAATTAAGTATTGATGATAATGAATTAACTTATAAAGGTAAAAAATGGGACAGTATGAGTGGCAGTGACCAATTAAGAGTTTCTACTGCTATTGTTCGTAAATTAAATCCTGATTGCGGTTTTGTCTTATTAGACAAGCTAGAACAAATGGATCTAAAAACTTTAACAGAGTTCAATGCATGGCTTGAACAAGAAGGATTACAAGCAATTGCTACAAGAGTTTCTACTGGTGATGAATGTTCAGTTATTATCGAAGATGGATATGTTAAAGAAGATGTTCAATCAGCAGTAGAAAGTAGTAAACCACAATGGAAAGCAGGTGAATTCTAATGAATTTTGAAATTACTGAAGGAGTAGTCAATGGTGCTCAAAAAGTTGTTTTCTATGGACCTGAGGGGAATTGAACCCCTGTCCGAAAGTCTATCCCTTGCGGCATCTCCCATCACAGTTATTCTTTTAACATTCCCTCACACAAACGCCGAATAACAGGCTTTTGCACTTAGTAGCTTCATAAAATCTTCCACTTTCTCAAAGCTTTGAAAGCGAAGTGCCCCGCAAAGTCGATGCCAGGTTCTTAAACAGCGGGTGGTTTAAGGCTGACAAGCTGCAATTAGGCAGCTAACGCTACGTTATCGTTTGCGTTTATATTTAATTTCCAGGTTGGTATGCAGTCCCGGAGTCTGCAGATGGCTTCCTCAACTTCAAAACCCCCGTCGAAACCAGTACAAGCCCGTGCTGGTTCTACAGACGCT
>OGEK01001596.1_pt1 | contig 14209 bp, 9 predicted proteins | sample 1570641 | NCBI WGS metagenome assembly OGEK01 (sample SAMEA2582136, study PRJEB24529) | metagenome | biome: Human gut stool | place: China | collected 2011
AAAGCGTCCGGTATTTTATGCGGGAAACGGTATCCGCATTTCCGGCGGATATGAAGATTTCCGCAAAGTTGTGGAACTGCTTGGCATTCCGGTAGCGACAGGCTGGGACAGCATTGATGCCATTGAAGACGAACACCCGCTGTATGTGGGACGCGGCGGCATTATGGGCGACCGCGCCGGTAACTTTGCCGTACAGAACGCGGACTTAGTCTTTGCGTGCGGCAACCGTTTAAGTATCCGTCAGGTGGGCTATAACTGGAAGACATGGGCAAGAGAAGCCTATGTCATTGTCAATGATGTGGATGAAGCTGAGTTAAAAAAGCCGACCCTGCATGTGGATTTACCGGTATGGGGCGATGCAAAGGAACTGCTTGCAAAAATGGTTTCACGCCTTGAGGCGGAACAGGCAGCCGGAAATACACCGTTATTTAAAGAGAACAGCTGGGTAGAAAGATGTCAGGAATGGAAAGCAAAGTATCCGGTTGTACAGAAAAAACATTATGAAGACACGAAGCATACCAACGTGTATGCATTTATTAAAGAATTAAGCAGCCGCCTGTCAGAAGGACAGGTGACGGTTGTCGGCAACGGCTCGGCATGTGTAGTCGGAAGCCACGCTTATGTCATTAAAAAAGGACAGCGCTTTATTATCAACTCTGCGATTGCTTCCATGGGATATGACCTTCCGGCAGCAATCGGTGCGGTAGTTGCAGAACACGGTAATCTTGCATTAAACAGAGAAGCTTTAAAGCATGACGATATCAAAGACGTGATTTTAGTCACAGGGGACGGCAGTATCCAGATGAATATCCAGGAATTACAGACGATTATCCATCATCAGATGCCGGTAAAGATATTTGTAATCAATAATCAGGGGTATCATTCAATCCGTCAGACACAGACGAACCTGTTTGAGAAGCATTTTGTCGGTATCGGACCGGAAAGCGGCGATTTAAGCTTTCCGGATATGGGCAAATTAGCGCCGGCTTACGGTTATCCGTTCTTTAGATGTGAAACCAATGCACAGCTTGATGAAACCATTTCAAAGGTGCTGGCAGTTAAAGGACCGGCAATCTGTGAGATTATGGTGTCTACCGAACAGAAATTTGAACCGAAGTCAGCGACAAAGCGGTTAGAAGACGGTACACTCGTATCGCCGCCGCTGGAAGACTTAGCACCGTTCCTTGACAGGGATGAATTTTACAGTAATATGATTATAAAGCCGATTTCATAAGGGAGAAGAAATTGAAACGAGCAGTTATTACGGGACCGACCGGTGCGATTGGAACAGCACTGATTGCAGAACTGATAAGCCACGGAATTGAAGTGGAAGCAGTTGTAAGACCGGATTCCAGAAGAACAGACAATATTCCAAAGTCACCGCTGGTACACATTGTGCCGTGTGATTTAAAAGAATTAAAAACATTGCATGAAAAGATAGAACACGCAGACGTATTTTACCACTTTGGCTGGGACGGGACGTTTGGCAACAGCCGTAACAACGCTTACGGACAGCTTGAAAATGTCCGTTATGCGTTAGATGCCGTAGAAGCTGCCGCTGCACTGGGCTGTACGACATTTGTCGGCGCCGGCTCACAGGCAGAATACGGACGGGTGGAAGGCAGCTTAAATGCGTCTACACCGGCATTTCCCGAAAACGGCTACGGGATTGCAAAGCTCTGTACAGGTCAGATGACAAAAATCCTTTGTGAACAGAAGGGAATCCGCCATATCTGGACAAGGATCCTCAGCATTTACGGACCGTTTGATGGGGCAAAGACAATGGTTATGAGTACGATTGTCAGCCTCCTGAAAGGCGGGCGGCCGCAGTGTACCGCAGGAGAACAGATGTGGGATTACCTTTACAGCGCGGATGCAGGGTATGCCATGTATCTTCTCGGAGAGAAAGGCGTGTCCGGTAAGACTTACTGTATCGGCGGTGGAACGGCAAGACCGCTTCGGGAATACATCGAAGCAATCCGTGATGCGGCAGCACCGGGGGCAGAGATTGGATTTGGAGAAATTCCTTATCAGGAAAAGCAGGTGATGTATCTGTGCGCAGATATTTCCGATCTGGAAAAAGACACAGGCTTTGCGCCGCGTGTAACGTTTGCGGAGGGAATTGAAAAAACCGTAGACTGGTGCAGGAAGAATTACGTATAAAGGAATAGAAGCGATGAAAAAGATTAGTATTATGGTGCCATGCTATAACGAGGAAGAAAATGTTGTTCCGTTAAGCGAAGCACTGATTGCGATGTTTGAAAAAGACCTCCCGCAGTATGATTATGAAATTTTGTTTATTGATAACGATTCAAGAGATACAACAAGGGTGAAGTTAAGAGCACTCTGTGAGAATAACAAAAAGATTAAAGCGATTTTTAATGCAAAGAATTTCGGTCAGTTTAATTCACCGTATTACGGCATTTTACAGACCGAGGGTGACTGTACGATTCCGGTCTGCGCAGATTTCCAGGATCCGATTGATGTTATTCCGCGGCTTGTCGCAGAGTGGGAAAAAGGATACAAAATTGTCTGTGCGGTAAAGACCAGCAGTAAGGAAAATCCGGTGATGTATTTTCTGCGTTCCTGCTACTACAAGCTGATTAAGAAAATGTCTTCCGTAGACCAGATTGAGCATTTTACGGGCTTTGGACTGTATGATAAAAGCTTTGTACAGGTTCTTAGGGATTTAAAGGATCCGATTCCGTTTATCCGCGGCATTGTCGGTGAGCTGGGATTTAAGCGCACGGAGATTGAATATACACAGGCACAAAGACGCGCCGGCAAGACCCATAACAATTTTTATACGTTGTATGATGCGGCAATGCTAAGCTTTACGTCTTATACGAAAATCGGGCTGCGTATTGCAACCTTTTTAGGCGCTGCCTGCGCAGGACTCAGTGTCATTGTGGCAATTATTTATTTTATTCTGAAATTAATATACTGGAACAGATTCCAGGCAGGTATGGTTCCACTGATTATTTTAGTCAGCCTGACCAGTTCACTTCAGCTGTTCTTTATCGGACTGCTTGGGGAGTATATTTTAAGCATGAACAAGCGTCTGATGAACAGACCGCTGGTAGTGGAAGAAGAACGACTCAATTTCAAACCGGAGAAGCCGGAACAGGAATAACGCTTTGAGCAGATTGGAGATTGTATGAAGTGTGTAATACTTGCCGGAGGCAGTGGTGACAGCCTTTGGCCGCTCTCAAGAAAAAATTATCCGAAGCAGTTTATGAATATTAAAGAGGGACGATCTTTATTGCAGGAAACGGTTGTCAGAAATATGCCGTTTTGCGATGAATTTATTATTGTGACAAAGGAAAGCTACCGCAATATTGTAAACGGTCAGATGAAAGCATTCCAGAGCCTCAAGTATCGTGTTGTACTTGAAGGCAGTCCAAAGGGAACCGCTGCGGCAATTATGCTTGGCAGCCAGTTCTGCAACCAGTCCGAACTGGTGTTTGTTGTGACGGCTGACAACCTGATTGAGGGGCAGGAATATAAGGATGCAATTATTCGGGCAAAGGAGCTTGCAAAACAGGGCAGTATTGTTGCACTTGGTGTAAAGCCGGCAAAGAAAAATTCCAATTTCGGATATCTGTTAAGAGATGAGGAAAATGTCCTTAAATTTATTGAAAAAATCCGTCTGGACGATGATGAGAGCTTTGGCTATGATGATGGGTTTTTATGGAACAGCGGTATGTTTTTATACCGTGCAGGGGATTTAATCAATGCGGCGAGGGCAATTTGTCCGGAACTCTATGATACCTGCCGGATGGCAAAGCGGAAGGTTGCAGCAATCCGCCGTACCGTGCGTTTTTCGCAGAAGGTCATGAAAGACATTCCACAAGGCAGTATTGAGCGCCTGATTTTTGAAAAGTTAAAGGATATGAAGGTCGTGGAAACGGCATTCCGCTGGAAAGATGTCGGGAATGTCTGCGACTTAGATGAAAATTCAAGCGTATCCCACAGCGAAAATGTCTTAAAAAACCACTGTGAAGATGTAATGGTTATTAACAGTGCAGACAGACAGCTTGTGGTGACAAATGATATTCAGGATGTTGTTGTTGTAAATACCGAAGATGCCGTTTACGTATCTTCCAAGGAACGCGTTGATGACATTAAAAATATTATTTCCGAGAATAAAGAAAAGTATGAAAATTACTTTGATTATAACCGGATTTCTTACAGAGAATGGGGAATCCATGAACTGCTTAATGCCTCAGATGGTTACAAGGTCAAAAAGGTAACGGTATTTCCGGGCATGAGCATGAATCTGCATCAGCATGAAATGCGCAGTGAGCATTGGTCTGTTGTAGAAGGAACGGCAACGATTACATTAGGAACGGAAACAAAAGATTATCATAAGTATGAAAGCGTTTTTGTCCCGATTGGTATGAAGCATAAGGTTGCCAACAAAACCGATAAAAATGTAGTCATTATCGAAGTCGGTATCGGCGAAATCTTATCCGAAAGCGATATGGTAAAGATATACAGCCAGGAAAGTGACGGAACGGCAGAGGACAATTATGTCAAAGCTGCTAACGAGCCGGTTGTCAAGTTGGATCCGGCGTTTAAGGATAATCTGTGGGGCGGCACAAAGCTGCGCACGGTATTCGGTAAAAAGTGTGATTATGACGTTATCGGCGAAAGCTGGGAGCTTTCCGCACACCCGGACGGACAGAGCCGGATTGCAGACGGCAGATATAAGGGCATGCTCTTTAATGACTATCTGTCCATTATCGGAAAAGAGGCGCTTGGCTGGAAGTGTCAGGCACAGGATCGTTTTCCGGTACTGATTAAATTTATTGATGCAAAGCAGGCATTATCAATCCAGATTCACCCGGATGATGAATATGCATTGGAAAATGAAGGCGAATACGGAAAGAATGAGATGTGGTATGTCATCGACTGTGAGCCTGGGGCATATCTTTACTGCGGACTTTCAAAAGACGTATCCAAAGAGGAGATTGAAGAACGCATTGCGAACAATACGATTACAGAGGTGTTAAACCGCATAGATGTAAAGCCGGGCGATGTCGTTATGGTAAAAGCAGGAACGATTCACGCCATCGGTGCGGGTATTTTAATCTGCGAAATCCAGCAGAATTCAAACAGTACATACCGTATGTACGACTATGACAGAAGGGATAAGTTCGGCAATCCGAGAGAACTTCATGTTGCAAAGGCACTCGATGTTGTTGATACCAAAGCCTATGTCAAGGATGAAAACTGCGAAGTGATTCTGGAGAAAAATGATGCCTATACACTGGAACGTCTGGTACAGTGCAAGTATTTTGAATGTCTGAAATATGACATTTATTCAGAAGTCAAAATCGGCATGGATGAGACATCTTTCCTGTCTGTTTTATTTATTTCCGGTGAGGGAACCATTGAAACGGATGACGGGAATAAGACGATGCCGTACAAGGCAGGCGAAAGCTTCTTTATCAGCGCTGGCAAGCGTTCAGTTGTAATAAAGGGAACAGGAACCTGTATCGTTACGCATGTTTAAAATGAAAACTATAAAAGCAAAAGCACACAGGTGTTGAAAATGATGAAAAAAAAGAGCGTAAAAGCAGCATTTTATGCAGGGGCGGTAATACTTGCCTGTTTTTACCTGCTGGTATTGTGGTGGGGTAAAAATCCGGCCGTAGGACTGGAATACAGAATGTATTATCTGACCCATGAGCTTTCTGACTGGCCGGGCTATGGAAAACTGTCCTATGAACCGGGAACGACAGAATATTGTACGACACTCAAAGATAAAGACGGAAATGAGCGCAGTATCAATGTATGCCGCCGCAAGGGAAAAGGCTGGAAGGAAGACCAGTACGAGGGCAGTACAAACAGCGGAAAGGACGCATATCTTTACTACGTGCTAAACCGCACGGCAGAGAATGCCTCTTATCAGTGTGAAGTCACAAAGTTTGCAGGAAACGGAAGGGTCGAGGTTTACTGCAACGACAGAAAAATCGGAGAAATACAGGGTACAGGAACATTTACATTTGAAATCGGAAAACTTGAGGAAAAGGAATGTGACACGATTCATTTTGTGGCAGATAATGTGATATTCTGTCTGTGGAGCAGTGCCATTCTTTAAAATAAAGGAGTTATATGAAAGAGAAAGTGAACGTTTTGGCAAAGAAATTAAAGCCATACAGTATCCCGGGGGCGGTTACCCTGGCAGTTGTATTAATTACGCTGATTTTAAAAGGAATCTGGCCGTTTGGCGGAAACCGGATTGATTATTTTGACAATATGCAGCAGGTCGCGCCGCTGTATGCACATCTGTGGGATTTCATGCACGGAAAGGCATCGCTGTGGTTTGACTGGTATACGGGACTTGGAACGAATGTATCCATGAGTATTTCAGCCTTTTCAATGTTAAGTCCGTTTAATCTGCTGTTATATTTAGTCCCGAGAAATCTCATTTTAGAGAGCATTTCCATACTGACGGCAGTAAAAATGGTATTTATGTCCGTTGCAATGTATGCATTGCTCAATCACAAATTCCCGAAGCTGCTCTATCCGGTAAAGACAGCGTTTGCCGTGATGTATTCGCTGTGTGGATACGTCATTTTATACGGCTCCTGCTTTACACCGTGGATGGACATTGTTGCACTGTTTCCGCTGCTGATGCTGGCGCTGGACAGACTGCTGACAACGGGAAAGAAGCTGTTTTACATCTTTATGGTGGCATTAAGCTTTATCATTAATTACTATTTAAGCGCAATGGCGCTCATTTACGTATTTTTAGTCAGCGGTGTCTATATTTTACTGCTGTGTGAGCGCAAAGCATGGAAAAAGCACGCTTGGAATTTAGGAATCGGTACGGCGGCGGGCATGGGACTGTCCTGCTTTGTATTAATTCCGGTATTTATGCAGTTATCCGGTTCACAGAGAGGAAATGCGGGCGGCAGTATTGTATCGCAGTACCTTGGCTGGATTAAGGGCGCGATTGTTACAGACGGCTCTATGGCGGCATTTCAGCGTTATATGATGCTGTACGGATTAAGCTTTGTGCTTGCCGTGATTCTTATCAGTTTAAAGAAATATAAAGAAGATAAAAAAATGTGCCGTGTCATGGCGTGCCTGCTTGGAATTGCCCTGCTTCCGATGTTTGTGGAAGGCATCAATTTAATGTGGCACTTTGGGTCTTACAATGGCTATACATTAAGAAACGGTTTCCTGATTGCATTTACACTGCTTAGCATAGGCGCGTATTATGCACAGAAAATGTTTGCGGATATGCCGCTTGAGAAGAAGTATATTAAACGTCAGATTGTGATTGCATTGGTAATGTGTCTGGTATATGCAGCCGGTTATCTGTTGATTCCGCAGAATAACGAGATTCTTGCGACAATCTTTTTTGTGGCAGTCTTTATCACGATGTTTATCGTTTATTTAAGAAAGCTCAAAGAAGAAAAGGACGAATTTAACGTCAAATCCGTACTTGCCGTGATTGCGGTGGAAGTTTTCTTAGGGGCATTTGCACTGATTGGTCCGCCGAAGTTTTATACCTATGAAGCGTACCAGGTCGGTGATTATGTGCAGTATGCCAATGAAGCCTATGAAGCACTTGATATTGATGAATCGGCAACAGACCGTATTGTCAATCCGGACATCAGCTTGAATGCCAACTATCCGCTGATACTGCGCCGTGGTGCGCTGTCAAGCTTTACGGCGGCATTAGAGAGTGACACACAGACTTTTGCAAAAAACTGGGGATATTCCAAATATTTCCTGTGGCTATTAGATTCCGGCGGAACCGTGTTTACGAATGCACTGTTTCATGTAACGGAGGCCGTCAATCAGAATGATTTGGACCCGGCGCTGTATACACTGGAAAAAAGTTATGCAGATTACGGCATAGACAGTAAAGAGGCACCGCAGGAAGGATATAAATTATATTCTGCCAATTACCGGCTTCCGTTTGCAATGACCGTAGCGTCATCTTTTGCATCAGAAGACTTGGGCGGCGACTGGGTAGATTTACATAATAAATTCTATACGGCACTTTCGGGAGATAAGGAACCGCTGGTAAAGGGCATGTCGTATTCCGTGAAAAAGAGTGATACAGTATTGGAATACAATACACAGACAAGCGGCAATGCGGCAGTCTATTTAAAGATTGTGGATATCAATAACCGCAACAGTGATGCCAATGCATCATGGCTGATTAGTTCCATGCATGTCTATGTCAATGACAAAGAAGTGCAGGTGCCGACACTGGGTGATGTGGAAAATACAGCGTACTTTACGGATTATAACAACAATCTGCTGTATCTGGGCTGTTTTGACAATGAGAGTATCGATATCCGTATTGAATACGATGATCCTTGGTATTTAAAAGTCAGCGAAGTCAGCTTTGCACAGCTGGATATGGATAAGATGGAGAAGTTGTGCAGAGCGTATGAAAATACAAAATGCGATGTATCTTATACCAATGATTCACTGACTGTTAAGCTTGACGGTTCGGCAACGAAAAATTATGCGTTGATACCGGTGGTTTACAGCAAAAACTGGAAAGTCAGCGTCAACGGGCAGCAGGTGCAGGCAAAAGAAATCGCAGGACTTTTTACAGGGGTAAAGATTCACTCCGGTGAAAATACAATTACCATGGAATTTGAACCACAGGGCAGAAAAGAAGGACTGCTGATTACGCTTGCTACACTTTTAATACTGGTTGTATGCCTTGTCATTGACCACTTTAAGAAAATCAATGTTCCGGTGTGGCTTCAGTATTGTGCTGTATTTGTATGGCTTCAGCTGCTCAATGCAGTAGCCGTTGCAATGTTTTTAATACCGGTGATTGCTGCAGTTCCGGCGTTTCTGTACCAGATTATATTAAAAATTATGCAGATTTTATAATAAAATGGGGCGGCATCCAATCGTGATAGGCGTCCCATTTTTGATTTTGGGCAAGAACAAATATCCCTGATGGCAGATGGGAAACCGCCTGCGCGAAATTCTTATCACAGCTTTGCGGCAAAACCGCTTAGAAATGAGGTAAATATGGAAAGACTGGCTAAAATATATAGAGAAAACGAAAATTTCCGGCTGATTTTAAAACTGTTTTTTATACTGCTGATGTCCCGCCTGTTTATGCTGGTGCTGATGGTGATTTATAACGTGTATATGGGAACGGACCGTTCCATTGCATTTTTAATGAACCAGTGGGATGCCAAGCGGTACCAGTTTATGATTGATAACGGATATACATTTCCGCTGGATACGGACCCACAGGCAAACTGGGCATTTTTCCCGATGTATGTGATGGTCTGCCGGTTTGTGAAAATGCTGACCTTCGGTGTAATGGACACGTACTGGGTCGGTATGACGGTATCAACGGTATGTATCTTTATTGCGGCATATGTGGCAGTAAAGTATATGAGCTTTGTGCGCGGTGGCAAGAGCGGGGATTATCTTTTAATTCCTCTCCTGATGTTTGCAGGACCGTATTCCTTTTATTTCGGTTCGGTGTATACGGAAGCGATGTTTGTGCTGTTTATTGCGCTGTTTTTCTATGCAGCGGCAAAAAAGAAATATCTGTGGGCGGGACTTGCGGCAGCATTTGCCAGTGCGACAAGAATTGTAGGCTGCCTGCTTGTATTTGCATTGATTGTGGAAATGTATCTGGATTTGACGGCGGACGGTGGAAAACTTATCACATTGGCAAAAATCAAAAGCTTCATCGTGCAGATGTTAAAACTGCCGGAACACATTTTTGCGGTTATGCTGTGTCCGTTCGGTGCATTCTGCTATATGACCTTCCTGCGCTTTTTCTGCGGTGATGTATGGGCTTATAAAAATGTACAGATTGCATGGCGTGAGGATACGTATTTTCCGATTGTGGGTGTATTGTGGAAAGCCTGCACCGGACAGATTGAGCCGCGTTATACGTATATGGGCTGGTTCTGCATCGGTATTTTTATCGTGTATGGATATATGCTTTATCGCAGATACTATTCCATGGCGGTCTTTGGAATCATTTCGCTGTTAGTGCCGCTGACATCGCACGTCATGAGTACCTGCCGGTTTACGGTGGGAAGCTTTGTCGTATATATGGGTGTTTATGAGATTTTAAAGAGTGTGCATCCAAAAATACGGACAGCTATTTTGATATTTTTTGCATTTGCGCAGATATGGCTGCTGTTTATGTGGTATAATTCAGATTGCTGGTTAATGTAAATGTATATTGTATACATGGGAAAGAGGGATATTTGTGAGACTAAAAAAGAAAATTGTTGTCTGCTTTTCAGTCACAGTTTTTGCGGTATTGCTGGTTGCATCAGAAATACTGGTACATGGACAGACTGTGCAGACGACCCCAAAACGTTTACAAAAGATATCCAGTAATATCTGGGACATTGTGGAAAATGATAATGAAATTGCAGGCGGTTCGTCAATGCAGACGGAGAATCAGAAACCACATGAAACCAGAAAAAGAACCATCACAGCGGAAACTGTACCGTATGATGGTGTAAAGAGAAGCATTTCCTGCTGGGGCGACAGTATGATGTACGGCTGTGCGACAACGCCGGGATTTATTACGCTTGACGGTATTACAACGAATATCAGCTATGCCACGACACCGGATATGCTTTCACAGTTTACGGGGCTGACAACATATAACCTTGGTGTCAACGGAGAAACGTCCAAAGAAATTGCAACCCGTGCAGGCGGTCTTACCATGGTGGTTGACCGTGATATTGTCATTGACGGGACAGGTATTGCTGAATTTAAGCTGCAGTCCTTATATGACGGGGATAATGTCTATATGGAAGATTACAGCGGTTATAATTTTCAGTCAGACCAGACCAATATCTGTGTGATTAACGGCGAAAAATATTATGTAACCAATTCTTATGACGGTGAAAGCCAGATTTTATACGGCACAGATGTGAATATTAAAGAAGGTACACCGGTTTATACACTGGCGGCGGTGGAGCGTAAAGATGACATTCTTGTGCTGGAAATTGGAAGCAACGCAGGCTGGTATAATGACTATGATGAATTAATCGCCCAGTATGATTCCATTTTGGAAAATACAGGCTGTAAATATTATATTATTGTCGGTGATACCGATGACCCGGAACTGTCCGTGGATATGAATAAAATTTATATCGGCATGGGCGAGACACCGTGGGAGCAGGCATTATCCAAGGCATACGGGGACCATTTTATCAACATGCGGCTCTATATGATTCAGAATGGATTAAGTGACTGCGGACTGGAAGCAACCGATGAAGACCTTGACGGCTTTACAAGGGGTGAGATTTCACAGCAGCTCAGGGCAGACTGGACACATTTTAATGCGTATGGCTATTATGCCAAAGCAAAGGGGATTTATGAAAAAGGTGTTGAGCTTGGATACTGGGGCGGACAATAAAATAAGAAATTTATGTGAAAAACTTGTCAGATTGTAATAAAGGTATTATAATACACAAGTTGAGACATTGAAAAATGAAAATACATTATGATAGATTTGAAGGAGAAAATTATGTTATCAGTAGTGGTACCAACATTTAATGAAGGAAAGAATATCAGAAATCTTGTAACACAGATTGATGATGCATTAAAAGGAATTCCTTATGAAATCGTTTTTGTAGACGACAGTAAAGATGATACACCACAGGTTATTATGGAAGTTGCAAAGGATTTTCCGGCTGTACGCATGGAACACAGAACCGGCGAAACAGGACTGGCAACTGCCGTATTAAAAGGATTTTCCCTTGCAAAGGGCGAATATATGGCATGCATGGATGCGGATTTACAGCATCCGCCAATCGTTTTAAAATATATGTATAAGGCAATGGAAAGCGGTGCAGACTTCTGTATTCCGAGCCGTCTGATTCCGGGCGGCGATGACGGCGGACTCAACTGGTACAGAAAGTTTGTATCCGGTACAGCCCGTAAAATCGGTCAGTTTATGTTACCGTGCCTGCGAAAGATTTCAGACCCGACAAGCGGTCTGTTCATGTTCCGCCGCGAGGTTATTGAAAATGCCGACTTACAGCCGATTGGATGGAAGATTATGGTGGAAGTTCTTGCAATGGGTACATACAAGAAGGTTGTAGAGATTCCGTACAAGTTCCAGCAGAGAACCGAAGGTGAATCCAAGTTATCAGGTAAAGTAACGATGGAATACTTAAAGCAGTTAAAGAATTTAAGAAAGCGTTACAATAAGGCAAATCATTATGAAGTAGAAATATGGTCTACAGAGAAGATGATGGCAGAATAAAAGCTTCCTTGGACATAACACCATTTCACCGTGTTACTTAACGGCAGCCTTGAACATGCCCCTACCTCAACGTGTTACTTGACTTCGGTAGGGGCATGTTCAAGGCTGTGTGAATGTGGTGTGCGGGATGTTTGGGGCTGTGATATACAGTATATATAGTATAGATTTGGCGGCAGAAGATTGGTTTTCTGCCGCCTTATTTTAATGGGCGGTATTCGGATAGAAGTTCATCGGCGAGGTAGTCATCACTCATGCAGTGCATATCTGAAACACCATCTCGCATAAGACAATACACCTCTGAGCGATAGAAAAAATCTAATGCAGCATTTAGTGAAATATTCATTTTATCAGCAAAACATTCTATGACACGAGAATACTTTTTCTGAAGTAATATTGGATTTGCATTCATATCTTTTCACCTCTTTCAAAGAATAAACATTCTAATGCTCTTTGAGTACGAAAACATATTTGTAAATTGGGTTTCTCATATTTTAAACGCTTAATGGCTTCTGTTTTATCAATCAAGCCATCAAAGAATAATTCGATTGTATTAAATACCTTATCATTTGCCACACCACCAATGACAATATCGTAATCTGTAATGTCTTTTCCGCTACGACAATTCAAGATAAAATCTAACCATTCTTCTGAATAGGAATCAAACTTTAAAACCTTCAATTCCTCATACTTATTTTCATCAAATTCGTAGTAAGAAATAATCCCCTCTTTGCCTCGACGTTTGAATCTTCCACACCACTTTGATGCTTGTTCATAAAGCGGTGTAGTGTGACATTCTCCCCCACCTATAGAGGTTGGGGCTTCCCATCCTCGGCAAGTTTGGTTCTCGTTCGATAGCACTACTGTGCTAAGCATATGCGAGCTATCCCCGTGTGTCCCACGGTTGTGTTATATTGTGTTAAGGTCATGCATTTACCAGCCGCATTCCCTCATTTCTGATATTTACCGCCGCATTTACATCTCTGTCATGATGGGTCCCGCACTGCGGACAATCCCACTCTCTTAACGCAAGATTTTTCGTTTTTGCATTTTTGTAACCACAAACAGAACAGGTCTGGCTGCTTGCAAAAAATCTACCCACCTTCACAAGTTTCTTACTCTCATCCTCCAGTTTGTATCTCAAAAATGTTATAAAACAAAAGAGTACCCGGGACAACTGCCCCGGGTATGGAAAGCGGTATACACTGCTTCCTGCTTTTTCATATCATAGCTACAATCTCCGTAACTACGTATAATTATTTGATGTATTTGTCAAGAATCTTCTGGATAGTTCCATCTTCTTTCAGCTCTTTTAATGCTCCGTTTACTGCGTTAAGTAAATCAGTATTGCCTTTCTGAATTGCTGCTGCATAATCTTCCTGAACATAATCTGTATCAAGAATCTGTAAACCATCTGTTGTCTCAACGAAAGACTTCGCTGGCTGGTTATCAATGATTACTGCATCAATCTTACCGCTTGTAAGAGCCATAACTGCGTCAGCACCTTTATTGTATTCTTCTACGTTTTCTTCGCCAAAGTCATCTTTTGCGTAGATGTCACCAGTTGTTGCTAACTGCACACCAATCTTTTTACCTTTTAAGTCATCAATAGACTTAATGGAAGAACCTTCTTTTACGATAACGGACTGAATACCTGTTGCATAGCTGTCAGTGAAGTCAACAGACTGCTTTCTCTCATCTGTTACAGTCATACCTGCAAGACCTAAATCTGCTTTACCTGACTGTACTGCTGTGATGATAGAGTTAAATTCCATATCCTGAATCTCCAACTTCAGTCCTAATTTATCTGCGATCGCTTTTGCGATGTCAGCATCAATACCAACAATATCATTACCCTCATAAGATTCATATGGTGGGAATGTCGCATTCGTTGCCATTGTTAACACACCGTCTTTTGCTGTCTTTACTGTAGCTGTTCCATTAGCAGAAGTACTGGATTCT
>OGEK01001603.1_pt1 | contig 14113 bp, 10 predicted proteins | sample 1570641 | NCBI WGS metagenome assembly OGEK01 (sample SAMEA2582136, study PRJEB24529) | metagenome | biome: Human gut stool | place: China | collected 2011
CTGGATACAACTTTTATAATTCTACCACTCTTTGTGCTTACAGTTGTCATATAAATACTCCTTCCGTTTTGATTAATATTTAAATATTTTATCACTTATACTTGATAACCTATTATCATAATATTTATTTTATCACCGTTCACATAAAAAAACACCCCAGAACCGAAATTCTGAGGTGTAATAAATCGTATTGAATTGTATTCCAAAATACAATAAAATCCTATCTCTTTGTTAACGTTTAGAGAACATGAAAAGCCCATAAATAGGGAATTTGTGCATGGTAGTGTCGCATATGTGTTGTATGCGGTTGGCTGCCCACACATTCCCAGAGCTACTCATTACTTTAGCAAAGAAAGGATTAATACTATGAAAATACATTTTGCTTACTATAACCAGTACAAGAACGGAATTGATATTGCTTTTGCTGATAATACACTTCTATTCTTATCCTGTGCAGAAGCTGAAAAGAATCTCCATACTACATCTAACTCTCAAAGGCTTATTGATAACCTTGCAATTGATAATCCGCTTATGTATGCTGCACTTGCTCTTGATTGTGAGTTGCAGGATTGGGCTGATGCTATGGATGAGGATTGGAGTCCTTAATCCAAAACATCTTTAACTATATTACTCCAAAATATTTTTCAAAGAATACCTTTAACTTATCAATTACTGTTTGTTTTTTCAAAGCCCTATTTGAGCCACCAGAGAATCTTGAAATTGGAGGTAATATTTTATCAATATCTGTTCCTGTGGTTTTTATTCCTCCATCTCTAAATGAATTCTCTATAAATTTTTGAGCTTCATCATGTTTTAGTTTTTCATCTTGAATGATTTTTTCTAAATCTTTCTCTTTTTGTTTTTTTACAAAATCTTGCCAATCCTTTTCAACATCCGTTTTTACTGTCATTTGGGCAACAAAACCTTCAATTAAAGCTTTTTTGCTACGTAACTCAACGCTTGCATCTATTGATTTGTTAATATTAGCAAGAATTGTTTTATCTTCACAGTTCGATTCATGATATTTTACAACAAGCATCAAGATGTAATCTATATTGACCTCAACCTGCTTAATAAGTTCTATTTCAAAAACTATATCATCATTAATTCGTTCTTTTTCAATGTCACTTTTTTTAGCATAATCTTGATATAAGTCAATGTAGATGCTTTGATAATCCTGTAAATCTCTAACGGATACAGAATTGTCGCTTTCAAAATCATCAAAACACCTTAAAATATTTCTCAATTTCAAAATGCTACCAAATAGTTTGATAAAATTTTTTTCGTTATCCTCGCTGATGATTTGACTGCCTATCGGAAATTCATTTACCAGTCTGGTTACAAGCTCGTTATAACCTTCAATATGCTTTCCGTGCTCATCTTCATAGCCATTCATATACTCATTGTAAGTTTTTAGAATAACCATACCTCTTGCGTTTTTATCCCCAAAAAGTGCTAAGGCATTATTAGTGGCTGTTTCAAGGTTTCTAAAACAAACAATGTTTCCAAATGTTTTCACTGAGTTCAAAATACGATTAGTACGGGAAAACGCTTGTATCAGACCATGATCCTTTAAATTCTTATCTACCCATAAGGTATTGAGAGTTGTAGCGTCAAATCCCGTTAGAAACATATTGACTACGATCAGCAAATCAATCTCACGATTTTTCATTCTCAATGATACATCTTTATAATAGTTGGGAAATTTATCGGCAGATGTATCATAACTAACCTTAAACAGCTTATTATAATCATCAATCGCACTGTCAAGAAAATCCCGTGAAGTCTGATCAAGACCACTTGTGTCAAAATTCTCATCTTGCAAGATATCATCCGGATCTTCTTCGTTTGGATTAAAACTGAATATCGTAGCAATATTTAATTTGTGACCAGTTTCCTCCATTTGCTTTTTAAATTCATTGTAGTATGCAATCGCTGCCGGAATAGATGCAACTGCAAAAATCGAATTAAAACCATTTACTTTTACAGTTGATTTTTGCTCTGATACAGTATTATTCTTGGACCTCGCCATTTTTTCTACATTCGTAATCACTTTATGGTCATAATAGGAACGACTTTGGTTGCGATAAGTTTTCTGCTCAAAATGTTCAAGAATGTATTGTGTAATCTCAGATACTCTTTTAGGGTCAAGCAAAGCTTTTTCACGGTCAATTGCCTTTACTTGCTTATCGTATAAAAGCTCAGGGTTTTTGATCGTGTTGATATAATCAATTCTAAAAGGCAATACATTACCATCATGGATAGCATCAACAATGGTGTATGCGTGCAATGGTCTTACTTTATTTCCGTTTTCATCCGGTTCACCGCCGAAAACCTGTGCTGTGGTACGCATATTCGGAGCGTTGGAACTGTTCGAGTTTATTGCAAAAATAGGGGTGCCTGTAAACCCGAAGATATGATAATTTTTAAAGTGCTTTGTAATAGACTTGTGCATATCTCCAAACTGAGAACGATGGCATTCATCAAAAATCATAACAATGTGTTTTTTATAAACTTCATGTTCTTTGTTCTTGGATATGAACTTATCTAACTTTTGAATGGTTGTGATGATGATTCTTGCATTATCATCTTCCATTTGTTTTTGCAGAATTTTAGTAGAGGTGTTGCTGTTGGCAGCACCTTTTTCAAACCTGTCATATTCTTTCATTGTCTGATAGTCAAGATCTTTTCTATCGACAACAAACAATACTTTATCAACGAAATTCAATCCTTGAGCAAGCTGTGCGGTTTTAAAACTTGTTAAAGTCTTGCCGCTTCCGGTGGTGTGCCAAATGTAACCGCCTGCCTCTTTTCTGCCGATTTTTTTGAGGTTGGTAGAAACGATAATACGGTTTAGGATTTTTTCAGTTGCCGCAATTTGATAAGGACGCATTACCAATAATAAATCCTCTGAAGTAAATACACAGTAATGAGTCAAAATATTAAGTAGCGTATGTTTTGCAAAAAAGGTCTTTGTAAAGTCCACAAGATCCGGGATGATATGGTTTTTCTCATCTGCCCAATAGCTTGTAAATTCAAAGCTATTTGAAGTCTTTTTCCTTTTTGCCGCATTTTTCTCTACATTGTCTTTTATATGCTGAAATCTTGTTGTGTTGGAATAATACTTTGTATGCGTACCGTTGGAGATTACAAACAGCTGTACATACTGATACAATCCGCAGCCTGCCCAAAAGCTGTCACGCTGGTATCGATTGATTTGATTAAACGCTTCCCGAATTGCGTTTCCTCTTTTTTTAAGTTCAATATGCACCAATGGCAATCCATTTACCAAAATCGTCACATCATAACGAGTATCACGCTTTCCGCCTTCTTCTCCATACTGGTTTATTACCTGCAAATGATTGTTGTGAATGTTGTTTTTGTCGATCAGCTTGATATTTTTTACGTAGCCGTTATCAAGGGTGAGGTTTTGCAGACAATCCTCCTGTATTTTGCGAGTTTTCTCTACAATACCATCATTGCCGTTTGAAATAACGCTGTTGTAAAATTCATTCCACTCTTTATCGAAAAAGATGTAGTTATTCAGTTTTTCAAGCTGAGTACGGAGATTGTCAATTAAGTCCTGTTCGCTTTTTATAGTAATGTATTCGTAGCCCTGACTGACAAGGCGATTTATAAAATCCTGTTCAAGCTCCGCTTCGCTTTGATAGTCGGTGCTTTTTCTTTTTTCAGGTGTGTACTCAGCCACCACCGTGCTTTCGGTAGAGCTTGCCACAATTTCAAAGCTGTTCATTTTCCACTGCCTCCTTTTTCTTAAAAGTTAATAGCTTATCTCGATAGTATTCATATTGCTTTTGTCTTGCTTCGATTTCCGCAGGTAATCCCTCACTTATATCGTTGCAAAGTTTTTCGAAATGATCAAGAGTATCAACTATACACTGCTGTTCTTCAAGTGGTGGAACAGGTATTTTCAAATTGCGAACAAATGATAAATTTGCCATTGCAAGTTTACCACTGCTAAATTCTAAAAACTTAGGATATAACATTGTACAAGCATAATAAATATATGATGGATCGAGATCGTTATCATTAATCGGGTATATACCAGCTATATTTTGATTAATTGCCGCCTTAAAAGGCAAAAAAGCTACCTTTCCAATAGTGGCTCCAACTAACGCAACCAGTGTGGTATTTGCTTTCATCATTCTTGCAGAAGATTTTAAAAGTCCTTGCTCAGTAATGTAATTAGTAATTTCATCTACATTTTTTTGATTTTTACAAACTGTAGAACTTAACCATTTTATATTACCATTTTCCCAATACAAGCGTTCATTCTTTGAAGGCGTTCCTCCAGCTTGAACAATACATACATCACCTAAAGATTTCCATTCTATCTCATTCCCAAAAGTAAGCAAACTGCTTTTATAATATTCATACTGCTGTTTTCTCGCAGCAAGTTCCGTAGCAAGTTCCGCAGCGAGTTCCGTAAATTTATCCAATATACGAACGATTTCTTCTTGTACCAGTATAGGAGGAAGGGGGATTGTTACTTTTTCCATCTTCTTTTTAGAAATATTGAACCTTGTAACACCACTGGCTGTCCTTTTTATCTGCTTTCTAATCTCACTTGAGCGGAAAACATACTTAGAAAACTCTGGCAACATAAGCTTTTCATCATAAAATCTAAATCCAAAACAAAAGCTATTCAAATATAATTTTTCATCTATTGTTGATGTTAAAACCGATGACATACCACATTCTTCGGGAGTTTCCGAAGAACCTGTAAATATAACATCCCCATATTGTATAGTGTTTTGATTTTCGTTTTTTTCGATTTTCACTTTATCATCAATATCTATTTTTAATGACGGATTCGAAAATACATTCATATATGTAATAAATTTCGCATTTCCATTATTGAAATCGTCTTTTGATTTTCCATTAAGACCACTATAAAATTCTCCCAATTCTCCAAGTGCTTTATATTCTACGCCCTCTGGGCAAAATTCATTTATAAGTTGTTCTAGTTTATTCATTTCTATCACCATCTTCAGACAATCCCAATGCTTGCTGGGCACTTTTAAATTCGTCTTTACTCTTTATGTTTTCGATAATTCCTGTAACAAGACGATAAAACGCACTGAATTTTTCCAATGCAATTTCCTCATCATATTCACCATGCACCACATCGCTAAGCTTGCCAAATAACTTATAGCCATTATTTGAAAATTCAACTGGAATTATAGCACATTTTTCATCTACTTCTGTCAATAGCTCTTTAAAAGTTTTTCTTTGTTCTTTGTTTTTCTTATTAACAAACGTGGTGGTAATTCCAGAAGCTTTAGCAACTTCACTTGTCACCTGTTCAAAAACTTTACGCAAATATATTATGGCACCTGCACCAAAACCTTCTCGTGATGCTCTCATAGCTTTCTCAAGCAGGTCAGTATATATACCGAAAGAGTTTTCTCGCAATTCACTAACATTTTTAGAAAGTTTTTCAGTTCTCTTTAAAATTTTTACTTTTGGCTCTTCAGTAAACATGTCCTTAACTTCAAGTAAAAACCAAACTTGAATTTCAGTTTTACATACAGGACACTGCAAGAAAGCGTCAATACTAATAAGATTCTCATTTATAATAAGAGCATGCAATCTATCTTTACAATAAAAATTTAATGCGATTCTACCAGCATCAATTTCTACAAAATCGCCATTCTGCAAACCGATCATTTCTTCATATTCCTGATTTTCATATTCAGAATAAAAGTATTTTTTTATGTCAATAAATGGTAGTGTAGCAACACATTCCCCAATTGGTTTATTTAAAACTTTAGTTGCTAAATTCATTTAGTTCACCTCAATTTCATCTATAATCGCATTAATTTCGTCACGCAATGTATTTTCATGTTGAACAATTTCAGATATTTGCTTGTTAAGGACAGCTATATCAATAACTTCTCTTGTATCCTCGCTTTCTACATAAGTTGATACAGATAGATTGTAGTCTGTATTTTCAATATCTTCCTTTTTTACGAGAGCAGTAAAATGCTTTTCAGTTTTTCGATTGATGTAAGCGTTTAATATATTCTGAATGTTATCAGGCTCATTGTTTGAAGTTCCGTCACCCAATTTATTACTGTTTGTAGACTTGACAAATTCTTTTGAAGCGTCAATAAACAGCGTTCGGTTGTCGACTTTGGATTTTTTGAGAACCATAATGCAGGTCGCAATGCTTGTTCCGTAAAAAAGATTATTGGGCAATTGAATGATACATTCGATATAGTTGTTATCGATCAAATATTTTCTTATTTTCTGTTCTGCACCGCCACGATACATAATACCTGGGAAACAAACAATAGCCGCTGTTCCATCTGTAGCAAGCCAATGCAGACAATGCATAATAAAAGCAAAGTCTGCTTTTGATTTAGGAGCCAATACTCCGGCAGGGGAAAAACGAGGATCGTTTATCAGTGTTCCGTTGTCAGAGCCTTCCCATTTAATAGAGTACGGAGGATTTGAAACGATGGCTTCAAACGGTTCCTCATCCCAATGCTTAGGATCAGTCAAAGTGTCGCCATGTTCAATACTAAATTTATCGTAATCTATGTCATGCAGGAACATATTAATACGACAAAGGTTGTAGGTTGTTATGTTGATTTCCTGACCAAAGAATCCATTGCGGACATTATCTTTACCGAGAATTTTTGCAAACTTCAAAAGTAACGAACCACTTCCAACCGCCGGATCATACACTTTATTCACTTCTGTTTTCATTTTCCCATTATTATCAAGAAGTGAAATTTTTGTAAGAAGCTCAGACACCTCTTGTGGGGTAAAAAATTCTCCGCCACTTTTACCAGCATTAGAAGCATACATTCCCATTAAATATTCATATGTATCCCCAAAAGCGTCAATGGAATTATCTTGATAATTACCAAGATCCATATCTCCAATAACAGTAATTAACCTTTTAAGTCTTTTATTTCTTTTAATAACTGTTGGACCAAGCTTATTGCTGTTTACATCTATATCATCAAACAGTCCTTTAAAATTTTCTTCGCTTGGACTTCCAATAGCAGAGGCTTCGATATTCTTAAAAATTTCTTGTAGTTTTTCATTTAAATTTTCGTCCAAATCACTAATTTCAATTTCCTTACCATTTTTTTCAGACTTTTCTTTAACATTTTTATCTTCTTTTCTAATTTTCAATAATAAATTATTAAACAATTCAGTTGGCTTAATAAAGAATCCCTTTTCTTGCACCATTTCATCTCTAATGCTTTCTGCTACATCATCATCAATCTTGGCATAATCAAACTCATTATTTCCTGCATTCCATTCCCCTTTATTTATGTAACTTGTAAGATTTTCAGATATATATCTATAAAACAGCATACCTAAAACATACTGTTTAAAATCCCAGCCATCAACGCTACCCCTAAGTTCATTAGCAAGTGTCCATATTGTACGATAAAGTTCATTTCTTTCTTGCTCTCTTTTATTATCACTCATTTTTGCAATCTCCATTCTTAAGTAATTTTTTGTAATTTATGTTTTTTCGCAATTTACTGCACAACTCTTTATCTTTTAATATTTCAGCGATATCAGCAGGCACTTCATTTCGCTCTTGTGCAGCCAAATCAAAAAATAAATTTCTTTGCTCTTTTGTTGGATTCAACAACTTTAGCATTGCAAATTGTCTTTCTGGAGGAGGTGGATTAACTTTACCACTTAAAATGTCATAAAAATACGGTTTTTTTATACCGAGTGTGGTGTAAAACTTAATATTTGATAAGTTTGCCTCTTTTAACATTTGTGCAAGTAAATTGCAAAATTTAATAGAATTATCATTATCCAAATAATCACCACCATTTCTAATTAGTATGTAAGTATACATACTTACATACTATCATTTTTCTAATAAAAAATCAACACGAATCAATCGTGTATTTATTGATTCTTGCTGATTTTTATAGACAATAGAGTTCTCATCTATTATATCTTTATGTGTATTTATCCTTTTACTTTTTCCTTATACACCTCCCACAATCTCTTCTGCTCCGCTCCTATCCTCAATATCTCCTGCAAATCTCTTGCCATTGCCTCAACATTAGCATCCATCTGTTCAACAGTACCAGTACGATTACCTGCTGTAATCTCCCATTGAACGCTCTCTTTAGAGTAATATTCCTTAGTCTCCACATTCATATATCCATGCACCGCATATGAATAGCCATCGATTTTCTCTAAAAATACTGGTGCTACTTCTCCTTCAGAGATTTTCCACCTCATAAGCCTTGGAAACCAGCATAATCCTTCTTTTATCAGTTCCTTGAATGTCTCCAGCAACTTTCCTATCTCATAAAATATTCCTCTGAATAAGTTTCCTGCTTCTATCACCTTATCTGTTTCAACCTGATTAGCATATTCTTCTATTGTCGGAGCGAATAATCTGAATGATGATCCAAAAGCATTGATCTTATCAAGCAATTCTGCTGCTTCATTTGCTTTGACCGTCACGCTTGCAATCTCTTGTCTTACCGATTGAAGTTCTGAACGCTTTTCATTTAATTCCTTAGTCTGTCTACGGTCCAATTCCTTATAAGCAATTTGTAAAGCAAGCATCATCGTGGCCTATTTACTGTCTGTTGCACCGCTTGTAGAAACGCGCAAAAAATGACATTTCCCAGTATCACTACTGAAAAATGTCCTATACATATCAATATATTTGTTGCATATGTGTTGCATTCGATGTAAATTCCAGCACATCTGACAACTTTCCACAACCTCTGTAACCCTTGAAATATGGGTTTTTCTTGATATATGCGTTCCTGAAATCCTATCTCCATGAGAGCGTTTGTAGAGCGTGAAAATCCCATAGATTGGGAATTTGTGTCTGGTAGTGTTACATATCTGTTATGTGCGTAGCACTACCCACACATTCCCAGAACTGCTCATTACTTTATTGAAGAAAGAATATTATTCCATCTCAATGCCAATGTTATTAAATGTGTCGACTTCTAAATCCGCAAGTATCCATATTAACTCTAATATATCAACCATCCGCAACAAATGCTTACACCGCCGTAATACTAGCATTTTTAATTTTAGTCTCTGATAGGTTTTCATTCCACCTGACTGTACATTCTGTTTCATAATGATATTTTATAAAATCAATTTGAGCTTTGACCCGCACTTTTGCCCCTTCCTTATTAAGGCTTAGAATCTCAGATGATATCCATTTAAACTTTGCCTCTTCATCAGATGGCCACTCAACATTGAGAGACGGTTCTTGTTTATAATTATTTTCTACTGCTGCTTGACTTTCTAATGGAATACGATTGGACTTTTTAGTGGTGTGAGAACCGCTGGAAGTCCAATCGAAGAAAGTTAAATTTTTTCAATTACTCTCTAGTTGAAAACATAGCGTAAATAACTGGCAGAAATATAATTATGAGTTGTAATGGTGAATCTTTCATTATAATTCCATATGCAAATATAATAACCAGACAGGCAATACTTACATATATTCCAATCTTACTCTTGTATATGTACACAATCAATGAAACTGCTGACACAACCAGTAATAACACAAATACAATTCCATATAATGTAACACTTACTGAATGAACATTTCTTTTAACAATCAGGCTTCTTATGGTCAACCCACTCATAGCCAGCGATAAAATCACAGCTATATAGACACTTATCCTCGTACTCAGCTTATATTTTTTCATCTGTTAAATCCCCCTTGTATACTTCTACACTGTAAACGATATCCATGAATCCTGACAATACTTACTATAAGCAGTGCCAATACTACAATATAAATAATCAGGCTCATCATTACCGTGTCAGGAACTTTAAAATTAACAAATGCTATAATCAAGGCAAACACAATGTCGGCAGCAGCTATAAAATACCATTTATGTATATTCCGTTTATAATCTTTAATAAGTTCATTACTATTCATTCCCTTATCATTATAACCAGCATCAAGTTTATAAATGTTAATTGGCATTCTCTCATCATTCATTACTAATCTCCCCTCAAAAAAACAATTGCTTAGTTACATATATACTATACATTATTAATTTGTCGCTTTCTTTAAAAAAAATATCACTTTACAAATAGAATTTTAGATATTATGCTATTTTTATATTTAATATCATTGGAAGGAAGTAAAATGCATGCCAAGACCTATAAAAGATGGTAATAATTTTGAAATAAACAGAAGTATCGTTTATAACGGAAAAGATATTAATTTTCATATGCCAGCAAGATAAAGCCCTGTATAGGGGGTTGAATATCGTAAATGGAAAGGTGGTATTCAAGGCCGTAGCGGATGTCTTCGGACTGGAATATGAAGAAATGATACTTTAAGTAGAGTAGGGGAGGGTTCCATAACACAAAAGCTATGGGATCCTCTTTAAATAATGTATTACGGAGAACAGAATACACTTTGTTTGATTTGAACGTTTACTGATAGCATTTTTTTAGAGAAAAAGACTTAAAAACCGGGAAAATGTAAGGAAAATAGGAGAAAATGCAGGAATATGTGTATAAAATAAGTTAATTTTGTAACATGATGCTATAGTTTTAGATATTTTTTATACTTTTGTGCCATGAACATGAAGTTTAACTAACATTCAGTTATTATGAAGAAGAAAAAAAGCTTGTTGCTTTTCTTGGCAGCAACTTCAGCCAGCTTTGTGCAGGCAGCCCTTCCAGTTCATACCAGTTTTGCGGCTGGTATTGAAAATGTGCAAGAAAAAGGTCATACCTTTATAAAAGGAAGAGTGATTGATTCCGAGGGAAATCCTCTGGTAGGTGTCACGGTGCAGATCGAAGGCACAAGCTATGGTGTTATCACAGATGCTGATGGTAACTACATACTGGAATTTCCATCTATGGCGCATCCTAAAATTGTATTTTCCAGCATTGGTTACAAATCGAAGAGTATTGAATTTCGTGGCGTAAAAGAGCAGAACATGATGCTGGAGTTGGATCATGTTGCGCTGGATGATCTCGTTGTCATCGGTTACGGTAGCAAGAGCCGTAGGAATGTAACTACCGCTATCTCTACCGTGAGTCAGGAACAGATAAGCAAGTTGGCTGCTACCACACCAACCCTCGATGGTCTTCTTCAGGGTACTGTAAAGGGCGTATTGGCTACTACCGCAAATGGTGAGCCTGGTTCATCTCTCAAGTTAAACATCCGCGGTATTACATCTCCTTATCCTAAATCGGGTAAAGGTAACAACAACCAGCCTCTTTATGTCATTGATGGCGTTCCTACCTTTATGGAGGATACCGGCATCAACCCACTCATCAATATCTCACCAAACGATATTGAGAGTATCGATGTGCTGAAAGATGCTGCTGCTACTGCTATCTATGGATCACGTGGAGCCAATGGTGTCGTTATTGTCAAGACCAAGAACGGTAAGCGCAATGAGAAGACTAAGGTGGATTTCGGCTACACATTCTCGTTCAGTAATCCTATCAAGAACTACGAACCGCTGAACACGGCTGAATACAAGAATGTACAGGACGAAATCCTGCGCAATACGGTAAATGGCATGAACGACGGCAGTTCGATGGTGAATATGTATGGCGTAGCCGACTATCTGAGCCAATTTGGTAACATCGGATATAATGCCGAAACGGGTGCCTATACATACAACGGACTCAACGAGAGCCTTTTCGGTTCTGCGAATACCAACTGGGCTAAGGAGGTGATTAACAAGAATGCGCCTACCCACCAGTATAATGTGGCTATCAGAGGTGGAAGCAACAGGACCAACTATTCATTCTCCTTCAACGGTATGAACCAGGAAGGTCTGCTCATCAACGACCGTATGGAGAGATATGGTGCCAGACTCTCTTTGGATTCTGAAATCAATAAGTATATCACCGTGGGTGGTGTACTCGACTATACCTACTCTTCTCGCAAGAGCGGCAGCAACGATCCTGCATTGGGCTATGACAACGACTCATGGAAGACTCGTCCTGACATGGCAGTGCGTGATGCTGATGGTAACCTGAATCGAGTAGATAAGTTTGGCGAATATGCAAGTAGCTATATGGATGCAAGTCCGGTGGGAAAACTCCAGAGAAAGACCCAGTATGAGAACGACCAGTTCTCCGGAAATGTCTATATTGACATCAAGCCTATTGAAGGTCTTACCCTCCATGCTGATGCCAACATATCCCGTTTCATCTTCAGCAACAGCTATTTCTCTCCGAAAGTTTCCTTGCCAGAACAGCAAGGGACGGAACCAACATCTACGCTCGCAGAGGCTAACTATCGTAACACGAATACGTCTATCAACTTCCGTGCTGACTATAAATTCAAGATTACTGACGACCATCGTTTCGACGTGATGGCTGGTTACAGTGCTGACAGATACTGGAGCAAGGAACACGACCAGGCTTACAGCGGATTCCCTAATGACGATGTGCTCAACAATGCCAGTTCAGCGACTACCGTCAATAAGCCTATGGAGACTTATTCCAAGAGTGGACTCAATTCCCTCTATGGCCGTTTGAGCTATGATTTCCTCTCACGTTATCTGCTTGATTTCAGTCTTCGTTCCGATGAGTCATCAAAATTTGGACCGGGTAACAAGCGCGGTACTTTCCCTGCAGTTTCTCTGGCCTGGCGCATCAATCAAGAGCCTTTCCTGGAATCTGTAAGAGATATTGATGATCTGAAGTTCCGTTTGAGTTGGGGTAAGACAGGTTCTACCAATGTATCCGACTTCTCTTACATCCAGTATTTCAACTCCAATATCTACGGTGGACAGAGTGCCATTACCTTAGCCACTACTTATCCTAACAAGGATATCAAGTGGGAGATGACCACTGAGTATAATGCCGGTGTTGACTTCTCCTTCTTCAATGGCAGACTGAATGGTAGCTTTGACATCTATCACCGTAAGACAGATGGTGCCTTAGCTCCAGCTCCTATCGCCTTGGAGTTTGGTATCGGTACATTCTACAGCAATATCCTCGACCTGACCAATAATGGTTTTGAGTTCTCTATCGGAGGTGATGTCGTTCGCACCGAGGATTTCACCTACAATACAATGCTCAGTATCTCATCCAACAAGAATAAGATAACCAAGCTCAATGGTTCAACCCTCGACATGATGCACCAGGATCTCTACATGGAAGGTCATGCGATGGGAACCGTGAAGGGTTACAAGGTGGCTGGTATTTTCCAGAGTCAGGAGCAGATTGATGAACTGAATTCTCAGGCACAGGCAAATGGATATTATTTCTATCAGAATGATGCTCACGTAGGCGACTATATGTTTGTGGATACAGATGGCAACGGCTATATTACCGAAGCGGACCGTACGGCGATCGCCAATCCTGAGCCAAAGGTGTTCGGAGGTTGGTCGCATACCTTATCTTATAAGAACCTCACCCTGTCAATGCTCTTCCAGTATCAGTTTGGAGGTCATGCATACTACAGCACAATGCAGGAATCTGCTGCCGGCAGTCTGGGCCAGAGTATTCTGAGAGAAATGTATGGCAATACATGGACACCGGACCGTACGGATGCCAAGTATGCCCAGCTGGTATGGCTGCCAACAAGCATGAGCAATACATACACCAACGACCGCTATGTATATTCCAACTCATATTTCCGTCTGAGAAATATCACGCTCTCCTATAATTTCGAGCCATCTCTTCTGGAGCGCCTGCACATCAGCGGAGCATCTGTGTTCTTCACAGCCACCAACCTGTTTACCATTACTAACTGGCCAGGTTTGGATCCAGACATGTCGGCAACAAATGCCTTCTTAAAGACAACAGAGAACAAGGACGTTTATCCAATGAGCCGTTCTTTCTCTATCGGTCTGAAATTACAATTCTAACTCATACAAAGACTGTAGATTATGAAACATATAAGATTTCAATTTCTTACGCTCCTTTCAGCCACAGCACTGACTCTTACATCGTGTGACCTGATAGGTAGCCTCGACGGTATCGAACCAGAACATGTGGTTACTGATGACAATTATATCACTGATGTCTCAACTGCACAGACGGCGCTCAATGGTGTCTATGCCTCATGGCGCAGCACTGGTGTATCTTCGCCGCTTCCATCTGATGGCCGTCAGCGAAGGACTGACGGAAC
>OGEK01001605.1_pt1 | contig 14065 bp, 19 predicted proteins | sample 1570641 | NCBI WGS metagenome assembly OGEK01 (sample SAMEA2582136, study PRJEB24529) | metagenome | biome: Human gut stool | place: China | collected 2011
CCGTGGATGAAAGTGCCAGAGGTGTGGCAGATGCCTCGGAAAGCACCACTACACTGGTAAATGCCCTTGCACTGATTAAGACAGAAGCGGATGGAAACCAGCATATTGCCGAACTGTTATCCGACGAAGTAAAGAAGTTTAAACAGATATAACATGAATTCTAATATAAAAGCAAAAAGGGAATGGAAACAATGTTTCCATTCCTTTTTTGCTCTTAATAGTCATCATCCAGATCTTCTGCATATCCGTCAATGACAGAACGCTGGTTCTTCGTTACTGCTCTTTTAATCGTCTTAACTGTTCTTACAATATATCCAATCACTACAAGATCAGATATACCATCTGCAATCAGGATACATCCTAAGAATACCATCAATACAGCATTGGTTTCAAATGGATTTACAATGGCAATGACACCAAGCACAATCATTAACACGGCTGTTACCATAACCCAGATCCAGCCGCCTGCCTTGATTCTTCCAAGGTCGATGGCATACTGAATCTTCAGGACACCGTCAATCAGCATAATAATGCCAAATGCCATGGTCACAAACTTTGCAAGCACATCCGGCTTTGCTATAATGGCAATTCCGATAATCAGCAAAGTTGCACCCTGTACCAGTCCATAAGAGCCAAATACTTCCATGCTGTCCACCTTAAAATGTGCAACCAGACGGATTAATCCCCAGATGCACGCCACAATTCCCGTTGCATAACAGATTATTCTGGCAGATGACTCCGGAAATGCAATAAACAGCACTCCGATTAAAATTAATGATAATGCAAGAAATATGATTTCCCGCTGAAACCGGTTAATCGCCTGTTTTATTTCTTTCATATAGATCATTCCTTTCTGTTTTTCATTTATTCATTTGTATTACTTAATTATACTGAAACGAAAATCATCTGTCAACTTAATCGGATATTTTCTTCTCATCATAAGTATCGAGAAAATGATGTTTTACACCGCCCTGTTTATACGCGATCACGGTGCTGAGATTTACATTTTCCACACTCCGGAAAATATTTCCTTCCACAAACGGATTGGTCTCTTTCATTTCCTTAATCAGCTGCTTAATCTCCTGACGCTTGGATTTATTGCTTCCATCACTGTTACAGGTCGTACAGGTATCCGTAAACCGGCAGGCACACTGAATAAACCCGAGGTGATTATAATCTCTCCATTCCTTAATGCTGTCCTCTCTGACAAGATATAACGGACGAATCAGCTCCATGCCTTCAAAATTCGTACTATGCAGCTTCGGCATCATGGTCTGTACCTGCGCACCGTACAACATTCCCATCAGAATAGTTTCGATTACATCATCGTAATGATGACCGAGTGCAATCTTATTGCAGCCAAGTTCCTTTGCCTTATTGTACAGATGACCTCTTCGCATTCTGGCACAGAGATAGCATGGTGACTTCTCCACATTGTATACGGAATCAAAAATATCCGTTTCAAAAATCGTAATCGGGATATGCAGTTTCTTTGCATTCTTCTTGATAATCTCCAGATTTTCCGGACTATATCCCGGATTCATCACCAGAAATGTCAGTTCAAATGAAACCTTATTATGCAGTTTTAATTCCTGCAAAAGATTTGCCATCAGCATTGAATCCTTTCCGCCGGAAATACAGACGGCTATCTTATCGCCTTCTTTTACCAGTTCATATTCCTTCACTGCCTTTGTAAATTTACACCAGATGCTTTTGCGGAATCTCTTTCTAAGACTTTCTTCCACATCCAGATGATAAGTATCCTCTTCCTCCTCTTTGCTGCTCCGCTCCAAAAGCCAGGCAAGATATCCTCCCTTCAGTCCGACTGCATCAACACCCTGTTCACACAGCCATTCCACAAGGTCCACACTCTTTTCTCCGCGCTTACAGTAAATCACTACCTTCTTCCCTGCAAACTGCTCCACATCCGCACGAATTGCATCTTCCGGAATATTTACCGCCTCCGGCAGATGTCCATATGCATAAGACATATCATCCCTCATATCCACAAGCATATAAGAATTGTCATATGCCGCAAGCTCCTGAACTGATATTTCCCTGTTTTCCATCATTTGTTTTCCTTTCTGTTGTAATGCTATTATTATACCCATATTTTTTTCCGCTTTCAACTAATTTTTTCTTCTGATATACCAGGCAGAATATATTTTATCACTAATATTTTTATACTTTTACATAGTTATCCGATTAGAAAATTAAATTATACAATAGGAGAATAAATGTTGCGAAAGGATTCCATTATTATGAAAGAATTAAACTTCACCGATATCAGCCGCCGCTTAAAAGAAATCCGCCTCTCCAAAGGACTTACCCAGGAATATGTTGCCAATATCGCAGATGTAAATACCAGCCACATCAGTAATATTGAAAACAACCGGGTAAAAGTATCTCTCAGTACGCTTGTCCAGATGTGCAATGCACTGGGTGTCACGGTAGATTATATTCTTGCCAATGACTATGATGATACTTCCTCTGCCCTGGATCAGGAAATTTTAAAAGAATTAAAGAACTGTACACCGGAGAAAAAAGAACAGATCTTAAAAATCATTCATATTCTGAATGAAACAGACTAAGCCTATATGTTTACTGTACCATTTATGGAGAGGCTATGAGGCCTCTCCATTTTCTTTATTATCAATCATACATTCTTTCTGAAGCTGCATTCCATAGCGGAAACCGGTTTTAAATCCTGCTTTCTGTGCCTGAAACTGTAATTCATACAGCTTATCCCGAATCTCTTCCTGTGTCATCGCTTCTCTGTGGTCAAGTTCCGCGGCTATCTCGCCGGCAAATTGCTCCACATTTCTGTGATCCGGCCACATATCCGGCTTCTCCAGACATATTTCGTATATTTCATCCAGTAACTCTGCCATACCTTTTCTCCCTTCTTACGTCTGCTTTCACTTTCTGACAATTATCATTATAATGAGAGATTATGACAGAGAATGTCATAGTTTCATATTTTTATACCTGTTGTTCTACTTTTACCCCTTTTAATCCCTTCCCAAATGTTAAGTTCCTGTTCTGCCATCAAGGATTCTTACGTCATCTCCCTGGCTGCGTATCCATCGGTTAATTCCCATTCCAAATACTTCTGCCGAAATAATGTAAGTACCCTGTTCCTTATTTTCTGATTCTATCACCGCAGTAGGAATCCTGTCAAGTACTGCTTCCAGACTGCCTCCCCTGTATTCAAAACGTATCTTTTGCAGTTTTCCTCCATACATGAACTGTATTCTCTTACGAAATTCCCCTTCCTCAAACCGGTCCTTATACGGAATGGAAAAATGCTCCCGCAGAATCTCCAGACTTCTAATCCGGTCAATGCGGTAAATCGTCGGAAAAGAATCATTCATCACATCAAAATCCTGCCTTACTTCGTCCTTCTCATCGATAAATGCCGTCACATAAAAATAGTATTCCGAAAACATAATGGCAACCGGCTTCAGTTTTCGCTGCACCACCTGATTTCCTGTACTCTTTTCATATTCCACCAGTATGTAATTCCGTGAATGGATCGCCTCTGCCACCTTCCACATATTTTCCAGAAAACTTTTTCCATGCCTCGGCTCAATATAATGGAACTCCTCATTCTTAATCATATCCATGACCATTTTCTTATTCAATTCCGGTGCACAGCAGTTAATCAGCCGTTCCAGAATCGAATCCATCTCTGACTTTAAAAACGGTCTGCTCTCCAGCAAAATCTTGCAAATCGCCAGAATCTCACTGTTATTCAGCATCTTCTGATAGATTTTCTCCAGCCGGTGTCCCTTCTTCTTCCTGTCATAAACAATATTATTTGTATATGCGTCATTCTCATTCGCCGACACCAGATAATTCTTAATCGTCGCAATATCCCTCTGAATACTGCGTACATCCACCTTATACCGCATCGCCTCTACTTGGACATTCACTACATCACCATTCATCAGTCTGGTATATATCCCAAGCAGACGCCCCGCCTTCTCTGTATTCCCTTCCTGCAAAACTCATCCTTCTTTCTCTTTTTTATGCGTATTTAATATCCAGCAATGAAAAATCAAATATATCTCCCATCGCTGTATGTACCTCTTCCTCATGCTCCATATAACTGCTGATACATTCCACAGACTTCGCAATATCATTCAGTTCATTTTCCCGATACAGCCGGCTGGTATTTCTTGCATCATACAGCGCATCATGTTTCTTTCCCGAAAAGGTAATTCCACACAGATTCAATGCCCGCTCCAGCGAAATGGCTTCCTCACTGTTTACCTTCTCACAGAAAATCTTCTGGAAATCATACCAATGTGCAAACATATATGCAACCTTCCGGTCACAGCAGAACTGCTTTAACTCCATCTCTTCCCTGACCTGTGCCATATCATTTTCACTCCACGCATATATCTCATAAGCCTCTTCGCCACACCAGTTTAAAAACTTCTGATAGGCATTTTCAAATGTGTCCGCCCCGATAACCTTATTCGTGGAAATCCCTGTCAGTTCCCTGTATTTTCTTCCGATCACAGCATTATACTCCGGTCGCACATAAGCCTTAAAACAATCCACCTCTTCCATTTCCTCATTCAGCATCACCGCCCCGATCTCTATAATCTCCCTTTTACACTGCTTCTTTATCTCAGGAAACTTTTCGCTCACCGGATTCATCTCGAAATCAACAAAAATATATCGCATACACTCATCCTTCCTGTAAAATACTCTCTTCTATGCTCCTGTCCATCATCTGAACAACTGTTGTTGTACTTATCTGTATCATAAGATGATTCTAGCATTATGCTATGACAGATTCTGTCATAGTGGAAAATAATTGCAGTTTTCAGAAGGATTTTCAGAAGCTGCACACAGAATTAGCCCGGATCTATTATACTACAGGGGATGGGGGAATGTAAAGGATGCTACTGGTCTTTCCTCTCAGCAAAATTGTACATAAGGCTTCACTGCTGACACTCTTCTTTTAATTTTTTACATACCTCCATACCTAACCGGTAATATTCTTCCAATGTCATCTTATCTGAATAAAATAATTCATAATTTTCATCTATACGACATACCAGCGGTCTATGCTCATAAATACTGCATAGATTATTTTGCAAGTATCTGCAAACTCCATCTCCTCTGTCCAATTTCATATGTTCCTTTGTTTTACTCAGATTTTTACAGCAGCATCCACAACAATCGCATGGAAACATTATATTCACCTCTTTATATTTTTTATAAAATATAGTAAAGTAGTGTTTATTACAAACCATTCTGTACCAATACTGATTCTGCCTCTTTGATTGATTCATCTATTGCACTATGATTCACGGTATTCATAGCTTTCTCCTCTGATGCTTTATTGACTAAGCTAACCTGACACATCTTATATAATAAGCCTACCAAACAAACCGCTGTCTGAGTTGCCGTTTTTTCTTCTTCTGTGAAATCAGTCCATTTAGTTTTTCCAAGACTATTAACTGCATAGGATACAGGTTCAAATATCTCTTTATATTTTTTTCTAGTCGTTTCTAACGAGACAGTATACTTTGTCGCCGCAGACTTTAAATCATTTAAATATGCACAGGCAGTATCTATTGTTTTCTCTGCTTTCCTCATTTGTGCCCAGGCCTCATCCGCTTTATCAGACAACTTGCTCCCAGTAATATTAAAGATAACACCACCCACTAACAAACCAACTCCAAGTGTAGTTGCACCTAAAATAGTGCTGCCTAACACCATGCCACCGCCAGTTCCTAATGCACCTCCACCAAGGGCAGCAAGCGTTGCATTCGTTGCTGCTGCACCGCTTAGTGAAGCGATTGCCGTTCCGGTAGATGCCGTTCCCAATGCCATCACAGCAGATGTTGTTGCCCCCGCTGCTGCAAAACCTCCGGCAGTACCCACTGCTGCTCCACCCAGACCGCCTAAAAGAACACCGGCACCAACTGATACACTCTTTAATGTTTCCTTGTCATATGTAGGAAGTGTTACACCATCTTTCTTATATTCTTTGAACTGTGGTCTGTTCTGTATCTTTTCTATGGTATCTGAAAATTCGTCAAAACTATGTAATATCCCAAGTTCCAAAGTCCCAAGCTTGTCCATCGCCTTATTGGCTGCTTCACTGGTATCTTCAAATCTCTTAATATTCTTTTTATGAATGCTGTCAGCAGATTTCATAGTATCATTTGCCTCTTTCATCTTTACGGCTCCATGAATACCGCTTCCCACTCCACCAAGAGCTGCTGCTGCTGCCGCTGCACCTAAAATAAATGGTAATGGCATATTTACTCCTCCTTCCATTTCTGTAACTGTTTGCATGCCTGTTTATTGATGTCATAAAATTCTTCCCTGGACATCATTTCACTGAAAAATCTGTCGTAGCTTTCATCTATCCGGCAGAGCACTGGTCTGTTCTCATAAATCGAACAGTCATTTCCTTTGAGATATTTACATACCCCATCACCACGGTTGAGTGGGGCATAAATATCACTTTTATCAAGATTTCTACAACAGCATCCACAATGTTCACAACAAAACATTAGTCAAAAATAAGTGTTGCATTTTTATTCGACATATGTTCATCAAAATCGCCCTGCCATGGTTTATTGAATCCCATTCTGTCAAATGTCTCTAAAAGCATCTGGTTCAATTCTTCATTATTTTCAGTATGATGAAATGAATTCATTATCTGATTGTATTCTTCCGTCTCTTTCTTAAATAACTCAATATCAATCTTTTCAAGCTCATTCAAATATGCTGTCAGTGCTTCATTGATTCTCTTGTATGCCTCTAAGTGTGCCTGTAACGAAGCTGCTATACCTAATCTGATACATACTTCTTTCAGTACAAGTGTCAGGAAGCGAAACCAGGCAATCAGATTCAGCCGCATAAAAAATGCTAAGAAATTACCTCCGGATTTAACTCCTGCATCAATTCCATCCATCACACAAAGTGTTCCATTTCCAAACAGAAGCATGACTCTCAAGTCTGCATGCTTCTGGCTTGGAATACATTCCTTTAATGCTTTTCCATACTGAAAATGCCTCCGCAAAGCCCATACTAATCTGATGGATAAATCCGTTATGATGACCGGAATCGCTGTTGTTAGTCCAAATCTAAAATCATACCCTTCCTGAAAAGCCCTTGTCGCAATTACCGCTAAATCCTGCTTATCCTGTCCAACGTTAAATTTTCCAAATTTACAAAAGCCAAACAATTCATAGAACGGCATGACAATCCCTGTCCCCCGGCCAGCATTTCCTCTGCTGCCAGAACTGCCGGCAACATCAGACATCACATGGCCAAACCAATTAGCAATTCCGCAAAATATTTTTGCAATAAAATTGCCTCCCTGTAATTCAGAAGTTGCTGTATTAATTGTAACCAACTGTCCATTTGCCACAAACGTTGCCGTAGAGGTAAACTGATTCAATATTGAGAAAAATAATCCTATCACATCCGGTGAATGTGCCAAAGACATCATATGATGATTCCTCGTCGACATATGAAATAGATTATCCACATCTGCGGAATACCTTTGGTCATAATTTACCTTAAATTTCTTTTCTAAGAAACCTATTGCACTGGTAATACTATCCGCCTTCTCAGGCTTAGGACTCCATCCAGATATTTTTGCAAATCCTTTTACCGCGTTATCAATCTGTGTATCCGTCCATTTACCCAGCACACTATCTCCAGGTGCACCTACAAGAAATATATCTACGATTCCACCTAATGCACCACAAGCAACTGCGATTAAATAATCGTATTTATCACATTTGTCACCCGACTGAATCAATGCCCGGTTTTCATCAGAATTTATAATTAACGCATTTGCACCACTTGTATCTAAATTCAATCTGATTCCCTCCCTATACGCTAAACTTATTACTAAACGATTTTCTGCTCTTTCTCCTTCCGCTCACTTAATTTCTTTTATTATACTCCAACTAAACAAATATTACAATCAATTAATTTTGTAGTTCAAATACCCGCATAACCAGTAATACTAATTATGCAGGCATTATGAAAATACCAGACAGCAATTCCTATTTTACTTCAATTAAAAATTTGTGTTATAATCATCACTATCCATATATTTCCTAACATCATAAACTTCTATTAACTTTCTTTTCATTTTCATCATCCTTCCCTTAATTATTCTTTAATCCGAAAACAAACCAGCTATACAGCCTATTGCTCCTCCTATTGTTGCTCCCAAAGCTGATGTAAGTGAACCTCCCATCGCTTCTATTGCAGCTCCTATACTTCCTCCTGCCATAGCTCCTGTTGCTCCTCCGGTTAATACATCTTCACACTTTTCTTTAAAATCTGACATAATGATTTCCTCCTGTTTTTCTCTTAAAACTTTTTTTGGTTACAACCTGTTTTACAGATACTATCTACACAATTTTCTACCTGTAAGTATACAAACCACTTTCATAGGACAATTAATACATTTACTAAACATAATACATTCCTCCTCATTTTTAAAATTTCATTAATGCTCAATTCCCAGTATTTCTTTTATGCCTTTTACTAAGGCTGCTGAATAATTTATTTTATTTTCTTTTGCAAGAATATCCAGCCATTGTGGAATCGTTACATTCTTTTTTACATAAATTTCCTTAGCCGCATTCCTAAAATATGGCATCCATACATGAATATAAATTACATCTGACTCTCCCTTCGTAGGAACTGGTAATTCCTGATTACGGCTTTCATAATCAAGGATTTCCAAAGCTAAATACTCCTGTGCAGAATGTATCGCCTCTTCTTCCGTATCTTCTATGACACTGCTATACGGAAAATCCAGAAATTGTATTCTGCACATATTATCCTCACACTGTATTTTTGCAGGATAAACATAATTTTCTTTCATTTTTATTACCTCAACAAAGATTGTAATGCGTATTATAATGCGTATCATAATATTTGTCAAGTACTTTTTTCAAAACTTTTAAGTGACTTGGCAAGCGGAGAGAGTGGGATTCGAACCCACGCGCCCTTGCGGACAAACGGTTTTCAAGACCGCCTCGTTATGACCACTTCGATATCTCTCCATCTATATCTTTTATCGCTTTTGCTCAGCGACGAAAGATATATTATCATTTATTACAGCATATGTCAACTGTTTTTTTCATTTTTTTACTTTTTTTTGCATTTTACGGTTTTATTTGTCTTTCGACCTGTTATCCAGGATTGCTTCTGCAAAAATCAGGTCTTCCGGTGTGGTAATCTTTATATTATAATAATTTCCTTCAACCAGTCGTACCGGCTGGCTGAAATATGCTTCCCAAACCATCGCATCATCAGTAATATTATTCTCATCTTTTTCGATAATATACCTGTATGCATCAAAAATTTTCCAGAACTGAAAACATTGTGGCGTCTGCACCTGCCACAAACTCTTTCGATCCGGTGTTTTTACAACCCAGTTATCCCAATCCGCTATTTTAATCGTATCCTTTGTTCTGACTGCCAGAACACATGCTTCATCCAATATTGTCTGCCCTGCTATTTTTTCTATGTCCTTTTCCTCAACAAAAGGCCTTGCTCCATCATGAATCATAACGATATTCGTTGCCGCAATGGCACACAGACCACAATATACCGAATGATATCTTTCCCTGCCTCCCGGTACAATTTTACTAATCTTATGCAAACCATACTTTTCCACTATCTGCTTTCTGCAGTATTCTTCATCTCCCTGTTCTGTAACTAGAATGATCTCGTCTGCAATACTGTCTTCAAATGCTTTCAATGTATAATATAGTATTGGTTTTCCTTTTAATTCAATATACTGTTTACTGACCTGTGCTTTCATTCTTTTCCCGCTGCCGCCCGCCAGTACAATCGCAGTAATTTTCTTGTTTTCTATCATGCTAAACTACACTCTTTCTCCCAGTTTCAGATTCGGTATGGCATTCAGGTCCCATCCATGTCTTACTCCTGCCACATATTCATAATAAGCTGCCACTCCTATCATTGCTGCATTGTCAGTACAGAATATTGGAGACGGATGATAGAATTGTATCTTATGTTTTTCACATTCCTGTTCAAACGCACTTCTGATTGCTGAATTCGATGCAACACCGCCCGCGATGGCAAATTTATTCATATTATATTCTTTGCAGGCAAGCATCGCTCTTGTAGTAAGGGAATCCACAATACTTTTCTGGAATGATGCTGCAATATCCGCCTTATTGATTTCCATTCCTTTCATCTCACACATATTAAGATAATTTAATACTGCCGATTTTAAGCCGCTGAAGCTAAAATCAAACGGGGCATTTTCCACGGAAGCCCTCGGAAATTTAATTGCATTTTCATTTCCTTCTTTTGCCAGCCGGTCAACTTTTGGTCCTCCCGGATATCCAAGTCCAATCGCTCTTGCAACTTTGTCAAAAGCTTCGCCTGCAGCATCATCCCTGGTTCTGCCAATTACTTCATATTTTCCATAATCTCTTACTACCACCAGATGCGTATGGCCGCCAGACACCACCAGGCACATAAACGGAGGTTCCAAATCCAGGTTTTCGATATAATTTGCTGAAATATGTCCCTCTATATGGTGAACCCCGACTAGCGGCTTTCCCGCCGCATAGGCGATGGCCTTTGCTTCGGCAACACCTACCAGTAAAGCTCCTACCAGTCCTGGTCCGTATGTAACCCCTATCGCATCAATATCTTCCAGTTTTACTTCTGCTTTCTCCAGTGCTTCTTCTATTACATAATTAATCCTTTCAATATGCTTCCTTGAAGCTATCTCAGGTACAACTCCTCCATATAATGTATGGATATCTATCTGCGAAGAAATTACATTTGACAGAATATTTCTTCCATTTTTCACAACGGCTGCTGCCGTCTCATCGCAGGAACTTTCAATTCCCAATATCAGTATATCTTTATCACTCATTTTTTCTCACTCTTTCTCAAACGGCCTGTATCCGCTGTTATTTCTCCAGTTCAGATGGTTCATCCAGTTTCCATCCATATATTTTCCACTGTCCATCATCATTTTTTCTGAGAATATAGGTTTCTTTACTTGTAGTGACATTATCCCCGGTCTGAAGATAGTAAGTACAGTTCAGGGAAGCAGTCTTTTTTCCTTCCACCGTCGAATAGACAACATCTGTCGTTTTATCGAAAATAATATTGCTGATGGTACGTTTGCTCTTCTTATAGGCTGCAATTTCTTCTTTCAATTCTTCCAGATATTCATCTTCCGGGTTCTGCTTCAGAAGTTCTTCATCCATCAGTTTTTTCGCCAAATCCGCTAATTCATTTACAATCTCATCTGTATTATCCTCATTATAATAACATTTCTGGATTCTGGTAAAAAATTTTACCACTTCCAGCGGGGTCTTCGGATAATATTCATCCAGATTCTTGGTTAATACTCTCTCAACTTCTGACAAACTGTCATTTTCCACTTTGTTAATGTCTCTGCTGCTATCCTTATTTGCGTAGCGGTAATAGATTAATACACACAAAACGATGATTAGTGTAATTGTAACCAGTTTTTTTATATGCTTCATATGTTACCCTCCTTTTCCTATTCTTCTTCGAAATTCAAGGTAATGCTTTTTCCATCCTTCCCCGGATATGTCCTTGCAAAAATATTTCTTGCTTCTTCCAGATATTCTTCCGGTTTGACCAGGGACGGACTATAATGTGTGAGCCACATCTGTTTCGGCTGTGCAGTCTGTGCCAGTTTTGCAGCCTCCTGAAAGGTCATGTGCTTATATTCCCTGGCCTTCTTTATCTTCTCTTTCTCACCATACATGCCTTCACAGATAAACAGATCCGCTGCCTCCGCTTTTTCAGCAATAATATCCATCGGTCTGGTATCTGTACAATATGTTACTTTGAGTCCTTTTCGTGCACTTCCAAGCACCATGTCAGGTGTAAATACTCTTCCATTGTCTTCCACACTTTTTCCTTTTTGCAGACAATTCCAGAATTTCTGCGGAATTTCCGCCTCCTGTGCCCTTTCTACGCTGAATTTTCCGACACGTTCAATTACAATATTGTAACCATAACAAACTACCTTATGGTTTACCTTAAACGCTTCTATCCGGTAGCCATTTAAATATACAGTCTGGACATTCTCGGTAAGTTCAATGAATTTTATTTCAAATGGCAGTTCTGGTGCAATAACCCGGAGTGCATTTACAACCTTTTCAAGTCCTTTTGGTCCAATCATGGTGACTGGCTCTGTTCTGTCCGCATTTCCCATTGTAAGAAGCAGTCCAGGCAGTCCGCTGATATGGTCTGCATGATAATGTGTAAAACAAATCACATCGATAGGGTGAAAACTCCATCCCTGCTCTTTTATCGCAAGCTGTGTTCCTTCCCCGCAGTCTATCAGCAGGCTACTCCCATTATACCTTGTCATTAATGCCGTAAGCCATCTTTTGGGCAGCGGCATCATTCCTCCTGTTCCAAGTAAGCATACATCTAACATTTTATTAACCTTCCGTTCCGATATGCCCTACATTCTTATCAGATTAGTTCCGGATTGTCTATTATATCCGGTGGAATTATGAATCCGGCGGTTATCTTATCATAACATTCTTCACAAAGATCAAACCGATGTATCTGCCCGTCCTTTTCTGAAAAATATCCCCACTGGTATTCGCAGGTATATCTTCCTTCCATAACAACTCCGTTTTCTACTTTTAATTCCTTTCCGCACATATTGCATATCACTTTTTTCACTGTCTTATCTACATTATATTCTCTCATAATGCCACTTCCTTTTCAAGTATTACCTTTAGTTCTTTGGTTCTGATACTTTATTATATATTAGTTACGATTGTATTTGAAGTGGCAATATATGTTATTTTACGTCTTTTTTCCACATGATAACAGCATTTTCCCGCGGTTTTTCGTAAAAATTCTTCCGGATTCCCGCACTGATAAATCCAAAGCTGCTGTATAAATGAATCGCTGCCTGATTGCTTTCACGCACTTCCAGCGTCAAATTCTGAATACCTCTTTCGGCAGCTACCGATATAATTCCCTGCATGAGTGCTTTTCCAACACCCATTCTTCTGTATTTCTGTGCAACGGCAACATTTATGATATCCCCTTCATGGAATACCTGGTACATTCCGACATATCCTGCAATGCTGCCATTCCATTCCGCAACTAGAAATATAGCATGGGAATATCCCAGGGATTCTTCAAATGCCTTCTCCGACCAGGGAATAGAAAATGACTGCACCTCAACTTCATGTACCGCAGGAATATCCTCTATTGTCATTTTCCTGAGCAGTATTTCATTTTTCTGATTTCTATTTTCTTTCATCATTTTTCTGATTTCGTTCTCTTTCTGCCTGGGATGGTCTCAGATAATCCGGTGCTTGTTCTGCTGCTGTTTCTATTTTTCCTTCTTCAAAATATCTTTTTCCTGCCTGTGCCACCGAACCTGCTTTCTGCCTGTTCATCTGTGCCGGCGCAAAAAATGCTTTCTCTCCGAGTTCTTCTTTGATTTTTCCAGCAAATACAGGGACACCGTCTCCAAGGAATATTACTTCTTTTTCAGATTGTTTGATTTTTTCAATCAATTCATCCATTGGAAGAATACACTGCCTCATCACTTCTTCCACATTTCCTTCATGGCTTGTATAAATCCCGGTATATACCTGATTTCTTCTTGCATCCATAATTGGTACAATATACTTTTCCGTATCATAGAAATTATATGCCATAGCTTCCACGGTAGGAACATGGATGAGAGGTTTCTTTAACGCAAGCCCCAGTCCCTTTGCGGTGGCACTTCCTATTCTCAGTCCGGTAAATGAACCAGGACCTGCCGAAACTGCGATCGCATCAACTTTCTCCAGCTGAAATTCCGTCATCCGGCACATTTCATCGATCATTGGAAGCAATGTCTGGGAATGTGTCTTTTTATAATCTATGGTGTACTCCGCAATCATAACATCATCTTCTGTAATTGCAACGGAAGCAACCAGGGAAGACGACTCTATTGCCAATATCGTCATTTCTTAATCCTCCTTTTCCCCAAATCAGCCTTTGGAGATTGTAATTTTCC
>OGEK01001615.1_pt1 | contig 13972 bp, 9 predicted proteins | sample 1570641 | NCBI WGS metagenome assembly OGEK01 (sample SAMEA2582136, study PRJEB24529) | metagenome | biome: Human gut stool | place: China | collected 2011
ATGAGGCCAGGGCAACAGCGGAACTGTTTAGAGCGAACAATAAGCAAACGGCACTCAATGCCTGTGTGATCTTGCGCATATTTTTCCCTAAATAGTCAGTAAGTTGAAACTTATTATTGTGCGTTTGTTGAAAAAACCATCTGACCATAACGCCAACCGCGGGGGAAAGGAAGGATTATCTGCGGATTTGTCACATAAAAAGAGCATGATCACATTTGGAATACCTGTGCGATAAACCACACATTGCCACGGTTATTCTGCTTACACATTCACACAATGACACTCTTTTGGTTCTCGCAAACATTGTTCAGGGAATATACTGATGATAAATATAAATGCATTCAATGGATGATGAATGAAAATATCGTGGAATTATATATTTAAGAACAAATGGCGATTTCACATTACAAGCATTTCACTTTTTCTTATCATGCTCGCGGTTTCAATCGCTTTTTTGCACTTGCGTTTTAATACCTTGTCCGGTACCGATAAAATGCGGCTTGAAATGTATAAGTCCACATTATATTCCACCATCGAGCAATTTTATGTTTTACCCTATATGCTCTCAACAGACCATATCATCCGTCAGGCGGTAATTACGCCTGACGATATGACGTCCAGCGAACTCAATCAACGAATTGCACATTTCAATACTCAACTCAAAACCGCAGCAATATTTATTCTGGATACCCAAGGTAAGGCCATCGCTTCTAGCAACTGGCAGGACCCCGGCAGCTATGTAGGGCAAAATTATAGCTATCGCCCCTATTATAAACACGCCATGTCTGGCTTAAATGGACGCTTTTACGGTATTGGTAGCACTACAAATACACCGGGATTCTTCCTCTCTACAAGTATAAAAGATAAAGGAAAAATTGTCGGTGTTGTAGTAGTAAAAATAAGTCTTAATGAAATTGAAAAAGCATGGGCCGAAGGTCCTGAAAATATTATCGTGAATGATGAGCATGGGATTATATTTTTAAGTTCAAAATCGCCATGGCGAATGCGAACACTGCAACCGTTACCTGTTCAGGCAAAACAAAAACTACAATCTACCCGTCAATATAGTCTCGACAATCTTTTACCGGCGGATTATTATCCTTGTTATACCGTGAGCAATTTTACTTTCCTGAAAGATAAAAAAGAACAACTCTGTTTATTCCCGCAATATTATACGCAACAAATAGCCATTCCAGAATTTAACTGGAAAATGACAATTATAGTCCCCTTAGATAACCTGTACTGGTCATGGGCTATTTTGTTAGTCATTACACTAATTATTTATCTGCTGTTTTTGTTATTTATTAAATACTGGAGAATGCGATCTCATGCACAACAATTATTAACACTGGCGAATGAAACATTAGAAAAACAGGTTAAAGAGCGTACATCTGCCCTGGAATTGATCAATCAAAAATTAATACAGGAGATAAAAGAGCGCAGTCAGGCTGAACAAGTATTACAAATTACGCGTAGTGAACTGGCAGAGTCCAGCAAACTGGCGGCGCTTGGACAGATGGCAACCGAAATTGCCCATGAACAAAATCAACCGTTAGCCGCCATTCACGCACTTACTGATAACGCGCGTACTATGCTAAAAAAAGAGATGTATCCGCAGATTGAACAGAATCTGAAACATATTATTTCAGTGATTGAGCGGATGACGCAGCTCATTTCCGAACTTAAAGCATTTGCCTCGCGCCATCGCGTACCTAAAGGTTCTGCCGATGTCATCAAAGTGATGTATAGCGCCGTGGCGTTACTTAATCACAGCATGGAGAAAAATAACATTGAGCGACGAATAAAAGCCCCATCCATGCCGTTATTTGTCAATTGCGATGAGCTCGGTCTTGAACAGATATTCAGTAATTTAATTAGCAACGCCTTAGATTCTATGGAAGGTAGCTCTTACAAACGACTGGATATCGCCATTCGCCAGGCAAATAACAAAGTTATTATTACCATTAAAGACAGCGGTGGCGGTTTTGCACCTGAAGTTGTCGATCGCATATTTGAACCATTTTTTACCACTAAACGTAGAGGAATGGGGTTGGGACTGGCAATAGTCAGCGAAATTGTCCGAAATTCGAACGGCGCACTCCACGCCAGTAATCATCCTGAAGGCGGCGCAGTAATGACATTAACCTGGCCTGAATGGGGAGAAGAACATGAATAATAAATCCAGTGAAATTACTATAGTTTATATTGAGGATAGTGACGATGTACGTTTTGCCTGTGAACAAACGCTCACGCTGGCTGGTTATCGTGTTATTTCCTGTTGCGATGCAGAACACAGTATTCCCCTTATTCAAAGTCAGGCCAACATTATTATACTGACCGATGTCAGGTTACCTGGAATATCAGGACTAGAGCTCCTCAGTTACATCAACGAAATGGATAGCAAAATTCCGGTTATTTTAATTACCGGACACGGTGACGTGGAAATGGCGGTGGATGCCATGCGTAATGGTGCATTCGATTTCATTGAGAAACCAAGTAGCTCAGATAAATTATTGAGTATTATTGCCAGAGCGGTAGAAAAACGGCGATTGGTTTTAGAAAATCAGCAATTACTGGCGAATCTGCAACAGGAAAATGGCCCGGTGCTGATTTGTCGTAGTCCGCCGATGCAACAACTGCGTACAATGATCCTTAATGTCGCAGATACCGGTGCCGATGTCCTTATTTATGGTGAAACAGGTTGTGGTAAAGAAGTCGTCGCCAGAATGCTGCATCACTGGAGTACCCGCCGTCAGGGGCAGTTTGTTGCCTTAAACTGTGCAGGCTTACCAGAAACGTTGTTTGAAAGCGAAATATTTGGTCATGAGGCGGGCGCATTTACCGGTGCGGTTAAAAAGCGTATTGGAAAAATTGAACATGCAAATGGTGGTACGTTATTTCTCGATGAAATAGAGGGAATGCCATCAGGAATGCAGGTAAAACTGCTACGTGTATTGCAGGAAAGAACCATTGAACGATTAGGTGCCAATCAATTAATTCCGGTGAATTGCCGTGTTATTGCAGCGACCAAGGAAGATTTACTGCGTCGCAGCGAAGAACATCTGTTTCGTCTCGATCTCTATTATCGTCTGAATGTGGTTAGCCTGAATATTCCACCTCTACGCCAGCGACGAGAAGATATCCCTGAACTGTTTTACTGGTTCGCCAGTCAGGCGGCACAAAAATATAATCGTCCTCTGCCTGATATTTCTCCCATGTTACTGGCCTGGTTGCAGTCACAAAGTTGGCCTGGCAATGTACGTGAACTTAAACACAATGCAGAGCGTTTTGTTCTCGGTTTACTGACCCACCACCAGCCAGTGCCAATGACTCAGCAAGAAGAGAGTGGCCTTACCGCCTGCATTGATGCTTTCGAGAAAAAGTTAATCGAAGATATGCTGCGACAAACGGAAGGCCAGGTCAGTTTGACAGCGCGGCTATTACAGCTGCCGCGCAAGACTTTATATGACAAACTCAACAAACATCAGATTCAACCGCAAGTTTATCGACCAGAATCATCCAGCTAATGCTGATTCCTGAGGATGTAACCCCAAATCGATACCTTTGCGGGCGTAATGTTCAACTACCCAGGACCAGAATGATACCGGGATCGTAATCATCTTCGCATTGCGTTCCCGGTTGGCAGCTTCTGGCATACCGGGGTAAATCCCCGGATTGCCGCCAGGTTGAGGCTGCGTAGCTAACAGATAATCCGCAAAGAACTGCCCTTTCTCCCCTGCCAGATCGGTGAATTGATCAGGATCGATAATCAACGCAAAAAGATGATTATGCGCAGATCCATCCGTCTGATGATCTTCGGCGATCGTGTCACCACCAGATAAGATCCCCGCCATCATTTCAATCATCAGTGCCAGGCCAAATCCTTTATGCTCACCAAATGGCAGTAACGCCCCTGGAGGATTGCTGAATAACACCCCAGGATCATTGCTTGGATTCCCCTGTGCATCAATCAATTGTCCCGGCGCGGCCTGCTTCCCGGTGGACGACATTACCCGTGCTTTATTTAGCGCCATGCTACTGGTGGCAAAATCAACCAGAATCGGCGGACGCCCATCACTGAACGGCCAGGCAAAGCAGAAAGGGTTAGTGGTCATACGCGGTTCCGCACCGCCCCACGGGGCGACCAGTGCAGGACGCCCGGTGACGTTACTCATGGCCAGCATCGCCAGGCCTTGATCAGCAACCATTTGCCCGTAATGCCCCATACGCCCTAAATGATGCGCATGGCACAACGTTAACAGGCAAAAACCGCGGTGTTTTGCTTGTTCGATGGCAGCATTTACCGCCACTTTTCCGGCGTGTTGACCAAAGCCATTGTGGGCATGAAAACGTTGTAAATTACCTTCACTTGTTAAGCATTCCGGGCGGGCATTCGCGGTTACATCGCCACGAGCGATATTTTCCAGATATTTCGGTAGCAGCGTGACGCCGTGGCTGGCAAAGCCATAACGTTCCGCTTCAATCATATGTTCCGCCACATCCTGAGCGATATCGGCATCACAGCCATTAAGTTCCAGCAGCCCGGCAGCTAACCAACGCACTTTTTCAACAGCAATTTGTAATGACATCGTTGGTTTCCTCACATTAGACCTAAAATTTTCCACCAGGTGGCGGCAAACAGTAGCAACAACAGGTAGCCGATCACCGTCAGGTACAGTCCCACACGGGTAAACTGGCGTGGCGTGAAGGTATCCGTACCCATACACACCATATTTTGTGGCGCGTTAATCGGCAGGATGAAGCCAAAACTGACACTGAAGGCGAGCAGAATGGTCATGCCGACCGGGTTAACGCCGAGTTCTGGCGGCAGACTGCTTAACAGGCTAATCAGGATGGGCAGCAATGCGGCAGTTAGCGCAGTGGCACTGGCAAACCCCAGGTGAATGATTATCAAGAAAGCGGCGAGAATCGCGAAGATGGCTAATGATGGCAAGCCATCGAGACCAAAACCTTTCACCACATAGTTCGCCATCCATGAAGCTGCCTGTGTATCAAGCAACGTGAACCCCAGGCTGATACCAATACCAAACATCAGCAACGTGCCCCACTGCACACGTTTTTCGACCTCTTTCCAGTTCATTACACCGATGCCTGGCAGCAACATAATCGCCAGTCCGGCAAGGGTGACAGAGGTGGTATCAATACTGTGTAATTTTCCGCCAGTAGACCAAAAGAGCAGTAACAATAGCGAAATACCGATAAAGCGTTTTTCTTTACCGGTGGTTGGCCCTAACTCTGCGAGTGCTTTTTTAATGGCCTCGCTCCCCCCTTCAACAGCTTCCGTTTCTGGCGGCAACAATTTACGTGCGAGGAAATAGAGGATCGCCGACATGGTGAGGCTCCAGGGCGCGCCCGCTAACAGCCAGTCAAGCCAGCTGACAGAATGCCCGGCGCCGAAAGTTTTATTGATAAAACCGATAGAAAGCAGGTTTTGCGCCGCCGAAGTTTGAATACCAACGTTCCAGATACTGGTCGCCTGGGCGATAACAATCATCATTGACGCCGCTAAACGTGAATGTTTATCCACCTTAAATGCCGCAATGACCCCCATCATAATCGGCACCACGCAAGCCGTACGGGCAGTGGCACTGGGTACAACCAGGCTCAGGACGATGGTCACCACAATGGCACCGATAATAATGCTGCGGCTGCTGGCACCTATTTTCGACATAGTAAACAGCGCAATGCGTTTATCCAGCCCGGTAATGGTCCTTGCCGCCGCGATAAACATTGCTGCTGCCACCAGCGCCAGAGCAGAATTAGAAAAACCCGACAGAGTCATTTTCAGCGCTTTCGCGGTGCCAAGGATCGTGTCCGGGTGATTCATATCCGGGGCAAAACCAACCATAAAGATAATCAGTGCGGAAATAACAATTGCACTGGCGGTGTAATCCATCGCTTCGCTGATCCAGACAATAATGGCAAACACCAGAATGGCGATCATATTTTGTCCAGCGACGGGCAAGGTATCGCCCAGAGGCAGAAGAGTAATAATAATTCCGGCAATGATCGCCAACCACAGGCCGGGATTAGGGATAATTCGACGCTTTTGTGGTGCGCCATGTGATATTGATGACATATTCACCTCATTGTGAAAAATAAAAAACCTGCCTGGCTATTGCAGGAGCTATGCCATCTTTAATTTTTTAATAACGCTTTGTTATTTAATGATTTTATTATTTATTCTTTTTATTTTGTGCGCGGTTTTCCGCACAGTAAATAAAAGGTGATTCTCTTACCACACAGATAAAAAAAGGGAGCGATATGCTCCCTTGATATTCATTTATGGATTACTTAATAACATTCCATAACGTTTCGCCAAGCAACGCCGGGTTTCTTGTCCATGCCATGCCTGCTTTATCGAACGCCCGGAATTTATCCTCCGCACTGCCGCTACCGCCAGAAATAATGGCTCCAGCGTGTCCCATGCGTTTTCCTTTTGGTGCAGTGACACCGGCAATATAACCTACGACCGGTTTATTCATTTCATGGCGAATAAATTCCGCGGCCCGTTCTTCCGCATTACCACCAATTTCACCGATCATAATTACCGCGTCTGTTTGCGGATCATTTTCGAATAAACGCAGCGCATCAATAAAGTTAGTCCCCGGAACCGGATCGCCGCCAATACCAATACAGGTGGATTGCCCAAGTCCCAGCGCCGTGGTTTGCGCTACAGCTTCGTAGGTTAATGTACCGGAGCGGGAAACAATCCCAATACGCCCTGGGCGGTGGATTTCACCAGGCATAATCCCGATTTTGCACTCACCCGGCGTGATAACTCCTAGGCAGTTTGGCCCAATCAGCCGCACATCCGGGTGGCAGTCAAGCAGCCGACGAACTTTCACCATATCCAGTGTCGGTACACCTTCAGTGATCACCACAACCAATTTGACGCCAGCTTCAATAGCCTCAACAACAGAATCCAGCACAAACGGTGCAGGCACATAAATCACGCTGGCATCAGCCTCAGTTTGTCGCATCGCTTCTTTCATTGAATCAAAAACCGGGCGATCCAGATGCCGTTGCCCGCCCTTACCTGACGTCACTCCACCCACAATCTGCGTGCCATACGCAATAGCCTGCTCTGTATGAAATGTGCCGTTTTTGCCGGTAATGCCCTGCACCAGTACCCGCGTGTGTTTGTTGATCAAAACGCTCATCTTAACCTCCTGTTAATTCAGTAACGCAATGATGCGTTTAGCGGCATCATCCAGAGAATTGACGGCTTCCACCATCAGGCCACTTTCTGCCAGTAACCGCTGCCCTTCGGCAGCGTTATTACCGGAGAGACGCACCACGACAGGCAGGGTGATACGGGCCTCATTCAGAGCATGAATAATGGCTCTGGCGATCATGTCGCAACGGACAATCCCACCAAAAATATTAACCAGAATGGCTTTCACTTTGCTGTCGGAAACAATCAGCCGAAAGGCTTCACTGACGCGCTCCTGGGTTGCGCCACCGCCAACATCCAGGAAGTTTGCGGGTTGTTCACCGTATAGCTTGATGATGTCCATGGTTGCCATAGCCAGCCCTGCACCATTGACCATGCAGCCGATATTTCCGTCCAGCGAGACATAATTAAGATCAAGCTTCGCTGCCTGGCTTTCGCGTGGATCTTCCTGGGTTTCATCACGTAGCACCTGGAGTTCCGGGTGACGATACAGCGCGTTATCATCCAGCGATACTTTCGCGTCTGCACACATAAATTCGCCCGTTTCCCGCAACACCAGAGGGTTAATTTCCAGCAGGGCGAAATCCAGTTCGTTAAAGGCTTTCCACGCCTGATTAACCAGGCGACTAAAGGCAGCAAATAGCCCGTGTTCCAGTTGCAGAACAGCAAACATTTCGCGGATATGGCAAGGCTGCACGCCTGTCAGTGGATCAATGCTGACACTGCTGATTTTCTCCGGTGTCTCATGGGCGACTTTTTCAATTTCCACACCACCTTCCGGGCTGACAATAAACGTGACCCGCTGGCTTTCACGATCCACCACCATGCCAAAATAGAGTTCCTAGCGTACCGGATAGATGTTTTCGCACAGCAAAATACTGCTGACATACTGCCCTTCTGGCCCGGTCTGATAAGTCACCAGTTGCGATCCCAACATTTGCTGTACAAAAGCCTGTGCTTCCGGCAGCTGCTTAAGCACTTTTACGCCGCCAGCTTTACCGCGCCCACCAGCATGTACCTGCGCTTTAAGTACCGCGCCTTTACTCGGGCAAGCAATATGTTGCCAGGCATCTGCCAGTTGCGAAATCTGTTGGATGGCTATCTCTTTTGGACACGGCATCCCCATGCCAGCCAGTAACGATTTGGCCTGATACTCATGTAAATTCATATATTCCCTCAGTGGTATGTGTTATCCGTGTAATGCTTTATTATTCAAGGCCATTGCTGCTTCGTGGATGACTTCGCTTAATGTCGGATGCGCATGGATCGCACAGGCAATATCCTCGCCAGAGGCGCTAAAAGTCATCGCCAGCGCAATTTCATTGATCAGCTCCGATGCCTGCGGGCCAACAATCGCTCCGCCAAGTACGCGGTCAGTGTGTTTATCGCTGTATAACGTGCAACGCCCACCTTCCTGGCCTAATGCTAAGGCGCGACCGTTACCGGCAAACAGAGAATTTCCTTTGTTAAAGACTCTGCCAGCGGCTTTCAGTGAGGCCTCGTTTTCCCCTACCCACGCAACTTCCGGTTGGGTGTAAATCACCGAAGGGATCAGCGCAAAATTAATCGGCTCTACCGCCAGTCCGGCAATTTGATCAGCAACCACCACACCTTCAGCCATCGCTTTATGCGCCAGCATCGGCCCTCGCACGACATCACCAATTGCCCACAGCCCGGCTTTCCCGGTACGGCATAAGTTATCGACGGCAATACCGCCACGGTTATCGGCTTCAAGACCGAGTTGCACGAATTAATTTATCGAAGCGGCTTTCTTCTCGCTTCTCACCCTGCCGCCAGCGCACATGCACACCGTCATCCCGTTGTTCAATAGCCTCAATCTCTACTGCCAGTTGCATTTTCATCCCACTGGCAATCATTGCTTTACGGACTTCGTTCGACAGGCGAGCTTCCAGTGCAGGCAAGAACGTTGGCGCCATCTCCAGCAACGTGACGTCTGAACCGACCCGATTCCACACAGACCCCAGTTCAAGGCCAATCACGCCAGCGTCGATCACACCGAGACGCGGCGGCACAGCGGTTAACGCCAGGGCGCCGCGATTATCGAGAATTTGCTGATTATCAATGGTAACGCCAGGCAGTTGACGCGGCTGAGAACCTGTTGCAATCACCACATTACGGGCGCGGATTTGTTGATCGTTTACACGTAATTGCCAAATCTCATCCCGAGCATGTTCTAACGTTGCGAGGCCGCACAGGTACTTCACTTTATTTTTCTTAAACAGCAAGCCGATGCCCATTGTCAGGCGGCTTACTATGGCGTCTTTACGTTGAATCATCGCAGCTGCATTGAAAGATACGCCGTCAACATTAACGCCATGAATGCTCGCCTCATGCTGCACTTGCGCGTACAGTTCGGAAGATTGCAGCAACGATTTTGACGGAATACAGCCGACATTGAGACACGTACCGCCCGGCGAAGGTTCGCCCTGTGCATTAACACCATCATCAATACATACTACGGAAAGCCCATTCTGCGCAGCCCGCAGTGCCGCTACGTAACCACCTGGCCCACCCCCCATAACTGCCACATCAAAAATTGTACTCATCGGCGCCCTCCTTAAAGATCCAGCAACAGTTGTTCCGGTGATTCCAGTAGCTCGCGTATTGCCACCAGCGTCTGCACGGCTTCCTGACCATCGATAATGCGATGGTCATAGCTGAGAGCAAGGTACATCATGGGACGAATAACAACCTGGCCGTTTTCTGCGACCGGGCGCGGCGTGATGGCATGCATCCCAAGAATGGCCGACTGCGGCGGGTTAATGATTGGCGTTGACATCATCGAACCAAAAGTACCGCCGTTGGTGATAGAGAACGTGCCGCCCTGTAACGCCTCCAGCGGCAATTTGCCATTGCGTGCCTGTGTGGCGTATTCGGCAATTTGCCGTTCAATTTCCACCAAAGAGAGTGATTGCGCATTGCGTAACACAGGCACTACCAGGCCGCGGTTGCTGCTCACTGCAATGCCGATATCGCAATAATCACGCCAGATAATCTCGTTGCCATCAACGCTGGCATTCACTACAGGGAAGCGCTCCAGCGCCCGGGTAACGGCCTTAACAAAGAAGGACATAAAGCCCAGCTTCACGCCGTGCTTCTCGGCAAAACGATCTTTCCAGCGGGCGCGTAAATCCATCACGCTCTGCATGTTTACTTCGTTGAATGTGGTAAGAATGGCGTTATTTTGTTGGGAAGCCAGCAGACGCTCAGCAATCCGCTGACGTAAGCGCGACATCGGCTCACGACGTTCCTGACGAGCACCCGGTGTCAAGGGTTTAGCTGGCGCGATCTCCGCCACCCGTTCAGGCTGAGTGGCTGGTGCAGGAGTAACGCGCTGCACATCCTCTTTCAGGATACGTCCATTTCTCCCGCTCCCCGCAACGTCAGCAAGTTCGACACCACTACGCTGTGCCTCCAGCCGTGCGGAAGGCATCGCCAGGGTTTCGGTGACTGGTGTGACGGTTTCTTCTATGACAGCTTGCGGCTTAAGATGCGCCAACAGTTGCGCGGACGTGACCGTGCTACCTTCGCTGACGATAATATTGCTTAACACGCCATCGTGCGGGGCCGGTATTTCCAGAATGACTTTATCGGTTTCCAGCTCGGCAATCACATCATCGCGTTTTACGTGCTCGCCTTCTTGTTTACACCAGGTTGTCAGCGTGCCTTCCGTGACAGATTCCGGTAATACAGGGACAGTAATTTCGATCATAAAATGTTCTCCTTATTATTTTTGTGCGCCTTTCATGGCTGAATATCTGCAAACGCAGCAGCAAGAAATTCGTCGATTTGTTGTTTATGTACACGCCCATACCCTGTCGCCGGAGCTGCCGCTGCCGGGCGGCCTGCATACTGCCAGTAAGGAGTGTTAATTTTCAGTGCCGCCAGCTCATGACGAATCTGCCGCCACGCGCCCTGGTTTTCTGGCTCTTCCTGCAACCAAATCCATTCGCAGCAGTTCGGCCAACTCGCCAGAACATCATTCAGTTCTGCGACCGGGAACGGGTAGAGTTGCTCCAGGCGAACAATCGCTACCTCATCTTCACACTCACGCTGCTTACGGGCTTCCAGTACGTCGTAATAGACCTGGCCGCTACACAAAATAACGCGCTTAACTTTCTGGGACTGATGCAATTGCGGATCGGTGACTACCGGTTTATAAGCGCCATCAGTGAATTCAGAAAGCTGGCTCATAGCGCCTTTAAACCGAAGTAAACGCTTACTCATCATTATCACTAACGGTTTGCGCATTGGGCGTAATGCCTGACCGCGCAACAAATGGAACATTTGTGCTGACTCACTGGGCATCACCACCTGCATGTTGTTTTCTGCGCACAGTTGCAGCCAGCGCTCAGGACGCGCAGAAGAGTGCTCCGGCCCTTGTCCGTCATAGCCATGCGGCAGAAGAATGGTTAAACCGCTATAGCGATCCCACTTGGTTTCGCCAGACGAGATAAACTGGTCAATAGCAACCTGAGCGCCGTTGGCAAAGTCACCAAACTGTGCTTCCCAAATAACCAGTTGCTGAGGCGCAGACGTTGAATAGCCATATTCAAAGGCTAAGAGCGCTTCTTCATTAAGCACCGAATCATAAACATCGAAAGATGCCTGACCAGCGCGGATATGCTGTAACGGCAGATAACGACGGGCTTCAGTTTGATGATGTACCACTGCATGGCGATGACTGAACGTGCCACGCCCTGAGTCTTCACCAGAAAGACGCACACCAACACCCGCATCCACAAGCGATGCATAGGCCAGCATTTCAGCCATTCCCCAGTCTATTGGCTGAGTACCTGCGGCCATATCCTGGCGTAACGCCAGTTGCCGTTTAATGGTAGGATGTGCGACCACATCGGGTGGCAGTGTAGAAATGATTTCACCATACGCTGCCAGCTTTTGCCGAGGCAATGCCGTAGATACCGGGGCGCTCCAGTGAGGGTTGGTCAACCCATACCAGTTAGCGCTAAAAGAGTGAATTGCAGGTTTGAGAGGCTGCGGTTCACGTTTCTGGCAGCTATCCAGCCAGTCGCGATAGCGTGCCGTCATCTCATCTTGTTGCGCCTGAGTTAACAGGCCGCGGCGGGCAAGAGATTCACCATAACGGGCGAGCGTACCAGGGTGAGCATCCACTGCCTGATACATTTGTGGCTGGGTAAGACGTGGCTCATCGCTTTCGTTGTGTCCGTGCTTACGGAAGCAGCAAATATCGATGATGATGTCGCGCCGGAAGGTGTCTCGCCATTCGCACGCCAGTTCCATTACCTGGCAAACAGCGTCAACGTCATCGCCATTAACGTGGATAATTGGGGCCGCTACCATTTTGGCAATATCGGTGCAGTACCGTGAAGAACGCATATCCTGCAAGCGGGAAGTGGTGAAGCCAATCTGATTGTTAATCACCAGATGTAGCGTACCGCCAGTGCCGTAGCCCTGAGTCTGCGATAAGTTAAACGTGGTTTGGTTGACGCCGAGGCCGCCCAACGCGGAATCCCCATGAATAAGTACGCCCACCACTTTTGCCTGACCATTCTCTCCACGACGTTCCTGTCTGGCTCGCACCTGGCCCAGCACCACCGGATTCACAATCTCTAAATGTGAGGGGTTATACGCCAGCGCTACATGTAACGAACCGGCAGGTGTTTCCAGGTTGCTGGAATATCCCATGTGGTATTTCACATCGCCTGAACCACTGCCGATCATCTGCTTACCTTCAAACTCGGCAAACAGCTGCGCCGGATCTTTATTCAGCAGATTCACCAGCACATTAAGTCTTCCCCGATGCGCCATGCCAATGACCATTTCCTCTACACCTTGCGCACGCAGGCGTTTTATCAGCGTATCGAGCGCCGGGATTGCACTTTCTCCTCCTTCCAGAGAAAACCGTTTCTGCCCAACATAACGGGTATGCAGATAACGCTCTAACGTCTCTGCCGCCATCAGTTTTTCAAAACGGGCAATGCAGGTTTGGGCATCAGCTTGTGGCGCATTGCTGCACTCAATCCGTGATAACAGCCAGTTGATTTCTTCACGATTTTCCAGATGAGCAAGTTCATAAGCCTGGCTACCCGCCCAGGCTTGCTCCAGCAGGTTAAGCAGTTGCTTAAGTGGCATTTGCGTGGTGTGTGCGCCAAAGGTGACGCTAAATTCCTGCAACAAGTCTTCTTCGCTTAATCCCCAAAAACCAGGCTGGAGGGAGGGAACGTCAGCCGGGGGATTCAAACCAAGTGGATCAAGCTTTGCGCGCAGATGCCCCTGCGTGCGCCAGGCATTGATCAGTTGTATTACCACAGCCTGTTTTTTTAACGTCGCACCGCTGACGTTGTTATCACCGGATACGCTTTGGACAGTCAGTTCAGGTGAAAGAAAAAAACGCCGCCAGTCTTCCGGGAGTTTTTCCGGCGTACGCAACCAGGTCTGGTAGTACTCTTCAAGCCAGGTCGCGTTATCTCCACTAAGCAGCGTGCCGGGCGAGGTCATGTTCTCCATGTTTTTCTCCTGATGGTCATAGACAGCCGCATTACTGCACAATCCGTACCAACAGTTAAAAACACTAATTTTCAAAAACTTATAGAAAAGAGATGATGTAAAAGTGGGCGAAAAAAGGGACAGAATAGTAGGGTGTGGCTGGAGTCAGGAACAGGCGGAGAAATCCGCCTGTTGATTAAAATCACATCACCGCAGCAAACGCCTTTGCCACACGTTGTACATTTGCCGTATTTAACCCGGCGACACACATGCGACCGCTGGCGA
>OGEK01001620.1_pt1 | contig 13912 bp, 9 predicted proteins | sample 1570641 | NCBI WGS metagenome assembly OGEK01 (sample SAMEA2582136, study PRJEB24529) | metagenome | biome: Human gut stool | place: China | collected 2011
CATCAGTGTAAAGTTCTGCTCAGGAACATAGACACCTACCTGATTCACATTCCAGAGACGCGCAAAGAGGAAACCGGCAAAACCTCCGATAATGAGCGAAGGAGCAAAGGTACCACCGCATCCGCCACTACCATTGGTGGCCGAGGTGGCAAAAACCTTGGTAAAGGTTACCAAGACGATGTAGAGGATGAGCAGCTGGTTGTGCCCGTAGAAGAGCGAACGGCTCATCACCTGCCCCCAGTCTTCCACATTCTGTCCCTTCAGCAGCACGTTGACAGCCGAATATCCCTCGCCATAGAGCGAAGGGAAGAGGAAGATGAGCGAACTCAGAATCAGTCCACCAAAGAGCAGCTTTACGTATGGATAAGGCGAAAGCTTGGCAAAGAAGCCCTCGCATACCGACATGGTGCGCATGAAATAAAGGCTCACCAAACCGCAAAAGATGCCCAATAACAAGCAGGCAGGCACGCGGTCGAGCGCCCACGGACTGGTAAGCGTAAAATCGAAAAGGCTCTTGGAGCCCATCAGGATGTAGGTAAAGCAAGTAGCTGTTACACAACTGATAAGGATAGGCAGCAAGGAAGCCATGCTCAAGTCTACCATCAGCACCTCAAGCGTAAACACGAGTCCGGCAATAGGCGCCTTAAAGATTCCAGCAATGGCTGCAGAGGCGCCACAGCCCACAAGCAGAATCATGGTTTTCTTGTCCATGCGGAAGATTTGTCCCAGGTTTGAGCCGATGGCCGAACCCGTGAGCACAATAGGAGCCTCGGCTCCCACGGAACCACCGAAACCGATGGTGATACCTGATGCTACCACCGATGACCAGCAGTTGTGGGCCTTGAGCTTGGAATTTTTGGTAGAAATGGCGTAAAGCACACGGGTGATACCGTGGGAAATATTATCTCTGACCACATATTTAATAAAGAGCATAGTGAGAAAAAGCAGAATGTCACAGAACTCTCAAAGGCAGTGCAGAACATAATTGCAAATCAACAAAAAGAGGCTTCTAAATATGAAGATGAAGCATTGGAAGAGCTGAAGAAAGCAATTGTAAATGCGCAGTTCTATGTAGACGGTGAGCATATCGAGATTAAGAGTGGGGATGCAAAGTCTAAGATTGATCAGGCTTTGGAATATCTTGTTTCTCATGTATATAGTAATCTTGATCTCATTACAGATAACGCAGAATCTGATGCTGATGTCATGGAAGTATTAAGTGGTGCAAAGTCCTATATTCAGGGAACAGAACCAAACAGAGATGCAGCGGCAAAGATGGAGGAGTACTTGGAAACGCAGCATAGAAGAAATCTTCCAACCTCTATGGCAGATGTTCAGAGCAGATATCAAGCTATACCTTATGGTTGGAGAGAGATTGATATTGCTTATGTGGCTGCAATGCTTATCTATCAGCAGAAGGTTACTATCAAGTACGGTGGAGCAACCATACAGCCTGACAATCCAAAACTTCCAGATATGCTCCGTAAAAAGAGTGAAATCGGCAAGACATCCATTTCCAAGAGACAGATTGTTACAGCTGCGAAGATGAAGGCTGTAAAGGAAATCATGCGTGATTACTTCGATATGATGAATGTCAAGGACGATGAGGATGGACTTGTAAAGGAAATCGTAGATAAATTTAATGAACAGAAAACGCACTTTGAAGAGCTGCTGAAAAAATATGAAAAGAACAGCCATTATCCAGACCGTGCAGTAGTTTCAAACGGATTAACTATTGTGGATAGCATTCTCTCACAGTCCAAGGATAATATTGCCTTGATTGATCGTGTACTAACACAGGAAGATTCTCTGTTTGAAAATAAAGAAAAAATGCAGAGGGTGGAAGGATTCTTCAGAAACCAAGTGCAGGTATTTGATGATGCCGTTCAGTTGGAGCGTGACCTTCATAATGAATTGGACTACCTTTCAAAGGAAGAGGAAGCAAACAAGGCTCTCAATCAGATTCGTCTGATTACAATGACAGATCACGGATTCGATTATAGAAAGATTCCAGACCTCAATGGACTGATTGCAACTGTGCATGAGGGACATGACAGACTGCTTGCGGTAAAGAGAGAAGAACTCTTGGAAATCGTAAGACAGTGTATGGAGGCTGTACATTCTGCTGGTAACAGCAACAGCGATTCGAAAGAAATCATTACAAGAGCAGATACTTTCTATTCACAGTACAAAACAAAGATTGCTGACCTAAAGAGCCTTGCACTTCTTGATGGACTTGTTCCACCAATGATTCAGTACAAGGATACTACGGTTGACCGCATTGAAGGGCTTAATCGTGTAAAGGAAGTTCCACAGCCAAGTACTGTGAGAGAGCCTGCTGGTAATTATGGTACAGAAAAACCATCACAACCTAAGAAGATTATTAAATCTCTTAACAGACAGGTGGTATTCCCTGCTAAGCGTTTGGAAAGCGAATCGGATGTGGATGAATATGTAGAGAAGATGAGAACTCAGCTTAAGCAGCTTATGAAGAACTGCGATGGCATTCAGCTGAATTAAGGAGGCCATAATGGATAAGAATTCAATAAAAAAATTTGCTGTATGGGCAAGAACTGAATTGATTACTCGTGTAAGTCAACGAGCAATTAAATATGAGATTGATGAAAATGGCTATGGAGAATATGATGCAGATGCCGTTAATGGAAGAGTTATGTCTGCTGAGGAAAAAACACAGAGAAAGGCATTGATAGACAGAATCAGAAAAAAGGGTTACCACCAGGTTATGGAGGAGGTTGCCTATACTTGGTTCAACCGTTTCTCCGCCCTTCGATTCATGGAAGTGAATGGTTATCTGCCAAGCCGTACTCGTGTATTTACTGACGAAAATAACAATTTCAAACCACAGATTATAACAGATGCCATCGATCTTACCATTGATGGACTAGATATGGAGAAAGTCTATGAATTAAAGGACGATGCGAAGAAAGAGGAAGAACTGTATAAGTATCTTCTTATAACACAGTGCAATGCATTGAATCCTATATTACCAGGAATGTTCCAGAAGATCTCAGATTATACAGAATTGCTTTTCCCAGACAATTTGCTCCGAGAGAATAGTGTCATTCAAAAAATGATAGAACTTATTCCACAGCAGGATTGGGAAGAACAAGTTGAAATTTTGGGCTGGCTATACCAGTATTATATTAATGAGCCAAAAGATAAACTTATTAATGCAAAAAAACAGTATAAACTCGATGATGTTCCATTTGTAACACAGATATTTACATCAGACTGGATTGTTCAGTACATGGTGCAGAACAGCTTAGGTCGAATGTGGATAAATGCAGGTGATAAAGATTTAAAAGATTATGATTGGGATTACTACCTTCAGGAAAGAGATGGTGCAAAAAAAGAGGCATCGATAGATCCAAGTACAATAAAAGTCATTGATCCTTGTATGGGTAGCGGTCATATTATTGCATATATTTTTGATGCACTTATTCAAATGTATGATAATTACGGCTACACAAGAAGTGATGCTGTTGAGTCTATTCTTCAGAACAATATCTATGGAATGGATATTTCTGAAAGAGCATATCAGCTTGCTTACTTTTCTTTGATGATGAAGGCACGTAAATATAGTAGAACTATTTTGAATAAAGGAATTAAGCCACATCTATATTGCTTAGATAATATACCAAAGTTTAGAGAGGAACTCATTGATTTTGTTGCTGATGGTGATTCTCAAATAAAGAAGGATATTTTGCTTTTACAGCAAGAATTAGAATTTTTAGGTGAATATGGTAGTCTGGTAGAAACCTCCTCTGTCGGTTACTTAAAGTTAGAGCAGAGAATTAATGAAATCGAACATACAGAATACGACAATCTGATTGATCAAGGATATCGTTTCGAGAGCATTACTGAAGTTAGATCAATAATTGAAACAGCAAAAGCATTAAATATGAAATATGATTCTGTTATTACCAATCCTCCATACATTGGGAATAGATATTTGCCTATAAAAATTAAAAAATTCATAGAAAATAAATATTCAGAATATAAAAGTGATATTTTCTCTTCGTTTGTAGCTAGAGTTATTAATATGTGCAAAACGGAAGGTCATATTGGAATGCTAACACCGTATGTCTGGATGTATATCAGTTCATATGAGGCATTAAGAAATAAAATATTAAGTGAGACAAGAATCACTACTTTAACTCAATTAGAATATAATGCATTCGAGGCAGCTTGCGTACCCGTATGTACATTTACATTAGCAAAGTCTCATAAAAATTCTAACGGTGAATTCATAAGATTATCAGATTTTAAGGGGGCCGATATTCAGGGAATAAAAGTGTTAGAAGCAAATGCTGATAGAGAATGTGGTTATCGATTTACAGCAAATCAAGATGAATTTAAAACTATTCCTGGATCTCCTATAGCATTTTGGCTCAGCAATAATGTGAAAAAAGCATATGCAAACTATCCAGCACTTGGTAGTATTGCTGCTCCAAGAAAAGGTAATTCAACATCTGATAATAATAGATTCCTCCGCATATGGCACGAGGTAAATGTTGAAAAAATAAACTTTGGATGTAAGAAAATTGATATTGAAGATACTAAAATTAAAAGGTGGTTTCCGTATAATAAGGGTGGTGGATACAGAAAATGGTATGGCTATAATGATTATGTAATTGATTGGTATGATGATGCAAAGGCAATTAGGGAAATAAAAACGGCAGTAATTGCCAATTATCAGTATTTCATGAAACCAGGACTAACATGGTCAACATTGTCGAGTATGAATTTTAGTATTAGATGGTTCGATGAAGGATTTATTTTCGATAATGGAGGATGCTGTATTTTTGAACTGCAAGACATGAGAAAATACTTATGTGCATTGCTAAATTCAACAGTTTTTAAGTATATATTTGGGCAACTTAATCCAACGCTAAATTTTCAATCAGGAGAAGTGGCAAAATTTCCAGTTATTCGAAGCGAAGGTGACAAAGAAAGAATTGATGATTTGTCGTATCAAAATGTAAAACTTTCTAAATGTGAATATGATTCTTTTGAAACGTCGTGGAATTTTGAACGCAATCCAATGTTACCGATTTATAATGATGGACCAGGATTTGCGTATAAAATGGAAAACTTCTATCAATTGTGGAAAGAACAGTGCGAGAACAGATTCAATCAGCTGAAAGCAAACGAGGAAGAACTGAATCGCATCTTCATTGACATTTATGGTTTGCAGGATGAACTTACGCCAGAAGTCGAGGATAAGGATGTAACTGTTCGTAAGGCAGACCTAGAAAGAGATGTGAAGTTATTTATTTCTTATGCAGTAGGATGTATGTTTGGTCGTTATTCGCTTGATGAACTAGGTCTTGCTTATGCGGGAGGAGAATGGGATAACTCTAAATATACTTCATTTGCAGCAGATAGTGACAATATTATCCCTATTTGTGATGACGAGTATTTTGAGGATGATATTGTTGGAAGATTTGTGAAGTTCGTGGAAGTTGTCTACGGAGAAGATACACTGCAGGAGAATTTGAAGTTCGTCGCAGATGCACTTGGCGGCAAAGGACAGCCAAAGGATGTTATTAGAAATTACTTCTTGAACGGTTTTTATGGCGACCACTGCAAGTTGTATCAGAAACGTCCGATTTACTGGTTGTTTGATTCTGGCAAGAAGAATGGTTTCAAGTGTTTAATCTATATGCATCGTTATCAGCCAGATACCATTGCTCGTATTCGTACAGATTATGTTCATGAGCAGCAGTCACGTTATCGTACAGCAGTTGCTGATATTGAGCAGAGACTTATGGGTGCAAGCGGCAGTGAGAAAGTAAAACTTGATAAGCAGAAAGCAACCCTGCAAGCACAGATCACAGAAATTGGTGAGTACGAAGAGAGAATCCATCACTTGGCGGATCAGATGATTCGTATTGATTTGGATGATGGTGTAAAGAACAACTATGAGATTTTCAAAGATGTACTTGCGAAGATTAAGTAGGAGGTGCCTATGAGTAATGTTTTTGCTGAGTTCCTTGTTAATCAAGGACTATATGACAAGATTGAAATCACAGAAGGTAATATTAATGCCTTATGTGACTTGATTGATGGAAAAGAAAAAATCAGTGTTTATTGTAAAGAGTGTGGACAGATGCGAGTTTATGGGATGAACTCTATGAATACTCTTATGAAGCGTGATATAAGTGAAAAGGCTAGTTTTGGTTCATCATTAGCTGAAAGTTTACGATCTCATCAGAGCATTCAAAATATGTCACCAAAATCAGAGCAAATTTCTGTTAGTCGTGATAGAGAGTGGTATTGGACTAATTGGCAGACAGAAGAGGCAACTAGGGTTATGACTTTTCCTTTCTTTTGTGCTATGGATAACACACACCATATCGACTATGTTGTGCGTACTGAAGGAAACACAATGATAAAAATTGGACAGTACCCATCAGTAGCAGATATGGAATTCCCTAAGCTGAAGGAATACGATAAGGTGCTGACAGAGGAAGATAGACGTGAAATGGGAACTGCAATCGGATTGTATGCCAGTGGAGTAGGTGTTGGTTCGTATGTTTATTTAAGACGTATTTTAGAAAGAATCCTTAGCCAAGCAAGAGAAAAAGCTGGTGATAGTATAGATGTAGAAATCTTTAATAGATCAAAGGTTAAAGAAAAAATTGAGATGCTTAAAGACTACCTGCCTCCTTTTCTTACTTCCAACAAGACTCTATACGGAGTTGTGAGTAAAGGGATTCATGAGCTAAGTGAGAAAGACTGCATTTTATATTTCCCGGTTGTGAGAGACTGTATTTTTATGATTTTGGATCAGTGGGAAGAAATGAGAAAAAAGGAAGCAAAAGAGAAGGAAATAAGTGCTGGGTTAGCCAAGATTGCTTCTAAAATAAAGTAGGAGGTAAACCAAAATGGCGAATGTTGATATAGAAACAGTGGTTCAGGATTTGAACCGCCGTTTTGCTGAGCCTTTGCCTGAATTCTATAACAGGCGTATTATCTTCTGGTATGACGAAGATAAAGAATTTGAGGACAAGGTTGACGATGTGGTGTTATCCAATGCCACACTCGTCAAACTGACTGGGACAAACAATTTTGCAGTAAAAAAGTTGCTTTGCCACGATGATAAGTCGGGCAATTATGTGGTGTACAGTCCGATTTCCTATGCAGAGCCGGATGATAACTGGCTCATTGGAATGGAGCAGTATAGCGAAGAGTATCGTTCCGACCTCAATTCCATCTGGATGAGTGAGATGGGACTTCCTGCATCGGCTGCAATTCGTAAGCTGATAAAGGAGTACAGAAAGTTTTTCAATAGTAAAGAGCGTAGAGGCAAGGTGGCACAGCTGAACAATGGCATGACCAGTGCAAAGGAAGTTGTGCTTGCTTCTATGGCAGTTATTTGTGGAATCAAAGATATACAGCCTAACAGCATTATGAAGGCAGTCATCGGAGCGGGACTTGATAACGATACGAACGAAAAATATCAGAGCCTTGTAAATTACAACATGGATTCCCTTTTCTGGGATATGGTTGCACAGGGCACAGGATATCGTGACGGAGAGGAAGCTACGCTTGGAAAACTTATTGCACATATTTTTATGACGGCTGCTACACGTACCATGGGTATGGAGCATTTTGTGGGATTGGACAGTTTTATTTCCATTCCACATCAGTCCTATTGTTATGACTTTTTATCTGACTGGCTTCATAGTGATGACCAGGGAAAGATTTATGATATTGCACGATATGTGGAAGAAGAACTGAATCTTTATAAGAGATTCAAGAAAATCGACATCAGCTACCTTGCTGAAACAGAATGTTTCCCATGTATTAATGAGTGCATTTTAACAGAAATTATGACGGAGATTGGTGACCATATCTTCCGTGTGGAAGTTATCGAGGCTATGGTTGAAAAAAGACGTACCATGGTTTGGTATGACAGAGTGGCCAATCATTATGATGGTATCTTGCAGGTTGCCAATATGCAGATATTCTTCCAAGAGCATTCTAATGGATTCCACACAGTTGAGGCAAAGCAGGTCTGGAAGGAATACACGGAAGAATATTATAAGATGGACACCTACTATAGAATGTATCATGGTGCCTTCGCAAAGAGTCTAACTATATCATACCCATTGCTCGATGATTTGTATAAGCACGTTACAGAAGTGGTAGAGGGACTATATAAGAACTGGTTCTTAGGTCAGCTTGGCAACAACTGGTCAGATGCTTGTGCAGATAACTTGGAAAAGTACGGATACATCATGGATATTCCAAAACAGCGTGATTTTTATAGAACCAAAATTGCAAGTGCGAATAATAAGGTGGTTGTTATCATCTCGGATGCATTCCGTTATGAAGTGGCAGCATCTTTGGCAGAACAACTTCGCAGGGAGAACAGAGCCAATGTGGAACTCGGCAACTGTCAAGCAATTTTCCCGACAGTAACCAAGTATGGAATGGCTGCACTCTTGCCAAATAGTGAATTAACCACAGAAAGTAAGAACGGAATCATCAGTGTGTATGCAGATGGTAAGCCGACTGATGCCAATTACCGTGATGGTATTTTAAAGAAGGCAGATCCAGACAGTTTGGCTGTTCAGTATAAAGCATTGCTGATGAAGAAGACAACAGAAATCTCCGAGATGGGAAAGAATAAGAACGTCATTTATATCTACCACAACCGAGTGGATGATATGGGGCACACTGATGAAACGCAAATATTCCCAGCTTGTGATGATGCGATTGCAGAACTGAAAAATGCTGTTAATATGTCCGTGAATTATTTTAATGCGACAAAAATTTATATTACTGCAGACCACGGATTCTTATATACATACAGTCCATTATCTGAAGATGATAAGGTGGACAAGACCACAGTATCAAGTGAAGATGTGGAAGTTGACAGAAGATATCTTATTACAATGAAAGGTGCAAAACCAGATTATCTTCTTCCAGTGAAGTTCTTTGATGAGAATGCAGGATATGATGCATTTGCACCAAGAGAGAGTATTCGTATTAAGAAGAGTGGCAGTGGTCTTAACTTTGTTCATGGTGGTATCAGTTTGCAGGAGATGGTTGTTCCTGTTGTGGATTACACACCTGTCAGCACAAAGTCTAAGGCTTATAAGAGAAATGCTGGAAAATATGATACAAAGCCTGTTGAATTAAATCTTCTTTCTGCTAACAGAAAGATTGTAAATATGTCATTCATTCTGAATTTCTATCAGAAGGATGCGGTAAGTGATAACAGAAGTCAGGCAAATTATCTGCTGTATTTTACAGATTCAAATGGTGTGCAGATTAGTGACACACAGAAGATTATTGCGGATAAGGTAAGCACGGATGGACAGGACAGAACTTTCCGTTGTAGCTTTAATTTGAAGTCACAAGCATACAGTAAGACAGAAAGCTATTATTTGAATATTGTGGAAGAAAGTAATGAGGTTCCACCACAGAAGGAAGAATTCCATATCGATATTGCATTTGCTGTAGATAGTTTCGACTTCTTCAGTTAATGCAAGATTGGAGGTGTTACAGATGGAGCAGATTGAAAGCTCTAGTGAAATTATAAAAGAAAAGTTACGAGCCAATTTCGATGGCAAGATTGTGCGTAAAGATCTGACAAAGAAAATCAAGGAAGGTGCAAATGTGCCAGTGTATGTCCTTGAGTTCTTGTTGGGTCAATACTGCAGTTCTGATGATCCTGAAATTGTGGAGAATGGAGTGCAGACAGTGAAGCGTATTCTTGCAGATAATTTTGTACGTCCGGACGAGGCACAGAAGATATTATCTAAGCTTCGTAAGAAGGGCAGTCATACAGTTATCGATATGATTACGGTTCGACTGGATATTAAGAAGGACTGCTTTTTTGCAGAGTTCTCCAATCTTGGACTTACAAATGTTCCAATTGCAGATGAGTATCCAGAAAAGTTTGACCGACTGTTGTGTGGTGGTATTTGGTGTATCGTACAGCTGGATTATGAAATGGAGGGAGATGCTAACTTTGGCATCGTTGATTCTGATGGATTTGAACTGAAATCCAAGCAGAAGAAACAGAAGGATATTTCTCCAATCAGCATCCGAAAGCTGACACCAATTCAGATGCCACACATTGACATTGAGGAATTAAAGACAGGCAGAGGTGCATTTACCAAAGAGGAATGGATGGATGTTATGCTCCGTTCCATCGGTATGGAACCTGACTTTCTGAACGATAGAGAGAAGTGGCTGCTCCTTACAAGAATGATTCCGCTCGTAGAGAATAATTTTAACCTTTGTGAGTTAGGACCAAGAAGTACAGGTAAGTCCCACCTGTATAAAGAAATCTCGCCAAACAGTATCCTTGTATCTGGCGGACAAACCACGGTTGCTAACCTGTTCTATAACATGGGAAGAAAGACGGTTGGGCTTGTTGGACTCTGGGATTGTGTGGCATTCGATGAGGTTGCTGGCATTCGTTTCAAGGATAAAGATGGCATTCAGATTATGAAGGACTACATGGCATCGGGTTCTTTTGCTAGAGGCAAGGAAGAAAAGGCTGCATCAGCATCTATGGTCTTTGTTGGAAATATCAATCAGAGCGTGGATGTACTGCTTAAAACATCAAGTCTCTTTGATCCGTTCCCACCAGAGATGGGAACAGATACTGCATTCCTTGACCGTATGCATTGCTATCTTCCTGGATGGGAGATTCCGAAGTTTAGACCAGAACATTTTACGAATGATTATGGTTTCATTAGTGATTACCTTGCAGAATTCATCCGCGAACTTCGCAAGGAGCAGTATGGTGATGCCTTAGATAAATATTTCAGATTGGGTAAGAATCTGAATCAGAGAGATACCATTGCTGTCCGCAAGATGGTAGGAGGTTATCTGAAACTGTTGTACCCAGATGGAAAGTTCTCCAAGGAAGAACTGGAAGAGGTTCTTCGTATCTCTTTGGAGATGAGACGAAGAGTCAAGGAGCAGTTGAAGAAACTCGGAGGTATGGAATTCTATGATGTGAATTTCTCATACATAGATTTGGAAGATATGTCCGAGCATTATGTTTCTGTACCAGAACAAGGTGGTGGCAAGCTGATACCAGAAGGTGTCTGCAACCCAGGACAGATTTATACTGTATCACATGGCAAGTCTGGAATGATTAGTGTGTTCCGCTTGGAATCACAGATGTTGCCAGGAAATGGAAAGTTTGAGCGTACTGGCATCGGTACGGATAGGGATGCCAAGGAAGCATCCAATACTGCATTTAATTTCTTAAAGGCAAATGGCAGTAGAATCAGTGGTAGTATCAGTACAACCATGAAGGATTATATTATCAACTACCAGGATTTACAGGGTACTGGAATGACAAGCACCCTTGCACTTCCTACATTGATTGCATTATGTTCCATCGCACTTGGAAGACCGACACTAGGTTCATTGGTAGTGCTTGGAGAAATCAGTATTAGCGGAACGATGATAAAGGTTAATGAGTTGGCCAATGCACTGCAGGTATGTTTGGATAGTGGTGCAAAGAGAGTGTTGATTCCTGCAACTTCTATGGTAGACTTTGCAACCGTGCCACCAGATTTGATGAGTGCATTTCAGCTGATTCCATATCAGAGTGCAGAGGATGCGGTATTTAAGGCATTGGGGGTGGAGTAAGCCATGGCAAATAAAAAAAATAAAGATAGTAAAGTTGAGTTTCTGAAAGTTGTATATTTTGATGAGGATGCCGCTCAAGATTATATTGATATTACAAATGGTGGTCGTCTTGATTGGACAACAGAAGAAAACAAAGAAAAGATAGCAAAAATAATAGCAGAGATAGATGCAAAAGCACAAGGAGGATTCAATCTTTTTAATGTAATTAAGGCAGCACTATCTGGTGAAATTAAAGCTGATGCACAAGGAAGTCTCTCAAATATTGTTGGAAGCACATTGAAAAATACGCTTTTGACAGATTATATTTCTGCGGCAAGTGGTGATTCAGACGTAAAGAAATTTGGAGTTGGTGGTGTCTATGCACCAGCCAATTCCATTGCCCTATATAGAATGTACAGTTCATATTTAAATATTGTACCTAAAGACCAATTGCCAATAGATATGGAAAAATTAAATGATGCCATTCTGGGTGAGCGTGGATATTATGCCATGTTATTACTGGATGAAAAAGAACCTAAAAATGTGTTGCGATTTAATATCGCAGGATTTAAAAATCGATATCATCTAGCGGATCTTGCGAAAATGAACCTTGTCTATTATGGAGTTAAAGTTGGAACATGCACAAAGGAACAGCTCTCCATTGAAAATGAATTTACGGTCACTACAAGTACGATGCAAGAAACTATTTCTGTAGATGAAATTATTAATGGTTCTAGTCAGGAAAAGACTTCGAGCAACGAACTCAATGTATATGATATTGTATTGGCAGGTGTAATACGTGAATAAGGTTAAGATTTATTACGGGAGCAAAAAATGGTTCGACAAAAATCGTCCTTCAACTTATAGAAACTTAACGGAAGTAGTAAATGAATTAGATGAGCAAAAGCGCAAAAATATAATGTTTATTGCTAATATGCCAAAGAATAATGAGTCCGACAAGATGGTAGAGGATATCACCAAGAAACCATCTGCTGACATTCTTGTTGCAGATGAAGGCGAATATAGTGGTGTTCAAGAGCATGTTATCATGAATTTTGCTAATTTTTTAGGAGAGATTGATGTTAATACCTTGATTTTACAAAATCCGCCAAAGCAGATTCGAAATCAGCTTGAAATTCTCTATCCTAAAGAAAAGAACATTATTAAGATAGAATATGAAAAATACAATCATATAACACCTAGAAAACTTAAGGAGTTTAATCAATTATATGATGAACATATAGTTGGACAGAATGTTGTAAAGAAGGAATTATTGCCATTGCTTTATTCTAGGACGATTTCTGCTAATCGTAACAAACCGTTGGTTTTGTTATTCTGTGGCAAGCCAGGGATTGGTAAGACGGAGACTGCTAAATATTTAGCAGAGTTAATAGGTGGAAAATTGTTCAGACAACAGTTCTCTATGTTTCAAAATAACCAATTTTCAAATTATTTGTTTGGTGGAAACCATCATGAAAAGAGTTTTGCAAAAGATTTACTAGGACGTGAGTCGGATGTGATTTTATTGGATGAGTTTGATAAGGCCAATCCAATATTTCATAGCGCATTTTATCAGTTATTTGATGATGGAATATACGAGGATACTAACTACTATCTTGAATTAAAAAATGCAATCATAATTTGCACGACAAACTATACATCTCGTGAGGAAATTATAAAGAATCTAGGCGAAGCCATCTTCAATAGATTTAATGCGGTTATTTATTTTGAAGAATTGTCCATTGAGTCTAAGGTACATATATGTGATTTAGTTGTGGAGGAGATAGGTAAAAAATATAAAATTACCGTTGATTCCGAAATAATTGAAAGATTACATGCAAAAATGGAACTATTGGAGAGTGTTCGTGAAATCAGAAACCTAATAGAGAAAGTGTTTGCAACTATTGCTTTTGAAAATTATCATGAAAGTAAAGAAAGCAGCTCTGCACAAATCAAAGGGAGGTGAGCAAGTAAAATTTTTGACTATGATAAAAATGCAAGTAATGTTGAATACTATGAGATATTAGAAGATTTAATGGAACGCTGGGAGCATGAAATCGTAGAGTTAAAAGAGGCAAAAGGCGGATATGATGCAGATAAAATTGGATGTTATTTTTCTGAAATCAGCAATGAGGCGAATCTTAGAAATCAGCAGTATGATTGGCTTGTATTTGGCATAAGTGAAAAAGATAAAATAAAACATGTTGTTGGGACTGCTTATAAGAAGGCGAGTGGCTTCGTGTAGCCGGAGAACTTGTAGAAGATGACAGAAGAGAAGCAA
>OGEK01001639.1_pt1 | contig 13680 bp, 11 predicted proteins | sample 1570641 | NCBI WGS metagenome assembly OGEK01 (sample SAMEA2582136, study PRJEB24529) | metagenome | biome: Human gut stool | place: China | collected 2011
GGTAGTTTCCACGGAAACCGTGGATGTTTCTGATAAAAATGCCTATGATTTCTATACCAATCATGAACAGCTTCTTCTCTACACCTGCTATCCTTTTGATACATTATCCAGTACTGTTTACCGGTACATGGTTCATGCAGATTTGATATCAGGACCTTCTGTGGTTGATTAAAGGAGAAACTTATGACTAAGGAAAATCATTATTCAAAAAATAATTCCCGCTTAAAACAGTTCTTTTGCATTATCAGCAGTTTTCTGCTGGCAGTCTCGCTGACTGTTCTTGCACTGTTTATCTGCGTAAAAGCGGGATTTGCAAATATTTCCCAGATAACCAGGGCTTTTGGAGATTCTAACTATTATAATTCCGTTTATAATACCATGATGGACGAATGTGAGAATGAAGCCATTATCTCAGGGTTATCAAAAGATATTTTTACCGGTGTATTCAGTCTGGATGAACTGACAAGTTATTGTAATACTTATGCCAGCTCCATGATGAATAACCAGTCTTACACCCTTGATACTTCTGCCATGGAACAGAAGCTTTCCGAGAATATCCAGGCTTATGTAAGTGAAAATAACCTTGCCGTAGACGGAGATATGAATGAAGTCATCCGTAATTTTACTTCAACCATTATGGCATATTATAAAACAGCAGTCCAGCTTCCTTATTTTGATCAGATTGCTTCCATGTTCCGGTTGTTTGATAAATTACTGATGTATATTCTGCCATGTATGATTGTCTTTTCCATCGTACTGATTATTCTTCTGTTCCGTCTGAATACATTTAAGAAGAACCGAATCTTCCGTTACCTGGCATACAGTGCATTGTCATCAGCAATTTCCGTTCTGATTCTCCCTGCTTTCTGCTATATTACAAAATTCTACCGAAAGCTTGCCATCAGTCCGGAATATGTATACAAATATATCATATCTTATATTGAAAATGGTATCTTTATCTTCTTAATTGCCGGCATCATACTCTTTGTTTTTGGCATTGTTTTCATTATCACAAGCAGTATGATCAAAGCAAAACTGAAGAAAGAATATGTACCTGTACATCATCATCACCATGAAATGGAGGTATAATATGTCAGATTTTATTTATCCGAAAGAACCCTTGCATCCGGCTGCAAAACCGGTGTGGGGACAGAAAGAACCTGCTCATAGTACCTGGTTTACCCACGATCCTGCGATTTATCACGATCCAGTATCGAAGGATTATTTTCTGTATGCGTTCCCATGATATGATTGTCTGGGAAACACTCGGAAAAGCCGTGGAAAAGCCTCCAAAGGAAGCAATTGACTGGACCGGAAGCGATGCCATCTGGGCACCGGATATCGTAAAAGTCGGGGATGAATACCGCCTGTATTGCTCTAATTCTTCTTTTGGATCACAGCGTTCCTGCATCTTCCTTGCCGTATCGGATAAGGCAGACGGACCTTTTATTCCAAAAGGCGTGGTATTCCGTTCGGATGAAAGCATGCCTGTCAATGCCATTGATGCAAATATTATCGAAGATGTCAGGAATGGAAAACAGTATATGGTATATGGCTCTTTCTGGGGCGGATGCCATATCATCGAACTTAACAAAGAAACCGGATTTGCCAGAGATACTTCCGGACAGCCGGGAATCTGTCTTGCCAGAAGACCGTTATGGACGGACGGGGCAATCGAAGGTCCGTATATCATCTATAACGAAAAGACAGATTATTATTATCTGTTTGTATCCTATGCTTCCCTGCGCAGTGATTATAATATCCGTGTAGGACGCAGCCGGAATGTAACCGGTCCGTACCTTGACCATAACGGCAGAAATATGACCGATTTGGACGACGGTGACTGCAGCATCGGCTATATGCCGGCATGCGGTTATAAATTTGATGACGATCCGGTTGGATTTATGGGGCCGGGACATAATTCCGTACTCCATGATTCTGATGACGAATGGTATCTTATCTGCCATATCCGGGAACATAATTTCCGCGTTGAGGAACCTTCCACCCTTCATATCCGCAAAATGCTGTGGACCAGTGATGGCTGGCCGGTTGTTTCACCGGAAATCTATTCGGGCGAAAAAGCCCAGCCGGTCTCTGCTGATATGGTATGCGGCAATTATGAACGGATCCGGCTTACCCCAACCGTTCCACAGGGAATGCTGACATCCGTAAAAATGTCACTTCATCCGGACGGCAGTGGTTTTCTTGCAAATTCCATCCGGATTCACTGGGAACTTGCGGATGAATTTACCATAAAGATTACCTACGGACCTTCCACGGAACTGTTAAAGGTCCTTCCTGCCTGGGATTATGAAGCCTGGAAGCCGGCTCTGGTATTAACCGGAACAGACAACCATCATATCTGTGTATGGGGAAAAAAATACGAATAAAGCCAAAGAAAGCCATTACCTAAAAGTAACGGCTTTCTTTTTGCTTTATTCTGTAATCAGATACTTAATAAACTCTTTTACCATCTGTTTGTCTTTTGAACCGTCAGCTACCTGCAGGATATAATGATTCGGCGATGGATAATCGTCTCCGAAATATTCTTTTGCCTTCGGACATTTGTCAAAAACAAGGCCGGCAGGACGCTCATCCGTAAGATAAAGAAATGACTGCATCCCATCCAGTTCCTCCGCAGAAAATATCTCATCGAGAAATACAGACGGCTCACCGATCTGATCCACGGTATTTATTATCAAATCGATTTCGCCATTTGTCAGGGAAGTGTTATAATCCGATACTCCTGCTATTTCAAGATTAACATCCTGGAAATTCTTCTGGTCAAGAAACATCGTCTTATAATAAAATCCCGCTTCCCCATCTTTTAAACCTGCAGTTTTTTCAAAATCCCGCAGCATATTTCCTGCCGTTTCCAGATTCATCTCTGAGGTTTCATCTGCAATAACCAAATTTACCTGCTGTCCCTGGCTTTTATCCCTTACAAGAACTGCTATTACCAGGATAACGAAAAGAACTGCCAATACATGAAACTTATAATAGTAAAAAAAGTTCTGTATTTTTTCTTTCAAATCAGCACCTCATATTATTTTGCTGCTTCTTCCACCTGGATTTTTCTGATTTCCTTTGTTCTGATCTCTTTGCAGATATCATTTACAAAGGTATCCAGTGATTTCTGACCTTCATCACCTAAATATCTGCTTCTTACAGATACCACATTTTCTTCTTCTTCCTTCTGTCCTACGACTAACATATAAGGAACTCTCTTCAATCTTGCATCACGAATCTTGAATCCAATCTTTTCGGAACGGTTGTCCACACTGCTCCGGATAGCATTTGCCACAAGCTCTGCATTGACTTTGTTTGCATAATCCGTATATTTTTCAGAAATCGGAAGAACTCTTACCTGTTCCGGACACAGCCATGTCGGGAATAATCCTGCATATTTTTCAATCAGCCATGCGATTGTTCTCTCATAGCATCCAACGGATGTTCTGTGAATAATGTAAGGTCTCTTCTTGTCACCATTTTCGTCGATATAATACATATCAAACTGCTCAGCAAGAAGTGCATCCCACTGAATGGTAATCATGGTATCTTCTTTTCCATATACGTTCTTTGCGTTGATATCTACCTTTGGTCCGTAGAATGCAGCTTCTCCCACATCTTCTACGAATGGGATATTTAATTCCGTAAGCATCTGTCTGATATGACCTTCTGTTTCTTCCCATACTTCCGGTGCACCGATGTATTTTTCTTTATTGGAAGGATCCCATTTGGAAAGATGATATGTTACATCTTCTTCCACACCGAGCACCTGCAGGCAGTACTGTGCAAGTGCGATACAATCCTTAAATTCCTTTACCATCTGGTCAGGACGCACAATTAAATGTCCCTCGGAAATCGTAAACTGACGGACTCTTGTCAGACCATGCATCTCACCTGAATCCTCATTACGGAATAAGGTAGATGTCTCACCATATCTGCAAGGAAGGTCTCTGTAACTCTTCTGGCTTGCCTTGTATACATAATACTGGAATGGACAGGTCATTGGACGAAGTGCAAATACTTCATCTTCCTTCTCTTCATCCCCAAGTACAAACATACCATCTTTGTAATGATCCCAATGTCCGGAAATCTTATATAAATCGGATTTTGCCATCAGAGGAGTCTGTGTTCTCATGTAACCTCTCTTTGTTTCCTCATCCTCAATCCATCTCTTTAATTCGTTCATGATGATAACACCATTCGGCATAATCAGTGGAAGTCCCTGTCCGATAACATCTACGGTTGTAAAGATTTCCATCTCGCGTCCGAGCTTATTATGGTCACGCTTCTTGATATCTTCCAGATGCTCCAGATATGCGTCCAGATCCGCTTTCTTTGTATATGCCGTTCCGTAAATTCTGGAAAGCATCTTATTCTCTCCAATATGCTCCTGAAGAAGAAATCAGCTTAAATGCCTTAATCGTCTTTGTACTCATCAGATGAGGACCTGCACAGAGGTCTGTGAAGTCGCCCTGGCTGTAGAAGCTGATAACGGCATCTTCCGGAAGGTCACGGATTAATTCTACCTTGTATGGCTCGTTTCTCTCTTCCATAAACTTAATTGCCTCATTTCTTGGAAGCTCAAAACGCTTGATTTCTGCACCTTCTTTGATGATTTCCTTCATCTCGGCTTCAATCTTGTCCAAATCTTCCCTTGAAAATGATTCATGGTCAAAATCATAATAGAATCCGGTATCAATAGACGGTCCGATTGCCAGTTTTGCTTCCGGATACAGTCTTTTTACTGCTTCTGCCAATACATGGGAACAGGTGTGGCGGTAAGCTGCTTTTCCTGCCTCATCATCGAAGGTCAGAATGCTTAACTCACAGTCTTTATCCACAACGGTACGAAGGTCTGCCACCTCTCCGTTTATTTCTCCGGCACATGCCACTCTTGCAAGTCCTTCGCTGATATCCTTTGCAATCTCAATAATGGACATTGCAGATTCATATTCTTTTACAGAACCATCTTTTAATGTAATCTTCATTCTTATTACCTCACTTTTTGCGATTATATCATTGATTTGAACTGATTTCACAGAACCTTCCGGAAATCATAGGAAACGAGACGAAAAAAATCCCGCAACTTCCGTTGCGGGACGAATATTCTTCGCGGTTCCACCCTGCTTGCTCTTCTACTATAAAATAGGAAAAGCCACTTTCATGATGATAACGGAATCACCGGACCGGATTAGGGCCACTCAGAGGTAGTTTTCACATATCTTTCCATAAAACACTTCCAGCACCCGGTGTTTCTCTCTGTATGTTCTGTATATGCTACTCTTCTCGTCAGCGTGTTCAATCAATATTTCTCTTTGTTATAGAAGTATATCATTAAAATTTCAAAAGTCAATACATTATTAATGGAAAATATTGTTTTTTTTTCAAAGCTATGCTAAACTCAATCTGTTATTATTACTATTTGGAAAGAGGATTCTGCTTATGAAAAAATCAAATACTGTCAATCTGCTGACCATCTTATTTCTTACGGTATTTCCGCTTATTTTTGATGATCGCTATTTCAATATCACAATCACAAAATACTATACTTTTGCCATACTGTGCCTTGCGATATTTTTCGCAGCACTGTATTACAAAATAACTTCCGTGGATTTGAAAAAGAAAATAACTCTGTCAAGGACAGACTTTATCATGCTTTTATTTCTCGGCTCAAGTACCCTGTCCTGCCTGCTCTCAGAGTGGAAATATGCCTCATTTACCGGATCTTCCGGCAAACACATCGGGCTTTTATTTCTGCTGCTCTGCGGCATGCTTTATTACGGAATTACAAGGTATATGACCATTACCCGTCCTATTCTGTATTCCTTTCCGGCCATTCTGATTCTTTGCTCCGTCATGAGCCTGTTCCAGTTCTGCGGATATGATGTTCTGGATTTTTATAAAGATATGGCTGCCGGAACTTCCGTTATGTATATCGCTACTTTTGGACATATTGATGTATTTTCCGCATTTTTATCTGTGTATCTGCCGGTCTGCATGTACCTGTTCTGTCATACTTCCGCAAAGAATGAACAAGTTCTGTACGGAGCAGGCTGTTTCTTCGGGATTCTGGGTGTTTTCTGTGCAAACAGTGACAGTGCCTATCTCGGACTCGCCACCGCCCTTGCAGTCCTTCTGGTTTTTGCTCCGACCGTGCAGCATTGCTTTCCTACAGCTTTTTATTATGGATTTACTGCTGTGCTGCCGCTCTGTTCCAGCTTCTTCCGATGCTGTCTGCCGATATGCGTACCCCGTCAGAGCTGACTGCAATGATGACGGCTATGCCAGTCATGCTGTCCGTCCTGATTTTTGCCGTTATCCTGTTCTGTCTCTCCCGCTTTTTCCATGCCAGAGAGATGAACCCGCCCGGATTTTTAAAGTATGCCTGCATGACTGTATGTATTCTGATTCTGCTTGTCCTGCTGTTCCTGTTCGTGTATTTCAGCTTTTTCGATACCCGGACGCCACTTGGGAACCTGGAAGGATATCTCCGCTTTAACGATCACTGGGGATCGCGGCTATGTGTGGAGCTGGCTGCTACAGATTTTCGCAGTTTCTCCATTTCTGACCATTCTCTTCGGAGCCGGCCCTGATACAACAACACTCCTGCTCTATAAGTATTTTGAGCCGGAAATGACCAGCCTCGGTTCGTATTACGCAAGCGCACATAATGAATATCTTAACTATCTGGTAACGATTGGTCTTGCCGGTCTGGTCTTCTACCTGCTGCTTGTCCTCTTTTCCGTTATCCGCTGTTTCCGCCGCAGACAGGAAAATGCTTTCTTTGGTGCGGTCGGAATTGCAATCCTTGCTTATTCCGCCATGGCCTTCGTCAATATCTCGCAACCGATTACCGTACCATTCCTGTTCCTTCTCATTGGATTTGCCAATATCAAATCTCATTAATTTCAGAAATAAAAAGAACTCTTTCCGGATATTGCTCTGGAAGGAGTTCTTTTATTCTGATTCACTTTTGAATTAATATTTCTTAAGTTTTGTTACCGTTACCGTACAGTACAGCAGTTTTCCGTCGATATTTGCCGTGATCGTTGTTGTTCCCGGCTTTCTTCCGATTACTGTACCATTGGATGATACGGTTGCAATTCTGTTGTTATTTGTATACCATTTAATTCTTCCGCTTGCCCCAAATACATCAAGTGTATAAGAGTCGTACTGTTCCAGTGTAATATGTGTCGCATTCAATGCCACTACATTTAATTCACAAACACCTTCTGCTCCCGAAGAGGAAATACAATAAATCTCACAGCTTCCCTGACCTCTTGCAGTTACCACACCACTAGAAGATACGGTTGCCACTGCCGGATCTGATGTAATCCATTCGATCGTATCTGTTGAATTCGATGGCTTCAGCTTGTATTTCAAGGAAGATGTCTGACCCGGAAGCAGTGTCAGTGTACCTGAACTGATTCTGACACCTGTTGCCGCAATGACCGGTTTTACAGTTACCTTAACGATTGCCGTAACATTATTTCCATCGGTTGAAGTTGCATATACATAACAGGTACCTGCCTTTACACCTGTAATTCCGCCATTGTAATCCACATATGCGATGGCTTCATCAGAAGATGACCACGCAATATTGGTATAGGTCGCATCGGATGGGGATACTGTCGCAGTTACATTGACCGTTTTTCCTTCCAGCATGGTGACATAGGACGGAGATACCTGAATAGAGCTTACCGGCTTGATACAGGTATAGGTAACCTGATCATAGACACCGCTGCCATCCGCTGCCATCGCAGTTATGACTGCTGTTCCGTATCCTACCGCTGTAACCACACCTCTGTCCGTTACCTGGATAACACCATTGTTACTGGATGACCAGTTAACTCCGGTATTGGTTGCGGAATCAGGTGTTACATCTGCTGTCAGCATACGGGTTTCGCCATAATTGATATTTCCAGTAGCTCCCTGAATCTTAACGGCTGTAACAAATTCATATACTTCTACTTCACAACTTGCCACCAGACCTCTTTCCACGGTGGTTGCAAGAATAATACATTTTCCTCCTTTTAATCCGGTTACAATACCATTCGCATCTACGCTGGCGATATCCGGATCACTCGAGGTATAGGTTACGGATTTATTATCCGCATCAATCGGTGTAACCGTCGGTATCAGTACAAATTTACTTCCTTTATAAATCGCCGTACTTTCAATATTTAGTGAAATTCCGGTTACCGGTTCGAGTACGGTTAATTTACAGGTTGCAAACACACCTGTATCAATACTGGTTGCCGTAATGGTTGTTTCTCCTGCATCCAAAGTCGTTACTTTACCAGTGGAATCCACGGTAGCAACATTTGAATTGGAAGAAGACCATGATATTGCGGGGTTATCCGCATTGGATGGATTTGCCGTTGCATACAGCCAGAAATCCGTTCCCCTACGCACTTCCATCACTTCACTGCTTATGGTTACACTTGTAACCGGCTGGTAAACTTTTACATTACATAGTGCAGTTACACCACTGTCCACAGACTGAACCAGAACAGCTGCATCACCGCCTGCTACTGCGGTTAAAAGACCATCTTCTACCGTTACCACGGAGGTATTGGAAGAAACCCAGGTCAGTTCTTTATTCGTTGCGTCCTTTGGAAGAACGGTCGAGGTAAGTCTTAAAGTCTCACCAATTTTCAATGTAACATCCGTATAATCAAGGGATACAGATGTTACCGGCTGTTCAATTACGAACTCACAGGTTGCAACCAGGTTGATTCCGTCTGTTCCGGTATCCTCTGTCTGACAGAGAACGGTTGCATTTCCCGGTGCAACGAAAGTTACAAAACCATTCTTATCTACGGTAAGAACACTTGGATTGGATGATTCCCAGACAACGTTCTTATTTACACCGTTTCCTTCCGGAAGAATGTTATAGGACAACTGATATGTTCCAAGTGAAAGACTGCATCTTACCCTGGTTTCAGAAAGTGTAATAGCTGTTACCGGCACTCTGACATGCAGCTTACAGGATGCCACTTTGACACCATCCAGTGTAACTACGGAAATTGTACAGTCACCACCATCAACAGCCGAGATAACACCGGCATCTGAAACCGTGGCTACCGATTCATCGGAAGATACCCAGATAACCTGTGTATTATCTGCCTTTTCTGGTTCAAAAATAAGTTTTAACGGATACTGCTCCCCTTTATCAATCTCAAGCTCTGTCGGAACCAGTGTGATATTCTGAACCGGTTCGTTGATACTTACCTGACATTCTGCATATTTCTTTACCCCGTTTACTTCCTGAATAGCCTTGATTACAGCATTTCCTTTTTTCACACCCGTTACGCTTACGGTATATTTATCTGTATCTGATAATGTCACTGTCGCTATCGACTCATCGGATGAAGTCCATGTAACATTTGCCTTCTGATCTGTTACAATCGCATACAAATCAAAGCTTTCCCCGACGTTCATCATATGTTCCGTTTCGCTTACGGCAAAGGAATCAATAACCGTAACCTTGATTGCGGAAGAATGCATTCTCTGTCCGTCTATCAGTGTCTTACTATCAAGTGTTGCTGTAACATTTGCCGTACCGCTTGCTCTTGCGGTCAGCACACCGTCCGCATCCACTGCTACAATGTTTGTATTATCCGAAGTCCAGTTTACACCCTTTAAATCATCCTCGGATGCATTGGTTTTCAGCTGTACGGTATCACCGACTGCTGTATACAAATCGCCGTTTGTAATACCGAACTTAACCATAACATTGACGGAATCACCAAATCTTGCTGCCAATTCTGCCGGTGTAAGATCTGCAAATGCAGTCTTTGAATAATCATATTTTGGATAAGCATACAACAGAACGTATCCTGCTGTTTCACCATATGCATATCCGTCACTGTCCACGACCAGATAATCTTCATTTGCACTGGTAATGGTGACATCCTTATTCGCACTTGCGTTTGTTGTTCCTGTCACAACATCCGTATAAGTACCCGGATTAATCTGCATGGTTTCCAGTTTCATTGCCTCTGTAAATCTGATATTTACCAGAACATCAAAGGTACAGTACTGGTTGTTGTCCGGTGTTCTGATGGTAATGGTTGCTGAACCACCGGATACCGCTGTTACAGTTCCTGTTCCGTCACCGTTGGACGCAACGGAAACAACATCACTGTCATCCGAACTCCAGAGCAGATCCTCGTCTGACTTATAGTTAGTTGAAATCACCGCCTTACTGCCGATGGATGCAAGCTGGATGAATCCGTTGGATAAATCATTTGTTACACCAAGCTTTACGGTAATTGTCAATACATCTGATTTTGTAACCTCTACCCCATTATTATCAAAGGTGTAGCTGGCGGTTATCTTTGTCGTTCCTGCACCGGTTGCCTTCAGATAAACATACTGCCCGGTCGTATTGCTGACACTGACGATATCCTGATCATCACTTGTCCATTGTATCTCATCCGGATTTAAATCATCCACGCCGGTAACGGATGCGGCAAAGTATTCCATATGTCCCACTTCCCAGGATGTCAGGTTTACCTGATTATCCGGAGTATCCGCCGACATTATGGAAATGCCTACAGAAGCCGCCATAATACTTCCCATTCCGATAAAGGAAACTGCTAATACTATCACAACTCACAGGAGCTGTTTCCAGTATTTTAATATCTGTTTCATAAATCCTTCTCCTTTCCTCACAATCTGAAACTTATATCGGTTTTTTCCGATGATACTTTAGTCTGTTCTTCACTTCATTACCTCAACCTGTTTACTTCAAACCGTTCCATCGTGTCTACGCAAAACAAGAGATTCCGGTATCTTTCATCCAGATCCCCATCCTCCACCGTTACATCAAGTGCGGCCGCCAGATCATCAATCAGCCGGTCTGTAATCCGGTTTCTCATTCCGACCAGAATCCGCTTTTTCTGTTCAAAGGTATCTGCATCCAGAAATTCCATCAAATCAGGGTTCGGACGTTCCTCCTCCGGCAATGTCACGGATTCTGGTAAAACTTCTGCTTTTTCAGGAGTTTCCACCGATGTTTTTGCAATATCCATACCAGAATCTGTCTGTCCCGGAATCACTTTCTCAAAACGGTATTTCTGCTTTACCATCGGATATTTTTCATGATCCACTTCACTCATAAACATCTCAAGCGGTCTTGCGTAGATACCATACGAGCCATACAATGCCTGGTATATCACAAGTTCTTCCCCGGTTTCTGAATGTTGTGCAACGGCAATGACCTGATATAATTTGTTCTTAAAATGTCTGTAAAATTCATGTGGTTCAGGCTTTTTTCTTTCCATCTTCTTTCCTCCAAAAAGAAAAATACAATCGGATTTTCAAAAGATATGGCTGCACAGGCAGCCATATCGGTATGTGTTATGTTTTACAGCATCTCTTCTAAAGTCTTTCTGATTGCTTTGATAAAGTCTTCGCTGTTTAACACAGTCGGATTTTCCATTGTTGTGATAATGGCAAGATCATTTGTCATCTGGCCGTCTTCGATTGTCTTAATGCAGGCACGTTCAAGCTTATCTGCAAACTCCTGAAGTTCTTTGATTCCATCCATCTCACCACGTTTTCTCAAAGCGCCTGTCCATGCAAAGATGGTTGCAATCGGATTGGTGGATGTCTTCTCACCTTTTAAATGTCTGTAATAATGTCTCTGAACCGTACCATGTGCTGCTTCATATTCATAGTAGCCCTGTGGAGATACCAGTACGGAAGTCATCATGGATAAAGAACCGAATGCAGTTGCTACCATATCGCTCATAACGTCACCGTCATAATTCTTGCATGCCCAGATATATCCTCCTTCGGAACGGATCACCCTTGCAACGGCATCATCAATCAGGGTGTAGAAGTATTCAATGCCTGCTTCTTTGAATTTCTCATCATATTCCTGATCATAAATTTCCTGGAAGATATCTTTAAAAGTATGATCATATTTCTTTGAAATGGTATCTTTGGTTGCAAACCATACGTCCTGCTTTGTATCAAGTGCATAGTTAAAACAGCTTCTTGCAAAGCTCTCAATAGAACCAACCAGATTGTGCTGGCCCTGGATAATGCCTGCACCCTTGAATTCATGAATCAGTTCCCTTGATTCTGTGCCATCTTCTGCTGTATAGACAAGTTCTGCCTTTCCTGCACCCGGAATCTTCATTTCAGAAGCCTTGTATACATCACCATATGCATGTCTTGCGATTGTGATTGGTTTTTTCCATGTCTTTACATACGGTTCAATTCCCTTTACGATAATCGGAGCACGAAATACTGTTCCATCAAGAATGGCACGGATCGTTCCATTTGGACTCTTCCACATTTCCTTCAGATCATATTCTGTCATTCTTGCTGCATTAGGAGTGATTGTTGCACATTTTACGGCTACACCATATTTTTTGGTTGCTTCTGCAGATTCTGTCGTAACTTTATCGTCCGTCGCATTTCTGTATTCAAGTCCCAAATCATAGTACTCAGTTTTTAAATCTATAAACGGAAGTAATAACTCATCCTTAATCCATTTCCAAAGGATTCTTGTCATTTCATCCCCGTCCATCTCAACTAATGGTGTTGTCATCTTAATCTTTTCCATCTTATTATTGTCCTCCAGATTATAATTTTTAAAACTTTCCTTTGTTTTATCCATATATATACTATTTAAGTATAGCACGACACTCTCTCATTTTCAACTGTTTTATGGAAACAATAATTCATCCACGGTCACAAATTCATACTGCTCCTGCTGCAGTGCATCCACGATCCGGACAGCCGCATCCACAGAGGTATCAAAGATATCATGCAGCAGAATAATATCATTTTCTTTTACCTGTTTCAGAACACGCTCCGTTACCAAGTCGGTATTCTGAACACTCCAGTCCAGAGGATCTACGTCCCACAGAACGACAAACATATCCAGCTGCTCCTTCATTTTTTTCGTACATTCCCCGTAGGGCGGACGTAAGAACAATGGTCTTTCCCCTGTTATTTCTTCAATTACCCTGCTGTTTTTCTGTACCTCCTCAATTGCACTTTCACAGGATACCCCGGTAAGCTGTATATGACTGTAAGTATGGTTTCCTATGATATGGCCTATCGGCAGCTTTCTAGTATTTATGCGTCGCTATACATCCACTTTCTCCCCCACTACAAAAAAAGTAGCCCTGACATTTCTTTTTTGCAATTCATCCAGAAGCCGCTCTGTACTGCTTCCCGGACCATCATCAAAGGTAAGGGCTACTTTTTTCACACTGTCATCCTTCAGGACATTTTCCTGATTTTGCAGGATATGTCCAGCTACATCTTTTATATTTTCCACATTTCCGGTACGTCCGGCTTTTAATGCAATGATATACAGAACAATCATTCCTGCCACATAAATTATTTTCTTTGCTCCCGTCTTCATGAACAGACCTCTGCTTTTTCCTGTATATTATATATATTTCCTCCGCTGGTTTATTATTACAGATTCCACACGGCAAAAAGCGGAATGCTGATCTGCTTCTCATATACTTTTGCCTTATCCCATGTAATACATACGGTCATTGGATACTGTACTGAAACATTTTCTTTTCTTCCAGTCCTGACCGGCACTGTCTCCTTTTCACTCCGACAGAGAAAAGTGACTTCTGATTTCTCATTTTCATCGGTTAAAAATCCCGTCACTTCACTTAACTCCGACAC
>OGEK01001644.1_pt1 | contig 13632 bp, 10 predicted proteins | sample 1570641 | NCBI WGS metagenome assembly OGEK01 (sample SAMEA2582136, study PRJEB24529) | metagenome | biome: Human gut stool | place: China | collected 2011
AAGAAAACGATGATAAGGGACGTATCCTGATTCCGTTCAACAATCTTATCAACGATACCTATTGCCGTGACATTTCGATGCGTGTCAGAAGTCACTTGGATGTGAAACGGAAAGAAGGTCAGTTCATTGGCAGCTTTGCAGGATACGGGTATCAGAAAGACCCGAAAGACAAGAATCATCTGATTATAGATGAATACGCTGCGGGCATTGTGCAGGAAATATTCAAGCAGAAATTGAACGGAATGAGTTCACAGCGCATTGCCAGTCACTTGAACGAACTGGGTGTCCTGCCGCCAAACGAGTATAAGAGAGCCAATGGATTCAACTATACCTGCGGTTTTCAGGCTGGGCTGAATCAGAAGTGGACAGTGGTTTCCGTCAATCGTATTTTGAAAAATGAATCCTATACGGGAACATTGATTCAGGGTAAACGCAGGAAAATCAATTACAAAGTAAAAAAGAGCCATGATGTTGGAAGTGAAAACTGGATTCGGGTGGAAGATGCGCATGATGCCATTATCAGCAAAGGCGAGTTCCAGCAAGTACAACAGTTGTTGGAACTGGACACTCGTACCGCACCATCGCAGACAACAGTTTATCCATTATCAGGTTTTCTGCGCTGTGCAGACTGCGGGCAGAATATGATTCGCCGCACGGTGACGAAAAACGGGAAGAAGTATCAATACTATCACTGCTCTACCTATAAGAATGGCGGCGGCTGCACACCGCACATGATAAACAGTGAGAAGTTGACGGAAAGTGTTCTGGCTGCGATCCGGCATCAAGTGACACTTCTTGTAGAAGCGGAAAAGGTACTCTCCAATGCAGAGTTGGCAAGCGGCGAACAGATTGGCATAAAGATTCTGGACAGCCAGATCACTGCACTGGAAGCTGAATTAGAACGGTACAGTAATTTAAAAATCCGTCTGTATCAGGACTTATGCGATGATGTTGTCAGTCGGGAAGAGTACGGAGAAATGAATACTCGCTTTGCGCAGAAGATAAAAGAGGCACAGGATAAGATTCAGGAAATCCGCGAAAAGAAGCAGGAGGCATTAAAGCACGACACACTGCTTCCTACTTGGTTGGAAGAATTTAAGCAGTACGAACATATCAAAACGCTCGAACGCAGGGTCGTGGTGGAACTGATCGACCACATAGATGTTCATAGCAAAACAGAGATTGAAATTCATTTCTGCTTCGAGGATGAACTGCACAGTATCACAGAAAAATTTATGGAATATCAAGCACATCATGGAAATGAGGTGGCAGAGGAATGAAATGGGTCAGTTATACAAGGTCGATTTCCAGCAGGATCGGAGAAGAAAATCCATCCAATACGATTGCGGAACAGAATGAGCGCATTGCACGGTATCTAAAAAAGTGCGGGTGCAGCGTATCCGAAAAATACAGTGACCGCAGGAGAACAGCAGAAGCCACGGAGGGCTTTGACAAATTGGTACAGGATGGGATGGCTCGGAAATTTGATGCAGTTGTTGTGGATTCTATCTTCCGCTGTGGAAGAACCCTTCCGTTTGCCATTGAAGCACTGCAGAGGACGTTCTATCCGCTTGGTATCCAATTTGCAGTTGTGGAAGATGACTTTTGCAGCATAGACAAAACTGCCGAAGAGGTTGCAGAGTATTTCAATGGAAAGACCATTGATAAGATTCGTTCGGAATTTATTACCAATCGCCAGAATCACTTTGAAGAAGGTACATTGACCCATCGACAGGCTAAATATGGTTATGCGCTGTCGGAAGATCGCAGAAGCCTTGTTCTTAATCCTGAAAGCGCACAGGTTGTAAAGCTGATTTTTCAGATGTATCTGGAAGATATGAAAATCCCGGAAATCGCAAGAGCATTGGATGTACAGGGCGTTCAAACACCGCAAGTCCAGATGGCAAAGAAAAAAAGATCAAGAACAAAAAATAAGTGGCAGGATTCAACAATTCGCTCGATTTTGAAAAATCCACTCTATATCGGAAAGTGTACGCTGACACTGGCAAAGGCAAAGCGAGAATTGGAGGTTCCGGCGATTGTTTCAAAGACGGAATTTCAGAAAGCTCAGAAAAAGTTGGAATCTACGAGGTTGCCTTCGAGAAAAAAGGCTCGAAAAAAACCAAATCTGCTCTTCAAAAAAATCTATGACAAGGAAAGTGGAAAAGGTCTGCTGTGCAGAACATCAGAAGATGAAAGCCAGCAAATCTATTCGTTTGACAAGGGGTATAGATGCTTCTCTGGAAAAGCCCCTTTCATCGAAAGCGAGAAAATCTTTCGAGAGATTCTTTCAGCTTTGGAAAAAGAAAAAATGCAAGCTGCGCATATTGATAGGGTGCTGGACTTGAATCCTGAGAAAGTCAAGCAGTGCATGGATGCTGGACTGTTGCAGTACAGAAAAAGAGCAAATGAGATCGTTGCGCACTTGATGGCCAAGGACGATGAACGAACAGCAGTTTATCGGCAATACGAGCAGGGATCAATTTTACTAGAACAGGTAGAGGAGTATGAACATCAGTATCAGGTGGCGATCCAGAAGCAGGAAGCGGCTTTTAAAAAAGTAATGCTGGCTGTTAATGACATAGAAAAAGCATTTAGCCATGGAAATCCCTGGTTGATGAAGTTCCGAGCGATTTCAATTCCTGAAAAATTGGAGCGCACACATCTTAAAGAATGGCTTGACCATGTATGGATCGTAGATTTTGAACAGGTAGAAGTGATCCTACAAGAAAGTGAGTGGAAGAGATTCTTCCCGGAAGAATGGCTGAACAACGGAGAGGAAGATTGTAATGGCAAGAAAGAGTAGAAAGAATATGATGCCGCAGGCTGCTGTGCAGGAGGCCGTACAGCAAAACGAAAAAGAACTTCTGCGCACGGCAGCGTATGCGCGGCTGTCGGTTGAGAACGGCGGGCATGAAACAGAAGATTCCCTGCACACACAGATTTTGCAAATTCATAATTATATCAGGGAAAACCCGGAACTGACGCTGACCGATACCTATGCAGACAATGGTTTTACGGGAACACGTTTTGACCGACCAGAATTTGAGCGTATGATGCAGGATATACGGACAGGCAAAATTCAGTGCATCGTAGTGAAGGACTTATCTCGATTTGGTCGTGACTATATCGAAACGGGAAGCTATCTGGAAACTATTTTCCCGATGCTCCATGTTCGTTTTATCGCCATCAACGATGATTTTGACAACATCCGGCAGTCGGATGTGGATAGTCTTGCGGTTCCCATCAAGAACATGGTAAACAGCTTGTACGCGAAGGACATTTCAAAGAAAATCAGCCTTAGTTACCAGATGCGCCGCGAGAAGGGAATCCCTACATCGTGGTGTACACCGTATGGCTATCAGTTGAACCAACAGGGAAATAAGCTTGAAGCGACTGAGGATGCGAAGTGGGTCAAACTGATCTATCAATGGTATCTTGCAGGAGTGAGTACAAACGAAATTGCCCGCAGGTTGGAATTTTTAGAAGTAGCAAGGCCGAACGAACGGCTGAATCGCAAATTACATGAGGGAGATGACCCTACCTATAATAAATGGCACCCCAGTACGGTTCTTCGTATTTTAAACAGCAGTGCCTATATTGGAGAACTGGTATCTGGAAAAACGCAAACTGCATCATACAAAGGGATTGGCCTCCATCCAGTGGAAAAGAAGGAATGGCATATTGTTGAAAACGCGCATGAAGCAATCATTCTGAAATCGGATTTTGAAAAAGTGCAGGCACGGCGGGAACAGAATAAGGAAAAACGGGAAATGGCGATGGCTCGTTCCAAGGCAACCAGAGAAAAGTGTTATAACCATCTCTCAGGAATGGTTTACTGTGGCTGTTGCAGACGCAACATGACGTTTGAACGGAGAGTGCATGGTACGGTGAAAGAAACGCACTATGGAGTGTTCATTTGCAAAAGAAAGAAGAACACGACTCCCTGCGCCTATCATGCGGTGCCGGAGAAAATGCTGATGATGGTGGCGATGGATCAGATTCATCATCTGGTGTCTACCATGTGTGAAGAAGAAAAGCTGGTAAAAGACATGATGCGCAGCAGCAATCTGGATTCGGCTCGTTCCATCAAAATGAAAGAAAACTCTATCCTGTTTCGGATTCAGGAAGCTGAAGAACGGCGGTTGCGCTTATATGAGGACTATAAAGCTGAAATTCTGGACGAAGATGAATACAGTCAGCTAAAGGAACACTACATAGCAGAAAAGCAGCGGTTGGAACATGAACTGCAAAAGCAGCGTCAACGTGCATTGGAACTGGAAAAAAGAATCAAAATCTGCGATGCGCAGATGGAGCGGATGCGCGGGATTCTGAATCAAAATGAATTTGATGAAGAACTGGTGCATGAACTTATCAAGAGAATCTATGTAGGAATGGACAATTCTGTGGAGGTCGAATTTAAGTGTAGCGACCCCTATCAGGAAGTGCTTGCAATCATGTCGGAGGTTCAGAATGAATGATAAAATTGCAATCTATCTCCGCTTATCATTGGCAGACGGAGATTTGAAAAAAGGCAGCAAGGATGAAAGTAACAGCATTGAGAACCAACGGATGCTGCTCCACGATTACATTGGGAAGCAGGAAGATTTGTTTGGCGAGATTGTAGAATATGTAGATGATGGCTATACTGGAACAAATTTTAATCGTCCGGCTTTTCAGAAAATGATCGTGGATTTGAAGCAGGGCGATATAAAAGTCATCATGGTAAAGGATTTATCCCGCCTTGGTCGTGACTATATCGGTGTTGGCGATTACATTGAACAGATTTTTCCGTTGATGGGAGTTCGGTTTATTGCTGTGAATAATTCCTTTGACAGCATGAAACTGAACAACGGAACACCGGGAATCGAAGTGGCGGTCAGCAATCTGGTGAATAATATGTATAGCCGGGATATTGCGAAAAAGATTCGGGCTGCTCTGGAAACGAACTGGAAGAACGGGAAAGCCACCTGCACGAATGTCCCTTTTGGATATGTGTGGAACAAGAAAGGTGGGCAGCGGTGGGAGATTGACCCGGAGGCAGCACCCTGCGTGAAAAAAGTATTTGAATTAGCATTGTCCGGCCGCAATACAACGCAGATCGCCTACGGCATGAACGAATTAAATCTTCCTACGCCGGGATTGTATGCGAAACGAAAGAATCTGCTGATGGGCAGCAATCCTATTATTGCCCCGGACAGTGAAATGTTATGGAACGCGGCAATCGTGTGGAGAATCCTTAGACGGTATGAATACACTGGTGCGTTGGTTATGGGGAGAAGAAAGAAAATTGATGTGAATACTACCTCTGTTCGGACGCTCCCGGAGGATAAGTGGATCATCGCAGAAAACGCTCATGAGGCCATCGTGACAAAAGATGAATACTACCAGGCACAGAAAGCAATCCGTAACGTAACTCCAATTCAATATAAGGTGGATGATGATTTTGCGTTAAAAGGAAAAATCTGCTGCGGAAACTGTAATCGGCAGCTTCGCCACGAAAGGCAATATGGGGAAATGGTTTTCTATTGCGGCTATAAACGGTCAGCCGGAAAGTTCTCTAAATGCTACGGCGGCTATTACAGAGAATATTCGGTGAATGCAAAAGTGGCTCGTGCGATAAAAACTGTGTTCTATGCGCTGGATGTGGTAAATCAGGGAATGCAAGAAAAGCAGTCTATCACGGTGCGCTGCATGGATATTGAGGACTTGGAAAAGCAAGCAGAAGCCATTCGGGTGGAGCAGATCAAACTATATGAATCGTATGCGGACGGTGTACTGCTGCGGGATGCGTACATGGAAAAGAAAAAGGCTCTTTCGGAAAAGCTGGCTGCATTACAGGATAACATACGGACAGAAAAGGAAGAACAGGAGTGTGCCGATGAACTGGATGAAGAAATCCGCAACCTGACAAAGCAGGCAAGTCAAAAAACATACATAGGCGGTCTGACCAAGGAATGTGTAGATGCTTTTGTCAGCATGGTTTATCTGTATGACGATCAGACGATGAAAGTTGAGTTTAACTGTGAGGATGTGATTCGGAGAGCATTGGAAAAGTATGGCGCATAACTGCATAGAAACAGCAAGGTGAGCAAAAAGAATGCCCGTCTGGTTGAGAGGATTCGTAAATCTTCTCGATCAGGCGGGCATTTCATTCCGTAGGAATGACTTTGACCGCATAAGCCACAGACAGCACCCCGGTGTAATCCGAAGTGCAGCTGTGTCTTATGCGGGCTTTTTTTTTGTTATATGATCAGCGGGCTACAAAATCAGATTCCCAAACCGTACAGTATGGCTTTCATCTCTCTTACCATCCGAGTGAGAATTTCCTGTTCGATTTCATTGCAGTCCAAGAGAAGACGGTGAATTTCGGAATTTGAGGTTGAAGTCGAGTGCATCAAACTATCTACCAGCAAATCATCAGTCGATACGTCAAGAGCATTGGCAATATCAACCAGTGCATCAAGACTTGGGCGTTTGATAGCGGATTCGATTACGCTAATATGTTTTCGTGTCATGTTAAGCTGCTCTCCAAGGGCCTCTTGCGTGATACCAGCTTGTTTTCGGGCATTTGAAATGCGCTTGCCCAAAGCTTTATAATCAGTAGCCATGTGCTTTTCTCCTTATGATTCCCCGCATAAGGCAGTACAATTATCTCGCATGATGGTAGGCAGAGCAACTCTATATCAAAGGTTCTAAGACCGCAAAGGGACACACTGCTAGCTGCTCTGTGGTCTTAGGCTGTTTTGCTACCTACTGGGTAGCAAAAGGCAACTCATGCTACCTGATGGGTAGCAGTCAAAACGCAACGAATGCTTTATAATAGAGGTAGGAAAAGACTGCAAATAGGAAGGAAAGACGATGGCGGACAAGGTAGAAAAAAGAATTCTTACATTATATAGTGATGTGCAGGCAACTTCTGTTCACTGGTTGTGGTATCCATTCATTGCAGTGGGAAAGATAACATTGCTACAAGGCGATCCCGGCGATGGAAAGTCAACCATGATGATGAATCTGATTGCGGAACTTTCTAAGGGTGGGAAAACACCGGATGGAAAGCCTGTTGGGACGCCGCAGAGGGTTATCTACCAGTGTTCGGAAGATGGAGTATCAGATACCATTAAACCCAGACTGGAAAGATGTGGCGCAGATTGTAGAAAAGTAGCTTTTATCAATGAAGAAACATACAGTGGTCTAACACTGGATGATGAGCGTATCCGTCAGGCAATCATTGAATTTCGCCCACGGCTTGTAGTTATAGACCCGATTCAGGCGTATTTAGGAAGTGATTCTGACCTCCAGATTGCAGGGAGAGCCAGAAAACTGATGCAGCGTCTCGGAATGTGGGCTTCAGTATATGATTGTGCCATTGTGCTGATTGGTCATCTCAATAAGAAAGAGGGAACGAAAGGTTTGTACCGAAGCCTTGGCAGCATAGATGTGGTTGCTGCTGCGCGAAGTGTTTTGCAGGTGGAGCGTGACCAGAAAGATACAGATATTCGTATTGTTCGGCAGATAAAAAACAGTTTGGCTCCGTCTGATGGAGAAATTCGGTTTTCTATAACAGCGGAGATGGGTTTTCAATGGTTGGAGTGCAAGAGCACATTCGTTTCATCGGAACAACCGAAAGTGCCGGAATTTGAGTCAAAAACAGAAAAGGCAGCATATCTGATAAAAAAGTTGCTTTCTGATGGCGATATGAGAGCAAGAGAAATCTATATGCGGATGAAAGATGAAGGAATCAGCCGCAGAACCGCAGAAAATACGAAGAAAGAACTCGGTATCCGAAGTTATCGGAAGATGCGACAGTGGTATTGGAGCATCCATACGGGAGAATGAGGAAAAGCACATGATTACCGGTGAAGTAGAAGCAGTAGACCGTAAGCAAAAAATCAGAGACCGCTATAAGGGCGTAGATATATCGGAATTGGAAGTCATTCCCGCCAAAATCATAGAGGATTTGGAAACAAGTTCTGTGATTCGGCGTGTGGCAGCATATATCCGTGTTTCCACGGATAATGATGAACAGACTTCTTCGTATGAACTTCAGAAAAACTATTATACGGATTATATTCAGGCACAGCCGGGATGGGTATTTGTTGGAATCTATGCGGATGAGGGCATCAGCGGCACATCTCTGGAACACCGAAAAGGGATGCAGCAGTTGATTGAGGACTGCAAGGCAGGCAAGATTGACCTTGTTCTTACAAAATCCATTGCCCGTTTTGCTCGAAATATCGTTGACTGCCTTTCTGTGATTGAACTTCTGAAAAATCTGAATCCGCCTGTGGGTGTGAAATTTGAAGCAGATAATATCTATACGCTGGACAGCAATGGACGCATGATTCTGACGATTCTGGCATCTGTGGCAGAGGAAGAATCGCATTCCAAATCTATCATTATGAACTGGTCGATTGATCGGCGGTTCAGCCGTGGCCTGTTCCTGACCCCTGCATTGCTTGGATACGATAAAGACGAGGAAGGCAACCTTGTAATTAACCCGGAGGAAGCACAGACGGTAAAGGTGATTTACTACCTGTACCTGAATGGATATTCGCTTACGGAGATTGCAACTCTTTTGATGGAGTATAGCCGTAAGACGAAGTTGGGACGTGTGGAGTGGAATCCCGGTACACTTGCAGGTGTTCTGGCAAATGAGCGCCATTGTGGTGATGTACTGGCAAGAAAGACCTTTACACCGAACTTTTTGACGCATAAATCAAAGAAAAACAACAATGATCGGACACAGTACAGGCAGAAGAATCACCATGAAGCCATTGTTTCCAGAGAAGTTTTTAATGCAGCCAATCATCTGCGGGCATCCCGCAATTATTCAAAGAAAAACAGACCCTTGCCCGTGTTGAGCGTGGTTGAAGATGGGATTTTGCGAGGATATGTGCCTTTTGATAAGGATTGGACAGGTTTTTCGGCAGAAGAATACAGGGAAGCCTCTGAAAGCGTGATGAAAGAACCGGATGTCACTGTTACTGCGGATGTGAAAAAGCGTCTTGATCTGACGGGCTATGAAATAGTCAGGGTACAGTATTTTTCTACTATGCAGAATCCGGCTATGACGATTTCTAATGGACGATTGCGCTTTAACACCGCTTGCTTGAAAAAGTTTGAAAATGTTGAATATGTGGAGCTGCTGCTAAATTCTGTTGAACGCTGCATTGCCATTCGCCCCTGTGACAAGAATAATCCAAACGCGATCCGTTGGGGCAGACTGAAAGAGGGACGTTGGTGTGCAAGCACTTTGGGCTGTCGTGGACTTGCAAAGACTTTATTTGACATTATGGAATGGGATGAGGATTTGCGTTATCGGTTCCGTGGCCAGTTTTTGGAGCAGGGCGATAACAAAATGATGCTGTTCGCATTTGATGAGCCTGAAATGATTAAGGTGGAAGAAATCGTTCTGCCTCCAAAGGAAAACACCGAAGAAGATGAGGGCGAAACGGTCAAAAAGAAGATTTACATTTTTCCACCAGAGTGGGCTGGAACATTTGGACAGCCGATTACAAGTATAGCACAGGTGGGTATCTTACGGCAGGAGCATTATGCCGGAAACTGGGATGTATTTCGTCCTGCGACGGAGATAGAGGAAATGAACATATTTACGGCAGAAAGTCTAAATGAGTTGCTCCGTGAAGCGGAGAAGATAATGGAAGGATGGACTGATTATAGATGAATGAAGAAAACACAACAATCATGCCGCCAGAGAAGCAGATTGTGCAGGATGATAGAGACGCACGGGCGGAAGAACTGGAAAGTGCCTTTTCGTATGATGGCTACCAGGTCGTGCGAAAGGAATTGTTTGCCCATCTGCGTGACCCGGCAATCGTGATTCGTAAAGATAGTATCACATTCAATACAGCCTGTATCACAGGGCTGGAGGATGTGGTCTACGTTCATGTCATGTTCAACAATGATTTGAAGCGTATCGTTGTTCGTGGGTGTGATGAAAATGACAAGGACGCTCTGCGTTGGTGCGTGGCAAAACCGGATAAGCGCAAAAGCCGGAAGATGTCCTGCAAGCCATTTGCGACTTTAGTTTATCAGAAAATGGGATGGGACAGCGAGTGCCGATATAAAATGCTGGGGTACAGGATTACCTTTGAGGGTGAAACTCTGTATGTTTTTGATCTGCTTGTGCCAGAAATTTTTCATGAAGGACAGAGAAAAAAGAACGCAGTCGATTCGCAGGATAATGCTGCGTCAACAAAACCTGTGAACAGCCGAAAGGGATTTTACCTGGATGATATTGTGGGAACTTTTGGTGTGCCTGTGGAAGAACACCGGAAAGAATCTGAAGTCAAGCAAATGGATGGGTATGTGTCAATGGGGATTCTGACAGGAAAGATTGCTCCTGAAGCTGGAAAGGACTAATTGACAGGTTGTACAAGGGGAGGGTCTGTCCATTTGTGGGAGGTGAGCAATATGCAAAAAACAGAACAGAAAACGGAGCAACAGGCAGGACTTGGCATGAGTTTCTGCGAGGAAGAGGGACGAATCACGGTCTTCAGAAAAACGCTGGAAGCGTTAGAATGGCCGTCACACTATCGGTTTCTGTATAATCGTAAAATGAAACAGATAGCTGTACAGGCGTGTGGAGCAGAAGAATCAGGAGCGCATCGTGTGGGAAAACCAGACGAATCTAATAGCGGCGAAATCAAGTGTATGGCATTGGTTCGCATGATTTACGGGGATTCTGGGTGGGACAAGAAAATGTCCTATCGGCTGATCGGAAGAGCTTTTCCACAGCAGCGACTTGTTTCGTTTAAGATAACGGATGCGATGCAGATAGAAAACGGGAGAGTACTGACTGAAATGTGAATCTCACATTAGTGGGTTCTGAAATAATTAGTTGCCTATGATATAACAGTGGCGAAGAATGCAATAATATGGACAACTCCGTGCAAGGAAAGTTTACAGTTGGTTGCTTGATATGGGCGGTGAATTATGGTAAGATGGAAGTACGATAGGAGAGTTTACGCTCTTGTTGAATCTACTGCGAGGAAGTGAATGCCGATGGAAAAACAAGGCACGGTGGAAAATCAGCTTGCCCACACGATAGATCAGACAGAGTATGATTCGAGGTATGACAGAACAGCGAAAAAGCTGTTGGCAAACAAACAGATTCTGGCACAGATCATGAAAGGCTGTGTGAATGAATACAGCGATTGCACCGTAGATGATATTGTTGAGAAATACATCGAGGGAACCCCGGAGGTTGGCTCTGTTGGTGTTCATGTCGATGATACGAACAGACCCAAAAAGTCAACAGATGTAATCAAGGGTAGTAACAACGAGGACTCTACGCTGACCGAGGGAACATTGTTCTACGATGTTCGCTTTGACGCAATCGCACCGAAATCTGCGGACAGTGCAGAACAGGAAGAAGTCATTCGTCTGATTATCAATGTGGAAGCACAGACAAAATTCAAGCCGGGATACCCATTGACGAAACGGGCAATCTATTATTGTAGCAGAATGATTTCTGCACAGCACGGTCCGATTTTTACAAAATCTGAATATGGGAAGATTCGTAAGGTCTACTCCATCTGGATTTGTACTCAGCCGTCAGATGGTTTTGAAAATACGCTTACCCGGTACTCCATCAAACCCGAACAGTTGATTGGAGAAGCGCAGGAAGAAACCGAAAACTACGATTTGATGAGTGTCGTAATGATTTGTTTAGGCAAGCCAGGGACGGAGAATCATAAGGGTATCCTGAAATTTATGGAAGTGCTGTTATCTTCCACAAGATCAGGTTCGGAGAAAAAGAAGATTCTGGAAGAAGAGTTTGGCGTTGCAATGAGCGAAGAACTGGAAAGAGAGGTGCTTGAAGTGTGCAATCTTAGTCAAGGCGTAAGAGCCGAAGGCCGTGAAGAAGGCCGTCAGGAAGGCAGAATCGAAGGCATCGGAATTGGCGAGATTCGGATGCTGGTTCAGCTTGTTCGAGAGGGTGATTTACCGCTGGAGCGTGCTGCGGCAAAAGCAAAGATGACAGTTGAGCAGTTTAAGGAAACAATGGAGAACACCCCATTACAGGCAGTGTGAAAATAAAATAGCATAAGATAACGGATAGCCCTACAAGGCCCTGATGATTCAAAGAATTGTCAGAAAAGCCTTGTGGGGCTTATTTTTTTGCTTTTTTTGAGAATTTTTTTGTCCCTATCTTGACATCAGGGGGTCCGGCAAGTTTCATTATGCCGCTACAGATTGGAAAAACGCCCATCGTTGTGCCGCGTCAGCATCAGTTCAATGAGCATGTGAATGATCATCAGGTCGAGTTTGCAAGGAATGTGGCGCAGAGGATGGGAACTATTATCCCGGTAGAAGATATTGAAACATTGGGAGACATCATAACGAACTACGATCAGATTGTTGCAGGCATGTATCCGATATAGTGCAAGCATTTGATGTATTTGTATTTCCATCTACATATGAAGGACTTGGACTTGCAGTTATAGAAGCACAGGCATCCGGATTAGAATGCATTGTTTCAGATCGTGTTCCGATTGAGACGAAGGTAACTGATAATATTAAATATCTGAGCTTAGATGAATCTCCTGTGATATGGGCAGATGCTATCTTGAATCTAAATGTTAGAAATAGAGAAGAATTGTCAAAACAAGCGATGGAGACTATTAAAGCGAGCGGTTATGATATAAACTTTGAAGCTTTTAAATTAGAGACAATTTATCGTTCATAGTTGAGGTTAAATAATGATAAAGAATGTTGTGTTAAAAAAGTCGTTAAAAAATAGTGTTTTCAAAGTCGTTAGTTTGCTGAATAATGTAGTGCCAAAACATAACAATTATATTTTGTTATATTCAGGCAATAAGGGAATTAGTTTCAATTTGATTCCGCTCCGAGATTATCTGCTTTTAAACGGATATGATACGAATAATAGAATCATTTGTGGAATTGAAGATATGAAATATGCGGAAACTGATAACTGCACATATGTTACACATGTTAAAGCTATATTTTATTATCTAAAATCTAAATATGTTTTCTATACAGCTGGGCAGCTGCCTATTAAACCGTCAAAAAGTCAAAAAGTCATTCATTTACAGCATGGAATCACGTTTAAAACTTGTGGAAAGCTTACTCACATTAATAACGGAAATGAATTTTTCTTTACGGATTGTTTGGCTACATCGAATATATACAAGCCTATTTATAGTAAAGCTTTTGGTTGCTCGGAAGAAAATATATATATAAACAGTGAACCTGTGACGGATGTATTTTTTAATGGGTATAAAAAATATGATTTAGGTAATTACAACAAGATAATATTGTGGACACCAACGTTTCGGCAATCTGATTATTTGGGATATGATGATTCAGAAACAGAAGAATTATTACCACTGTTTGAAGAAAAAGATTATAGTAACATTGCTTTCAACTATATTATAAATTGGCTTCGAATAAGCATTTTCGGTACGAGAGTTAATTTTTTAGGAAGTCCACATATTATGCTGGAAAGATCTGTTCATGTAACAAAAGATTGCATATCAATTTGAGAAGCTTATATATTGACAAGATGTAGGAGGTCAAAGATAATTTTGAGAGCAGAGCAGAGCAGAGCAGAGCAGAGCAGAGCAGAGCAGAGCAGAGCAGAGC